>Ga0082335_1003192_pt1 | contig 27579 bp, 26 predicted proteins | sample Subgrocontami58m_FD_72375 | JGI IMG/M metagenome (GOLD analysis project Ga0082335, IMG submission 72375) | Subsurface groundwater microbial communities from S. Glens Falls, New York, USA - GMW37 contaminated, 5.8 m (SPADES assembly) (version 2) ...
CCATCAAAGGCGCGTTGAGTTTTGGGGATACTGATTTGAACATGGTTCGTTACCTCGTTGCATAGAAGTTTGAAGTGAATCAATTGCGTTTTCCAGAAGACCTGCGGGTCAGCGTATCACTGTATCAATAAAAAAACGCCCATCCCAAAAGGGACGAGCGCGATGCCCGCGGTGCCACCCAAATTCCCGTCACAATGACAGACACTTGATCGAGTACGGCTTGTTTGCTTATACTCCTGTTCCGATAACGAGGAACAATTTCGGATTCCCTACTTTCAGTCAATATCTCAACCAACACACGACCAAACCACAAAACGAATTAACTGATTTCAGTGCACAGCTTCGGGATGATTTTCAATTGCCTACGCGTACCCGCTTCACACCAAACGTCGGACTCGCTTTCCGTTTCGACAGATTTACTCGTTCCCATCAACACTTTTATTTTCGGATTATACACACGGAAAACATAATCTGCAAGAGCATGTTTTTACCTTCCACATGCTCATCAATTTCACGTTGACGGTTTTATGTCAGACAGGTATAATCTTCGTCGGCATTATTTCAAAAAGTAGGAGATTAACTATGGCTACACCTGACAGCGCATCCGTCGTTGCGCTTGAACTAAAAACCAAACTCAGCGGAAAAATTTTGAAGACCACTCTTGCAGGAGCTCTCGTGGATATTGGACAAGCCGTACCTGGCGTGATCCACATCTCGCAACTTCAAAAGGAGGCAGTCAATAAAGTGGAAGATGTTGTCACAGAAGGACAACAAGTTGAGGTTTGGGTACGACGTGTGAAGAAAGATCGCATCGAACTCACCATGATCGAACCCCTGGCATACGAATGGAAGGAAATCCTGCCTGAAATGATCGTTAAAGGCAAAGTGGTTCGCCTTGAATCTTACGGCGCCTTTGTGGATTTTGGCGCAGAACGTCCCGGACTCATCCATGTCAGCGAAATCACTCAAGGCTATGTCAAGACCGCCAGCGAGGTTCTCAAGGAAGGCGAAGAAATCGAAGCCAAGGTTTTGGATGTGGACCGCCGCAAACGACAAATCCGTTTGAGCATGAAGGCGCTCCAAACCGCTGTGATTGAGGCCGCCAAACCTGAGCGCGAAGAACGCAAAGGACCGAGTAAACGCAAAGGCAAAAAGGAAGATGAGTCCTTCACGATGGAAGTTGAAGCGCCAAATGAGCCGCAGTTCACTGCCATGCAAATGGCCTGGCAGCAGGCTCTGGAAAAGTCCAAAGGAAAAGGAAAAGTTCGCCGTAAATCCTACAAGTCAGCTTCAGAAGAACAGGAAAAACTCTTCAACAGCACTTTGGAAAACCGGCTTCCCACTGGTGGATAACAAAAAAGAGCGGGTTTTGAACCCGCTCTTTTGATTCATCAATCGAACTACTTTAAAGCGCTCTTCAAATAGGCTTCCATAAAGCCATCCAGGCCGCCATCCAAAACGGACTGGGCGTTCCCAACCTGAAAATCCGTTCGGTGATCCTTGACCATTTGATAAGGGTGCAGAACATACGAACGAATCTGGCTTCCCCATTCCGCTTTTGTGTACTCACCGCGCAGGACGGCTCGCTCCTCTTCTCTTTCAGCCTGGCGCAGTTCAAGCAAACGCGCCCGCAGGATACCCATGGCAAATTCACGATTCTGAATTTGCGAACGTTCATTCTGACAAGTCACTACAATGCCGGTCGGAATGTGAGTTAGGCGTACGGCAGTGGCATTCTTTTGAACATTTTGTCCGCCCGCGCCTGAGGAACGAAACACATCCATTTTTATATCGCTAGGGGTAATGTCAATATTCGCCTCCTCCAGGGAGACCTGCGGCAGGACCTCGACCAACGCGAACGAAGTATGCCGGCGATGGGCCGCATCAAACGGGGAAAGCCGCACCAAACGATGCACACCTTTTTCGGAACGTAAATGACCAAACGCATACGGCCCGCCCACTGCAATAGTCACGCTTTTTATGCCAGCTTCCTCACCGGGTGTAGTGTCTACAATTTCAGCAGTAAATCCCTGATCTTCGATCCAACGCAGGTACATGCGTTGAAGCATTTCCGCCCAATCCTGTGAATCTGTCCCGCCTGCGCCGGCATGGATCGCGAGAATGGCGCTGTCATGGTCGTACGGACCCGAAAGCATCGCGGCAAATGAACACTTCTCCAAATCAGATTCAAGCTTTGTGATCTCGGCTTCCAAATCCGTGCGCAGGGATTCATCCTCAAGTTTTGCCAATTCGGTCAAATCATAAATTTGTTGTTTTAACGAATTCCAGGAGACAACCTGCTCGCGCAAACTGGAGGCCGTTTTCATTACCCTCTGCGCTTTGGTGGAATCATTCCAAAATTCCGGGTGCTCCATATCGTTTTCGAGTTGCGGAAGTTGAAGTTCCTTGCCTGCCAGGTCAAAGACGCACCATTAACTGCTGAGTCAGGTCTTTCGCGGCCTGCAAACGTTGAAGCAAGTCTTGCATGGGTTCTCCTAATTATTCGTCAAAATTCCATCTACAAATGCATCCGGGTCAAATGGCATCAGATCTTCTTCTTTTTCGCCCAAACCGGCAAACAGGATCGGCAAACCCAACTCCCGCTGGATGGCAAAAGCCATGCCGCCGCGAGCAGATGAATCCAATTTTGATAATATGACACCCGTTACATTTACCGTATCTTTAAATACACGTGCCTGTTGCAACGCATTCTGTCCTGTCGTTGCGTCCAAAACAAGCCAGACTTCATGCGGTGCGCCTTCAAGCGCCTTACCAACCACTCGATTAACCTTTTTTAATTCTTCCATTAGATTGAAACGGGTGTGCAGACGTCCGGCTGTATCTATCATGACAATGTCCGCGCCCCGGGCGATTCCAGCTTGAACGGCATTATACGCCACTGCGCCGGGATCACTCTCAGCAGCGCCCACGATCACTTCCACCTTCAACCTGTCACCCCAAACCTGGAGTTGATCCATCGCTGCGGCGCGGAATGTATCGGCGGCTCCCAGTAGGATCTTCTTCCCCCCCCGATGAAAACGGGAGGCCAATTTTGCAATGGTTGTGGTTTTACCGGAACCATTGACGCCCACGACCAGGATGATGAATGGGGTGCTCTCAAATTTTATTGCAGGCGGCGTTTCAAGGCGGGAGCGGAGTTCTTGTTTCAGCGCAGAGAATAGTTCACTGGCACGGATCAGTCCTTCGGTGCGCGTGAATCGTTTAAGGGAATCCAAAATGGAGGTTGTCGTGTCGATTCCCAAATCCGCCTGAACAAGCAGGGCTTCAAGAGCATCCCATGTTTCATTGTTGATTTCAGAAACCCCAAGGATGGATGCCATTTGGGCAAACGCGGCTTTGCTTGTTTTGGAAAGTCCCGCTTTCCAGCGTGTAAATAGTCCACTCATGAGCCGCGATTATATCAGGGAATTTATGTTATACTCCAGCGGCTAAATAAGGAAAGCACTAAAAGTGTTTGAATATCATAAAGGAAGAAAAAATGTTGAGTGAACCTATTCATGTCACAGATGAAGCCTTTGAAAAAGTGGTCATGCAATCCCCATTGCCTGTGATCGTGGACTTCTGGGCGGCATGGTGCAACCCGTGCAAGATGATTGCCCCGACGCTGGAAAAACTTGCGAAAGAACAAGAAGGCAAATTGATCGTGGCCAAAGTCAATACAGATGAGCATTCTGAATGGATGCAAAAATTTGGCATTCAAGGCATCCCTACATTGTTGTTCGTTTCAGGCGGCAAGGTGGTGCATCGTCAGGTTGGCGCCTTGCCAGAAAAAATGCTGCGGGAAGCCGTCGTACAATTCATGGAAGTTATCAGTCAAAATAAAGCTCTTGCTTAAGGAGTTGGCCATGAAGAAAATGATTGTAGCGATGCTTGCGCTGGTTGTTTCGCTGAGTGGGTGCCTGCCAGCTGTATTCCAGCCCAAAACACCGGTTCCAACTCCAATATCCGAAGCGGATCTTCAAGCGACGGCTGCCATCCTTTCACAACAAACTCTGCAGTCTTTATTGCCCACGCCCACCATCCTTCCAAGCACCACACCCGTGGTGCTGCCCGCCACGCAGACGCCAACACCGGCTGTGCCAACAGAAACACAAAATCCCATCTTGCTTACCTTAACTGCGACGTTGGGCACCGGCACAGTCACAGGAATTAATACAACCCTTGTAAGCGGAACATTGCCATTCACAGGTACGCCCAGCGCCACTGCAAAGCCGGCAATTAACACAACACCGACCGAAACAGCGCGCCCACTTTCTTATGGTACACTGCCACCCAATTTGCCATCTGGACGCATCGTCCTGGTCAACAAGGCAAAAGTGGATGTTTACATCTCATTGCGATGTGTAACCAAGGATGGGAATATAACGATCCTTGAATATCCGGTAAAAGAAAGCGTTCAGGCCAAGGCGCCTGCTGGCAGCTATACTTATGTTGCCTGGGTCGGAGGCAGACAATTCACCGGTTCGTTTTCCTTATCGAAGGATCAGGACATGGTGTTAAATATTTTCAAAGATAGAATTGACCTTAAATAATAGAAATAACTCGTATTTAATAAAAAAATGGAGACATCAATGTTAAAAAAAATATTACCTGTATTTCTGGCCACTGCTGTATTATTAACTGCTTGCGGCCCTCAAGGTACTCCCACTTTAGCACCCGTAGAAGTTGAAGGGACCGCCATATCAGCGGCCTGGACGATCGTGGCGATGACTCAATTAGCCATACCAACCGCTACCCCCGTTCCGCCAACAGAAACACCCAGCCCAACTCCATTACCCACTTTCACACCTTTACCATTACCAACCCTTCAATTGTCCACCCCGACAGCTACCAAGTCAGCGACCGGGGCCTGCGATGGGATGTTGAATATGGCGGAAGCAGGACCTCAATCTCAAATTCGTGTCGAAAACGAATCGGGTGGAACTGCAACTTTTTCGCTCTACCTGGGTACTCCCAACGCTTTCGGGCAATGTGGATTCGTACCCGGCATTCCCAGCATGGCCAAAAATGCCAAGACTGTGATTTCCATCCCCAAAGGCACATTTTATGCCTATGCGTTGATCGCCTACCCTGGCGGCTCTTCAAGTAACGCCTCCGGGTATGTCACTAATCGCATCGGTGATAATCACATGTTTGTTGTTAAGATTAAGAAAGAGGTTATCGTAGTACCTTAATTGACCGATAAAACTATTATTACAGCGCAAAGTTGCTCCCTGCGCCGTCCCCGGCACAGGAGTTTTTCAGTAATATGCCGCCGAGGACTGCGGCTTTGAGCCTGACTTTGCGCTGCAATACTATAAATCAAAAAGAATCCGCATTAATGCGGATTCTTTTTTTGTTACTCATTCGCTCGTTCCATCCTGGCGCCTAATATTCGCAACTTCTCATTCACCTCCTCATGGCCTCTTTCATTTGAATAACCATGCTTTCGCAGCCAATACCGTCTCCAGCAGAGCTTTGCGTGTGCGAATATCCCGTAAAAGCTGGCGCTCAAGCCGAGGCACACGCTGGCAAATATATTTATGTTACCATGGTCGGAGGCGGACAATTCAAGGACGCTTTTTCCTAGTTCAAAGATCAGGACCTGGGGATAAATATTTTCAAAGACAGAATTGGTATAATATGGAAATTACCCGAAGTATGCAAAGAAATGGAGAAAGAAATGTTAAAAAAAATATTACCTGTATTTCTGGCCACTGCTGTATTATTAACTGCTTGCGGCCCTCAAGGCACTCCCACTTTAGCACCCGTAGAAGTTGAAGGCACTGCCGTAGCAGCAGCCTGGACGATCGTGGCGATGACTCAATTAGCCATACCAACCGCTACCCCCGTTCCGCCAACAGAAACACCCAGCCCAACCCCATTACCGACTTTCACACCTCTTCCTTTACCAACCCTGGGATTGTCCATTCCGACATCCACTCCCAAAGGTGCTACAGGAGCCTGTGATGGAATCATGAATATCGCCGAAGCTGGACCTAAATCAAATATACGGGTCGAAAACGAATCTGGGGGAACGGCTACTTTTTCGCTGTACCTCGGTAAACCCAACGCTTTCGGACAATGTGGATTCGTGCCCGGCCTATCGCCATTGAGTAAAAACGGTAGTGTGATTGTTTCCATACCAAAAGGCGAATACTTTGCTTATGCGCTGATCGCGTATGCCAACGGCTCTTCAGGCAATGCGTCCGGCTATGTCAATAATCGGGGTGGGGATGATCACACATTTGTTGTGAAAATCAAAAAAGAGGTTATCGTAGTACCTTAATTGACCGATAAAAACAAATATCGAAAAGAAGCTGCTTTAATGCGTGAATCAGCGTCTTAAATTAATTTCCGATAATGTCAATTACTGACTAATCCTTTCTATTCTCGCGCCCAGCAAACGCAATTTCTCATCCACGCGCTCATAGCCTCTTTCGATTTGGACAACATTGCCAATTTTCGATGTCCCCTTCGCGGCCAATGCGGCCAGCAGGAGAGCCATGCCTGCGCGAATATCCGGGCTTTCAAGTTTTTCTCCGTAAAGCTGTGTGGGGCCTTGAATTAAACAGCGGTAGGGATCGCACAAAATAATCCTCGCGCCCATGCCAACCAGCTTATCTGTAAAATACATTCTTCCCGAAAACATCCAATCATGGAAAAGAACAGAACCGGAAGCCTGGGTTGCAATTGTGATCGCGATACTGGTCAGGTCTGTTGGGAAAGCAGGCCAGACGTTCGTCTTGACCTCTGGGACTGCCCCATCCAGGTCGGAAATAATCTTAAGAGATTGTTCCGCCGGGACGAGCAGGTCATTCCCATCCACCTGCCAATGGACTCCCAAACGATGAAAAACCTGATGTACCATTTCAAGATGCTGAACACCCGCATTACGAATGCGGACTTCCCCGCGGGTTACAACTGCCGCTCCAATATAGCTGACTACTTCCAACATGTCGGGGCCAATTGTGAATTCGCCGCCATGCAAACGCGGAACGCCCATGATATGCAAAGTATTTGAACCAATGTCATCAATCTGAGCGCCCAGCAAATTTAGAAAGGTACACAGCTCCTGTACATGCGGCTCAGAGGCCGCATTGCGGATCTGGGTTTTTCCTTTGGCAAGGACAGCCGCCATCACCGCGTTTTCTGTGGCAGTCACACTGGCTTCATCCAAAAGAATGTCGGCGCCGCGCAGTTCAGTTGCTTCAATATCAAAGATGCGGTCATAATTGACTTTTGCGCCAAGTGCATGCAAGGCCAGGATATGCGTGTCCAGGCGGCGGCGGCCAATCACATCCCCTCCCGGAGGAGGCAGGCGCACTGCTCCAGCGCGAGCCAGGATCGGGCCGGCAATCAGGATCGAAGCCCGGATGCGGCGACACAGGTCCGGGTCCAGATTCGAAGCGGTCAATTCACGCGTCGTAATCCGCCAGGTATTCGCATCCAATTCATCCACTTGAGCACCGACACTCACGATCAATTTTCGCATGGCGAATATATCCCGAATCTGCGGAATGTTATGAAGTACAACCGGTTCATCGGTCAATAAACAGGCGGCCAACAATGGCAATGCAGCATTTTTATTTCCGGAGGGGGTTATTTCCCCTCGCAGGGGAACCCCGCCTTCAATCACAAATTCTTCCATTTCAATCTCCTTCATAACAATCAGGATTGTAAGGTGGTGCCAAAAATTCGGCAAAACATTACAGTTCACTTACATACAGCACGAACTGTGCATCATACTACAATTGGAATTATAATGATTTTCCATGGATGCAACGCTGGTTTTTCCCGTACTGCTCGGATGGTTCGCCGGAATCATAATTAATTATCTGGCAGATGTTCTGCCTGTGACAAGGCGATTCAGCCAGCCAGCCTGCCTGCAATGCCAGACGCCCTTTACCTGGAGGAGCTATCTCCTTTTTCAAGCATGCGTAAACGGGCATAAACGCAGGCCACGGCTTTGGATAATACAATTTATAATTCTGGCAATCAGCGTTTATACATGGTTCCAGCCATCATCAAAAATCGGGTACGGACTCGGACTGCTTCTGATCGCCTACTTTGGCCTTATCTTTGTGATTGATATGGAACACCACCTGATCCTGCACCCAACCAGCATTTTCGGTTCTTTGCTCGGACTGGCAGTTGGTTCCGTTACCAACGGGCCTGGCACCACCCTTTTAGGCGGACTCGCTGGCTTTTTGATCATGCTTGGATTGTACTATTTCGGCGCCCTTTTTTCACGCCTGCGGGCAAACCGCCTTCGTGCCAGAGGTCAGGAAACAGACGATGAAGAGGCGCTTGGCGCTGGGGATGTCATCCTCGCCGCCATCCTTGGCTTTGTGCTTGGATGGCCGCTAATTTGGTTCAGCCTTTTATTAGGGATTCTGCTTGCCGGCGTTTTTGGTTTGCTGATGGTCGTTTTTATGTTGGTTATCAAGAAATACAAGGAAAATGTATTCATGGTCTTTATGCCTTATGGTTCTTTTTTGATCCTCGCTGCCTTCTTCATTATCTTCCTTCCAAACTGGATCATTAACATAGTGCCGAAGTAAGATTTGCAAGCCACAGTCTAAATAATGTCGCTGCGAGGCGCTCTTGTTCTCCCTGGCATCGCCCGCCAAGGCAGGTGTAGCCGAAGCAGTCTCCTAATGACAGGGGATTGCTTCGTCGGGAAGAGCAAATGCCCTCCTCGCAAAGACACACCGCACTGGCGTACTGCGCAAGTGTAATGAAAATAGTATAGATATATCAAACAGGATGATCGCATGAACATATCTCGACCAACCAAAATTCAAAAAACTCGCGGACAGGCCATGGTGGAGTTTGCCCTGGCGCTTCCAATCCTGCTTACCCTGCTTTACGGTCTTATGGAAACCGGACGATTACTGTTCATTTACGCCTCCACGGTGACTGCGGCGCGCCAGGCCGTACGGTATGGCTCAGCCACAGGTATTGGACCAAATGGGGTGCAGTACTATCAGGATTGTGACGGTATTGTGGCCGCGGCGAACAATGTGGGATTTATCAATACCTTCGAGGACATTACCATTTCTTATGACGGCGGTTTAGACAGCAATAATGGAAACATAGTCCCATTAAGCCCTGCCAATCCAGCTTGCGGAAGTTTTACCGAGGTGCAAAATGGAGATCGGATTTTAGTCAGTGTTTCATCACAATGGATTCCCATAGTTTCGATTGTGCCGCTCGAGCCCTTCACGATCACATCTCAAAGTGAACGCACCATTCTTGCATCGGTTTCCATTTCTGTGACCTCTGTACCGCAGGGCTGGCAAAACAGCGGCAATGGCATTCTTACTCTTTCTATCTCCGTTTCACCAACCACCTATTCGACAATCGGACAAACGATCACATACACCTATACTCTGAAAAATACAGGCTCGGGAGATCTTTCCGCGCCATTTACAGTTACTGACAATGTGGCTGCCACCAATTGTTCGGGCGCGCCTGCCACACTTGCGTCTGGCGGCTCTTTCACCTGTACCGGCACATATCAGGTCACACAAAGTGACCTTGATACAGGTACAGTAACAAATACTGCGACAGCCTCAGCAAACGGGTCCCCTTCCAATATAGTTTCAAAAACAATAACAGCAATTCAATCGCCAGCGCTGTCCTTGAGCAAAAGCGCATCCCCAACTGCTTCATCCACCGTTGGCGCAATTATCACCTACACTTACACGCTCAGAAATACAGGGAACGTCAGCCTGACATCACCCTATGCAGTCGCTGACAATAAGATTGCAAGCGTAAATTGTTCAGGAGCAGCCAGCCCGCTGGCGCCTACAGCAACTACGACCTGCACTGCATCCTATTCAATCACGAACAATGATATCAATAATGGATCTGTTGTCAATCAAGCAGCGGCAACTGCGAAATTTAAAACAACGACAGTGACCTCAAACAACGCAACCGCGACGGTTTTAACCCCTCCGCTGGTGCTAACGATCAGCGTCTCACCGCTTACGGCTACGCTTCCAAACCAGGTAATAACATACACCTTTTCGGTACTCAACAACAGTGAGTTCACCGCAAACTCATTAAGTGTTACCGACAGCAGGATAACGGTTACCTGCCCATCCACAACGTTAGCAGCCGGCGGTACGATCGACTGTACCGGTACATATACTGTCACCCAAGCGGATCTTGATGCCGGTGGCACGATCAGTAATACCGCACAGGCTGCAGCAAATAATGGCTCCCCGATTTCCTCCAATACTGTAACAGCCAGTGTCGCGATTACGCAAACACCAGTCCTCACTGCACAAGTCAGCGGCTCACCCTCACAGCCACCTTCCCCTCCCACCATGCTGGCCGACACCGTCGTTACTTATACCTACACTTTAACGAACACAGGCAACGTTACGCTCACATCTCCATTTTTAGTGAGCGACAATAAGACCACGATTACCTGTTCTGATTCAGCCAGCATGCCTCCCGCGGGAACAAAAACCTGCACCGGAACATATACAGTGACAGCAGCCGACGTCGAGGCAGGCTCGATCATCAATACCGGAACTGCATCCGCTAAATTTGGCGCTCAAACAATCACATCCAGCCCAGCCAGTTTCACAGTCATCACATATTCTGACCCACGCTTCAGCCTGGCTGTGACACAGAATAAAACCGTCGTAACGCCAGCCGATCTAACCATCACATATACCTATACGCTGACCAATACCGGCGGTGTCACGCTTTCGAAGCCATATAGCATCACATCCAGCCTGCAATCTACTCTGCTTATTGCTGGCACTGGCGGATCCAATACAACCACCCCAATCAACCCGGACTGTACCTCTGCGGCCGCCAGCATTGCCCCGGGTATTTCAACCAATTGCACCTACACCTATACCCATCTATCCGACACTGGCTCTTCAACCCTTGTGCATAGCACCTCAGCGGCAAGCATAGGCAGTACTTCCGTCACAAGCCTGCCGGGTTCGCTGATAGCCACCGCATACAATTGCACGGCATCCAATTTTACAGTCAATACTTTAACCGTAGGTTCCGGCTCCAATCAAGATAAAGTTGCCTGGGCCATTACCAATAAAGTTGGCATCACTCTTCCGATAAGTTCGATAAGCATCAATTGGGAGAACTCAGGCTCAGGCGCAAGCAACTGGCAATTGGATGGGGTATCACTGGATAATTCATCAAACTTAACCACTGGTACTCTTCCAGACAGCAGTAGTCCTTACACTTCAGGAAGCGGGACGCTGACGGGCTTAAGTTCCGCGGCAAGCGTGACAACGATCACCTTTGATTTCTCGAAGAACAACCCCACAGGCTTGTCGGCAAGTATTACCATGGCTTCTCCATACGGAAATTGTTCACGCTAGGAGACTTATGAAAACAAAAATCTTCAGCGAGTCAAAAAATGAACCCCGCGGGCAAAGCCTGGTGGAACTTGCCATCAGCCTGATGATCATTCTGCTGCTGCTGCTCGGCGCAGTTGAATTCAGCCTGGCGCTTTTCCAATACGTTACCATCCGCGATGCGGCCCAGGAAGGCGCAATCTACGGCTCGATCAATCCAACAGATGAGTCTGGCATACAGTACCGGGCCGTTGCCACGGCCTCAGATGTTTTGCCGCAGCTAACCATTAACGATGTGGATGTTACGATCCATGGCGATAATTGTGAAGGAACAACATCCGGCTCGCCAAACTCGCTTACCGTCACCATCACCTTCGCCCATCCAATCACCTTCCCGCTCGTTGGCCCCATGATAGGCAGCAACACGATCAACCTGACCGCCCGTGTCACGAACACCATTCTACAGCCGACATGCGCCCTTCCCTAAACAAGTAAGATAGAGGTTGAAATGAAAAATAACAGGAATAATAGAAAAAACGAAGGCGGGCAGGCGCTGATCATGATCGTATTTGCGATCGTCGGCTTGATCGCGTTGACCGCGCTCACTGTGGACGGGGGCAATATATACTCAAACCGCCGCCACGCGCAGAATGCGGCAGACACAGCCGCTTTCGCCGCCGCACGTGCAAAAGTCCGCCAGGAATCATGGAAAGACGCGGCTCTTGTCATCGCCTCAGAGAACGACTTCACCGATCTACTCGCGGACGATACATCCAGCGACAGCCTTGTCAATGTTGAAGTGTATGGATGTGAAGAAAGTAAACCGGGAGAGTACGCGGAATGTGGCGATGAATACGAAGGAAGCGACGAATACTTAGTGGTGGTAATCACATCCACGGTTGACACCTTCTTTGCGCCCATTATTGGCATTCAACAGGTCACCAATAGGGTCAAGGCGATTGCACAGGCAAAACCTTCTTCCGTAGATGCCACCCTGCTTACGAACGCGATGGTCTCATTAATGACTGGCTGTAAACCAAGCGGCTGGCCGCATGATCCATTTACCATTAGCGGTAATTCCACCTCGATCGTGGGCGGCTCTGGCGTTTTCATAAATTCCAACTGTGACAACGCCTTAAATCAAAACGGCGCCGCGACAATGAATGCTGAATTCGGGGTATGTGTCGTTGGCACAAGCAATGTCGCCCCCGGCAGCGTAAATCCGCCTCCTGTATCCAATTGCGGCACGCCTCTGGCTTACCCTCCAGTTGTTCTGCCAAATCCATCATGTGACACCAACGGTGATGGCGTGATCAACCCGTCTGAAGAAGGAACGATCACACAAACCTCATCCGATCCAATGATCTACACCGCATCCCCCGGCTATTACGGTGGGGATTTTCCCAACACCTCCCCTTCAGGAAAACTGATCATGCAAAAAGGTGTTTACTGTATTAATAATAATTTCCTGCTCAACAGCCAATGGAATGTCACCACTGATGCCAATAATAATGGGAATTTTGACCCATACTCCGAGGGCGTCCTCATTATGACTGAAAATGGAGGCATTACATTAAATGGCTCATCCGCAATTGATCTGCATGCGCTCTCATCAGAAGACCCCAACATCCCGGAAGACCTGCAGAATCTACTATTCTTCATGCCTCTCGGGAACGATTCAACCTTGAACATGAACGGCGCATCCGGTTCGGCGTTCACCGGCTCGATCTGGGCGCCTTCATCCCACTGTTCGCTCGAAGGCAACAACACCTCTTATGATGTCAACAGCCAGTTCATGTGTTACAGCATGTCCCTTTCCGGCAGCGCAAACATCAATATCAGCTACAATGAGAATGAAAACCACATTATCCAGGTGCCTCCTTCCATTGAATTAACAAAATAAAATGAATTTCAAAAATACTGAAAAGGGTCAGGTCATTATCCTGATCGTGTTTTCGATCATCGGATTAATTGGCATTACCGCGCTGGCCGTGGATGGCGGCAACGCCTTCGCTGAAAAAAGACGCGCCCAAAACGCCGCCGATGCCAGCGCGCTCGGAGGTGCTCTGGCGCGTATTAAGGGGTATGGCTGGGTTCAGGAGTCGTATAACATTGCTGAAAGCAGCGGCTTTGATAACGATGGCGAAACGAATACGGTGCAGGTATTCAGCCCGCCCGCCACAGGTGAAAACGCCGGGGATGTGGAATATATTCAAGTCATCATTACCAACCATGTCTCCACTTATTTTGGAAGTGTGATCGGCATTCGACAGGTCACGGTAACCGGCGAAGCCATTTCACGCACAAAAACACCGGAGATCAAGGAAATCCTTGACGGTAACGCGATCATCAGCCTGGCGCCCACCAGCGACTGCAACAACCAACGGTCGTTTTGGATCCACGGCGAATCAACATTGGATGTCAGCGGCGGCGGGATCTTTATCAACTCCAATAATCCGGATTGCGCCCTATTCCAGAACGGAAGCGGCAGTATTCGTTTAGAGGATGGCGAAATCTCGATCGTTGGCGGCGCAAGTATTCAAAAACCCCAATTGCTGACCCCCTTCCCTCCCAAGACGAACAGCATTCCCATTCCATATCCGCCCCCGTTCTTTATGCCAAAGTTCGGTTGTGGAAAACAAGCTGAAATTTCAGAAGACGGCCTTTCCATGAGCGCCGGCTGGTTTGACGAGGATGTGTTTCCACCCGAAGATGTGGAATTTCTCGATTCCGGCATTTATTGCATTGGCGGCGATTTCTTAATCGGCGGCGGTCCGCTCGAAGGGGGCAGCGTTGTCTTTCTTTTGGATAACGGAAAACTCAGATGGAGCGGAAACGCCACCATCAATCTCAGTGCGCCGGCCAGCGGAGACCTGGCCGGTCTGTTGATCTATGCGCCCATCGAAAACAAAAATAAAATGGTGATCACAAGCGATGAAAACTCATCCTTGAGAGGCACCATCTTAATGCCGGGCGCCGAAATCCACCTCAACGGGGGCAGTTCTGAAAGCGGCTATCACAGTCAGATCATTGGATATCGAATTGTATCCAACGGGCAGAGTAATATTGTCATCAAATATGAGGATGAACAAAATTACGACACCTACAACATGCCCGAAATACAACTGACCCAATAAAGCATGACATTCATCAATCCGGCGCCCCAATTTTGGTCCTTCGGCCTGATCCTGCGCAATCAGGTATAATCTCCGCCTGATCATTTTTGATATACAGGAGGTGAACTGAATCATTCATCAGGGAAGGACAGCGCATGATCCATTGCAAAAAGGATGACGAGGATAAGGGTTCTTCATTGCAAAATGGAGTTAAGCTGTCTGGGTTTCGATACGTGGCGCGAGGCGCCACTACTCAACCCGCAGACAGGGAAAATCGAAAGTTCAGCGGAAGCCCTTCGGGTGTGCCATCACCCGTCAATCTTTCCCTCCAAAGATAACTTTGCTCATAACACCGCGCGAGTGATCGCGCGGTCAAAAGGCATTGGATTGGCAAAAAGATAAGAAGTGAAAAGGGATTAGGTAAAAAGGTAATTAGGGTTGTCGAGCACATCTTCACTCCCTAACTGCCTGTTCCTTGGTTACCTATTGCCTAATTACCTAAACCCTAACTTTCGGAGGAATCCCTACAATGTGTGGAATCGTCGGATATGTCGGCCCGCGTGATGCGACGCCGATCATCCTCAATGGCTTAAAACGACTTGAATACCGCGGCTATGACTCGGCTGGGGTTGCTGTTATTAATGGCAACCAGATCGAGGTCCGCCGAGACGCGGGCAAGTTATCCCAATTAATTGACCTCGTTAGCAAAAGTCCGGTGAAAGGCGCGCCCGGTATTGGCCATACACGCTGGGCAACGCATGGCGCGCCCTCGGCACGCAACGCGCATCCGCATGTCGGCAATTCTGGAAAAATCGTCGTCGTTCACAACGGCATCGTGGAAAATTTCCTCGAGCTAAAAGATGAACTCACCAGCGAAGGTGTAACCTTCAATTCAGAAACAGACACCGAAACCATCGTACAGCTCGCCGAGCACCTTAAAGCGGGAGGCAGCAGCCTGGAAGATGCGGCGCGAAAAACATTCAACCAGATCGAAGGCGCGAACGTTGTTGTATTGATGTCCACCGATGAACCCGACAAGATCATAACAGCGAGAATCGGAAACGCCGGCGGCGTTGTGATTGGCTTGGGCGAAAACGAAAATTTTATCGCCTCCGATATTCCCGCCATTCTCGAACATACACGCAAAGTGATCTTCTTGGAGTCACGTCAATTTGCGATTGTCAAGCGTGACAGCGTTCGTATCGAAACGCTTGAAGGCGTGGAAGTAATCCCTGAGATTCACACAATTGCATGGGACGCAGTCTCTGCGGAAAAAGGCGAATACCGCCACTTTATGCAAAAAGAAATCCATGAGCAGGTGCGCGCTTTGACCGATACGCTGGCCGGACGTGTTGATTTTCAGGAAGGATGCATTCGCCTGCCCGAATTAAACCTCACGCCTGAAATTGCCAAACGGATACAACGCATTTATATCACCGCCTGCGGCACTGCCGCTTATGCCGGCATGGTTGGAAAATACCTGATCGAAAAAATTGCGCGCGTGCCTGTGGAAGTGGTCATTGCCTCTGAATTTCGTTACAGCGATCCCATCATTGACAATACCACGGTGGTGTTGGCCATCTCACAATCCGGTGAAACAGCAGACACGCTCGCCGCGATGGAAGAAGGCCGCCGCAAAGGCGCAATTGTCTGGAGCATCGTAAATGCGATTGGCTCGCAGGCCATGCGCGTTGCAGACGGATACATTTCCATGCAAACCGGTTCAGAAGTGGGCGTGGCTTCCACGAAAGCCTTTACTGCGCCCCTGGCCGATCAGTATATGCTTGCGATCCTGCTGGCTGACCTGCGCGGCGTCTTGAACAAGGAAACACGCAAATCACTCGTGGCGGACCTGCGGCTTGTCCCGGACCTTGCAGGCAGGGTGCTCGACACGGATGCAGATGTTGAAAAATTGGCGAATATCCTGAAGGATATTCAGCACTGTCTCTATCTCGGGCGCGGCATCAACATGCCGATTGCCTACGAGGGCGCCTTGAAGTTAAAAGAAATTTCATACATCCATGCCGAGGGCTATCCCGCCGGCGAAATGAAGCACGGTCCGATTGCGTTAATTGATGAGCAAATGCCTGTGCTCTGTATTGCGCCAAAAGACCCCTGGCATGAAAAAATGATCTCACAGATCCAGCAAGCCAGGGCACGCGGAGGCATCGTGATCGCCGTCGCCACCGAGGGAGATGAACTCGTCAAAAATATGACGGACCATATTCTCTGGGTGCCGGAAGCACCATGGATGCTTTCGCCGATCATCACCGTCATCCCCCTGCAATTGCTGGCCTACCATATCGCCGCCATACGCGGACTGGACGTTGACCAGCCGCGCAACCTGGCAAAAAGCGTCACAGTAGAGTAAAACAAAAGGAGAAGCGCACAAAAGGACGGGCGCTTCTCCTTTTGTTAAATCTTTCAATTTTGTGTTTGCATAAGAACCAGGAAAGAGTATAATCCTATCCAGTTTATTCTTATTTATTTATTTTCGAAGTGGCTAAAACGTAAGTTTACCGGAAGGAGTTGTTCATGATGATCCACAAAAAATCTGAAAAGGGACAGGCCATCATATTGATCGTTTTTGCCATTGTCGGGCTGATTGGCTTAACCGGGCTGACTGTGGACGGCGGCCTGGTGTACTCGGACAGACGTCAGGCTCAAAATGCAGCGGATTCCGCAGCCTTTGCCGCCGCGCTTGCTTACAGCAGAAATCAAAATTACACAACAGCCGCACAAAATGTTACCTCATCAAACGGTTACGATAATGATGGCTTGACCAACATCGTAACGGTCACCACTGCCGCCTCCCCTTCCGGCACCTGTCCTCCATTAGCGATGGATAATCTGGATATTACTGTTGAGGTCACATCTTATGTAGATACAACCTTCTCCACTGTCGTGGGAATCCAGCAGGTTACAAATACAGTGACTGCTACAACGCGCGCGTGTGACACCTATATCGCTCCAATATTCGGTGGAAATGCCATTGTGGGTCTCAATCCCAGCACAACCAACTGCGCCTTCGACAGCGGGAACAGTAACGCTGCGGATTGGACATTAACGGGCGGCGGAATTTTCTCCAACGGTTGTGCTTATTCGAAAAATAACGATTCTGTTATCCTGGATGAAGATCAGTGTGTTACAGCAGTTGGAACTGCAAGTAATTTTACATGCTCGCAATCCGGTACAGCGATCGATTACCCGGAGGATGTGCTTGAAATCATGCCGCCCAATCCATGCGACGGAACACCCGGCGACGTTGGCTTGCCGCAACCTGCAGCAAGCGGAGGCGAAGTGATTCTCAACGATGGGGTCTATTGCATCACAAACTTTGATGCCTATGACAAAAAAGATATCAAATTGAACAACGCCACAATGTATGTCACAGATATGGTTTTCAACTTGAAATTTGCGGGAGGAGGTGGATTCTCCGGCACGCCGACGGAATCGGGTACTTACTCCAGCTACTACATGATCATCGCCTACGACTCATCACCCTGCACTGACTTCAACGATAACAATGCGCAAGTCATTCAATACAGGGGCAACGGCACTGGTGAACTCGCTGGAACCATCCTGGCCCCATCCGCCTGTATTGATTTCCGCGGCAATTCAAATGGCTTGGCAGTCCACAGTCAGATCATTGGCTATATGGTTTCATCGAATGGCAGCGCTTCAATGAATGTCGAATACAATTCCAGCGAAAACCGCCGTGAATCGGTAGATCCAACCATTGAATTAATCAAGTAATTCAATATTTAATAAATACAAATAACAAGTTGCGGCATTGAAATATGCCGCTTCTTGTTAAAAATAATACCTGAACCAAAAAATTTCAAAACCAGAGGCTGTTATGCGTCCAGATTGGGATTCGTATTTCATGAAAATCGCCTGCGCCGTATCTGAGAGAAGCACTTGTGACCGTGCTTTCGTCGGCTGTGTGCTTGTGCTCGAGAAACGCATCCTCACAACAGGCTTTAACGGCTCCCCGGCCGGTCAGGAGCATTGCGATGAAATTGGACATCTGATGGCGGAGGGACATTGCATCCGCACCATTCACGCAGAGACAAACGCCATTATTCAAGCCGCCCTGCATGGCGTCTCGACCAAGGGGGCGACATGTTACGTGACCCACCTGCCATGCATTAACTGCACCAAAGCGCTGATCAACGCGGGGATTGCACGCATTGTTTACAGCACCGCTTACCGAACCGACGAAAACGCCATGAACTTTCTCAAAGCCGCAAATATTGAAGTTGTACAAAATGAATTCACACCTTAAACCAGAACAAATCATCAACCAACCTGAAAAACAAATGGACATAATCCGCGCGCGCTCAATTCATTTTTGGAAAACCGCGCAACAGGGCGCGCGAGCGACATCTCCAGCATGGCCGCATCCATTTTACATAACTCTGGATGATTCTCAATTATTTTCGCAAATGGACAACGCCCAAAGATCACGCGCGGGCCATCCGCGCCTGCCTCCCAATGAGCTTGATAATGCATCTCGTTTAGTTTTTCGATAAGTAAAGCCAGTCGTTTCGTCATTGGCTGACTGGCAAATCCAACCAAACCCTGGGACTGGGCAATACGTTCTCCTGCCATTTGCATGTTGATCTTTCCATTCAAAAGAGCTTCCGCCAAAACGGACAGGTTATCTCCCAACGCCGCCTGCGAAAGTGAATACATTTTCTCAGGCCTTCCGCGTCCTTCGCGATGATTAACCGCAGCGAACTCCACCCGCCCATCCGAACATAACACTGACAGGTGATGCCGCACATTCGGCGCGGACATCTTCAACGCGCGCGCAATTTCCCGCGCAGAAGCGGTACGAGTCTTTTTCAGGTGGGCGAGGACTTTTTGGCGGGCAATCATTTTTAAACACAAAGGGCACGAAGGTTTTTGTTTTAGCCCGAAGGGCTTTGTAAATTAGCGCGGCGGATTTTATCCCCGTGCGATGCCCAACGGGTAGAAAATGCACCTCGAAACAGAATCAAACCACCAGTTAAGAAAGATACGGACATGTCATCCAACAAGGGTGATTATACTCACTTCTTTATTTTTGCAAATATATTTTTGCATAATTCAGTTGACTAATCTCCCTCACCTGCTATAATTCGCGCTTGTATGGATAGCACCTTGAACCTTGTAAACTCCGTTGGTCGAGTAACCTTGAGCACGCACTTCGCGAAAGGCGTATCGAGACCAACAAGTTATATGTGAATAGGAAATAACTTGAAACACGGTGGTTTCGATACGCCCCTCCAAAAACATTCGGGGCTACTCAACCACCACCTAATTCCTAATTGCCTAATGACCTTAACTTGGGAATCCACCTACGCCATCGCTTTAGAGTTGCGCCGCCAGCATCCTGAAGTAAATATCGAAGAAGTTTCGCTCCAGCAAATTTATCAGTGGACAATAGGACTTAATGAATTCGAGGATGACCTCGCGCTCGCAAACGACGACATCCTTTATACAATCTACCAAGACTGGTTCGAGGAGAACATTCATGGACTATGAAAAATTAAGTCTGCCGAACTACAACATTCCTGAGGATATTCAAAATGCTGTAGCCATCACCACTCTCGACCGTTTGTATAACTGGGGCCGGCGTTCTTCTGTTTGGCCGCTGATGTTCGGCCTTGCCTGCTGCGCGATCGAAATGATCGCGGCGCAGACTGCCCGATATGATATGGCACGCTTCGGCATGGAGGTCATGCGCCCCACACCGCGCCAGGCCGATATGATGCTGGTCTCTGGCACGGTCACAAAGAAAATGCTTCCATCCATTATCCGCTTATACAACCAGATGCCTGAGCCTAAATATGTTGTGGCCATGGGCGCGTGCGCTTCGAGCGGAGGGCCTTTCAAGGAAGGCTACAACGTGGTCGCGGGCATTGATAAATTTTTGCCTGTGGATGTGTATATCCCCGGCTGCCCTCCCACTCCGCAGGCATTGATCGCAGGCCTGATCAAACTGCAGGAAAAAATTGACAAACAATCCATCAAGCATGTCACCTGGTACAACAAGGAAAAGAAGGACGGCAATTATGTACCGATGCCGATCTTGGGACCTGATTTGATCGATGTGCGCCGCAATGCTGAAATTCGTGACATTGCCGCTGCAAAGGAAGGTGGATGATGGCAACCGCGCTGCAAACTTCCACCGTTGATCTGGTTGCTCGTTTCCCAGGCATTGTCTCCTCTGATGCACGCCCCGGCTACACAGGCTTTATCGTCAACAAAGAGAATCTCGTGGAAGTGGCAACCGCAGTCCGCGATGAATTTGGCTTTGACTTGCTGACCGCTGTCACAGGCGTTGATTACATCGCCGAAAATAAAATGGAAGTGGTCTATCACGCCTACAAGACAACTGGCGGCGCTGGTCTGGTCTTCAAAGTGCAAGTCGAACGCGTAGACCCCGTTGAAGTTCCTTCGCTGATCAATATTTGGGCAGGTGTGGATTTTCAGGAACGCGAAGCCTGGGATTTGTACGGAATCAAATTCACCGGTCACCCTGACCTGCGCCGCATTTTGATGTGGGAGGGCTTTGAAGGTCACCCGCTCCGCAAAGATTGGAAGGAACCATTCTTTGAAGAGGAGACAAAACCATTTAAAAGCCGCTGGCCTGAGGGTAAACATACATTTGCTGAACAAAAGAATCCATTCCGCGATAATCTGAATTTTCCTAAAGATTTCGACCCTGAAAAATATACCGTTGACAAGGAAGAAGACCTTTACGCATCGCTTGAACGCTACTCCACGAAAGACGTGGAAGGCAGCATGAAGACCGACCACATCGTGGTCAACATGGGGCCGCATCACCCATCCACGCATGGCGTATTGCGTGTGGCCGTCACTTTGGATGGCGAGACCATTATCGGACTTAAACCTGTAATGGGGTATTTACATCGCAACCACGACAAGATCGGTGAACGCAACACTTATTTACAGAATATTCCCTTCACGGACAGGCTTGATTATTTCAACTCAATGAGCAACAACTTCGGATATGCCATCACCGTCGAAAAGTTGATGAAGATCCAGGTTGCCGAACGCGCCGAATATATCCGCGTGATCATGGCTGAACTCAGCCGTGTGCAGAACCACCTCATCTTCATTGGCATGTTGATGAATGACCTTGGAGCGATGTACACGCCCTCCCTGTACGCTTTTGAAGAACGCGAATTGATCCTCGATATTTTTGAAGCAGTCTCCGGCGCGCGCATGATGTGCAACTACTTCCGCTTTGGCGGTGTGGTGCGCGATATCCCCGATGACGTTCTGCACAAGATCAAAGGTTTGGTTTCTGAACGCCTGCCTGCCAAGGCCGATGAAATGGAACGCTTCCTCAATGAGAACGAAGTTTTGGTTGCGCGCTTGAAGGACATCCATGTCTTGAACGCGGAAGATGCGGTCAGATACTCTGTCACGGGGCCGGTGTTACGCGCTGCCGGCGTGCCTTATGATCTGCGCCGCGCCGACCCATATAGCGTCTACGATCGCTTTGACTTTGATGTGGCAGTCCGCCACAGCGGCGACATGATGGATAACTATCTCATCCGCTTTGACGAGATTCGACAGTCTCTGCGAATCCTGGAGCAGGCTCTCAAGCAGATTCCTCAGGGGCCGATCAACTCACAGAAACCGGCGTACCAGGTTCGGGTCCCGGCGGGTGAAGCGTATGGTCGGGTTGAGTCACCCAAAGGCGAGTTAGGCTTCTACGTTGTCTCGAACGGTAAACCGAATCCTTATCGCTATCACGTCCGCCCCCCGTCCTTCGTCAATCTCACTGCTGTTGAGAAGATGTGCGTTGGCACAAAGATCGCGGACTTCGTCGCCTTGCTTGCCATGCTTGATATCGTCATGGGCGAGCTGGATAGATAATACCCGCAGCGTAGGGCGCACGCCAAAGGCGTCTAGTGCGCCTCGGCGTTGGAGAACGCCTGCTATGCAATAGGAGATAAACTTATGTATGGAAAAGGTATTCTTAAAGGATTAAGCGTCACCTGGAAGCGATTCTGGGATACATACACCGAGGACATTTCATGGATGCTGCGGGGCAGGAAACGCTACAACTCAGATGAAGGCATCCGGCATCGCTCCAGTAAAGATACAAAAGGCATCTTCACTGTGCAATATCCTGAGGAGCAATTGATATTGCCCGAAGAAACACGTTATATTCCATTTTTGGTTTATAACGTGGATGCGGAAGGTAAAAAGGAAGTGTTGTGCACTTCATGTGGAATTTGCGCGAAGGTTTGCCCGCCGCAGTGTATTTGGATCGTCAGAAGCAATGACCCGGTTACAGGCCGACCTGTTCCCGAACCCACCGAGTTTTACATTGACGCAGATATCTGCATGAACTGCGGCTTTTGCGCGGAATACTGTCCGTTTGATGCAATCAAGATGGATCACGATTTTGATATCGCCTCCTACGGCCGCAATATATATAATATGGAGAAATTACTCAAGCCTTCTTCGTATTATGAAAGCATCCGCCCTCAGAATTTCAAAATTGAAGCCGAAGCACGCAAAGCAAAGGAAGCCTTCAAAGCCGCAAAAGCTGAGGCATCTGCCGCTGCTCCCGCATCTTAATATGTCGTTGCGAGGGCGCTCTTGCTCTTCGCCCGAAGCAATCTCCAACTAATGAGGAGATTGCTTCGTCGGGAAGAACACCCTCCTCGCAACGACATAATATTTTTAATAGGTAAATTAAATGACAAACAAACTTACAAAAGAAGCCGTTCTCGCAGCATTGAGCAAAGTGCAGGAACCCGACTTGCATCAAGACCTTGTGACACTTAACATGGTTTCCAACATTGAAATCACAGGAGGCGAGGTTTCACTTACCGTTATGCTCACCACGCCCGCCTGCCCCTTTCGTGCAAGGATCGAAAGAGAAGTAAAGGAAGCCATTCTAGCGATTGACGGCGTAAAAACCGTTGATCTCAAAATGGACTCGGACGTGCCAAATGACGGCCGTATGCGCGGACTGGTCAACATGCCGATTCGCAATGCCATTGCTGTCGGTTCTGGCAAAGGCGGAGTGGGTAAATCCACTGTCGCTGTCAACCTTGCGGTAGCACTCGCACAGGCAGGCGCACGCGTCGGACTCATGGATGCAGACATCTACGGCCCTAACACACCCACCATGCTGGGCGTGGAAAAACTTCCGCCTCCCAACGGGCAAAAACTCATCCCCGCAGATGCATTTGGTATCAAATTGATTTCCATGGGATTGCTCGTCAAGCCCGGCCAGCCCCTCATCTGGCGCGGCCCCATGCTCAACTCCGCCATTCGTCAATTCCTTGGCGATGTGGAATGGGGCGAACTGGATTACCTGATCGTTGACCTGCCCCCCGGCACTGGCGATGCGTCTCTTTCGCTTGCGCAAGCCCTGCCATTGAGCGGCGCAGTCATTGTCACTTTGCCGCAGCTCGTTTCGCTGGAAGATGCCGGCCGTGGATTGAATATGTTCAAGCAATTGGAAGTGCCCATTCTCGGCATCGTAGAAAACATGTCCTACCTTGAATTGCCCGATGGAACGCGCATGGACATCTTCGGCTCGGGTGGCGGAGAGAGTCTCGCACAAGCCAGTGACACTACTTTCCTCGGCAAAATACCAATTGATCAAAACATCCGCATTGGCGGGGATACCGGCAAACCCATTGTTGTTTCGCATCCCAAATCACCTGTTGCAATCGCTTTACAGGAGATCGCCCAGCAGATCGCGGCGAAGATCAGTGTGGCGGCGTTGAGCGGGAGGAATGAACTGCCGATCAATATTGTGGAATAAAGAGAAGAGATAATTAGAGAGCAGAGAGTAGTAAACAGAAAATAGTAAAACGCTTTGGCGATCTTTGCGTTTTTATATGAAGCAAACGTCTCCGCCCCAATGTGCTGGGACGTTTTGTTACTCACTACCTCACTACTCTCTGTTCTCTACTCTCATATCTCTACGGTATAATCCCCCCCATGCAAAAAAACATTATCGGTGTCCGATTTACAAAAATAGGAAAAATCTATCACTTTGACTCTGCGGCGCTCCCCGATGTAAAAAAGGGCGAGCACGTCATTGTGGATACATCCCGCGGCAAACATCTCGGCGAGGTTGTTCAAATTCTGGAGGAGGCTCCGCCCCAGCCGGAAAGTGGATGGAAATCTGTGGAGCGGCGCGCCAATCCGCGCGACTTGTTGCTCCTGCAATCCTGGCAAGCCAAACAAACCGAAGCGATGATCAATTGCCGCGCGCGCGCCTCCGAGCTTCAGCTGAAGGGAGTCAAGATCGTTACAGCCGAATACAATTATGACGGTTCGCGACTCGCCTTCATCTTTAGCACAGAGAGCGAAGATAAAGTGGACCTCAAGTCCCTCAAAAAGGATATGCAGCAAATATATCCGACCCAGTATATTGAGATGCGGCAGATCGGTCCGCGCGATGTGGCCAAATTCCTGGGCGGCATGGGCGCCTGTGGAATTGAAACACGCTGCTGTTCCCAATTCCTGACGGACTTCTCCCCCATCTCGATCAAGATGGCAAAGGAGCAAGGCATCTCGCTCACACCCAACGAGATCACCGGCATGTGCGGACGCCTGCGCTGTTGTCTCATTTATGAATACGAACAGTATGTTGAAGCGCGCAAGACTCTCCCAAAACGCAACAAGCGCGTGATCACACCCAAAGGCGAAGGAAAAGTCATTGACCTGATCCCCATGAGCGACAAAGTTGTGGTGCTCATCGAAAGCGGCACAGACCGCCCGCAACATATGACATTCTCGCGCGAAGAGATCGAACCGTGGGATGAACTCGAAACCCTGCGCCGCAAAGCCGCCGCTCCCTGTGACCGTCACGAAGGCGGTGGATGTACTTGTGGCAAGGCGCAAAAATAGGAAACAGGAATTAGGGATTAGGTAATTAAGCAAATCCTAATCACCTAATCCCTAACCACCTAAAATATGACTCCTGAAAATTGGGAAACCCCTCAGAAAATTCTGGTTATTCTGGCTCATCCCGATGACCCGGAATTTTTTTGTGGCGGCACACTCGCTCGCTGGGCACGCGCGGGACATCAAATCACATACTTGCTCCTGACCTGTGGCGACAAGGGTTACAACCCCAGTACGCATCCGGAAATGACCCCGGAAAAGTTATGTGGATTAAGACACGTGGAACAAAACAACGCCGCGAAAATCATCGGCGCAAACGCGGTTCATTTTCTGGACTTTGAGGATGGGTACCTCGTCCCAGGCCTTGATCTGCGCCGTGACATTGTCCGCGAAATCCGCAGGCACAAGCCTGATATCCTCATCACCTGTGACCCGCAAAATTTATTCGCTCTCTATGGCATCAACCACCCTGATCACCGCGCCTGTGGACAAGCCGTCATGGATGCAATCTTCCCCGCTGCAAACAATGTCGCTTATTTTCCCGAACTACTTGATGAAGGCTTTGAACCACACATGCCAAATGAAGTGTGGTGCTCGCTCACCAATCAGCCCAACACGACCATGGATGTGACCGACACATGGGGCATCAAACTCAAGGCTGTGCTCGAACACAAAACACAAATTCAGGATGAAGAGAAACTTCTCGAAAGATTCAAATCCCGCCGCACAGAAGACAGTACGGATGAAAATCCACGCTACGAAGAAAAATTTAGAGTTGTGAAATATTCATAGTCAAAAAGGTCGAAAGTCGAAGGTCAAAGGTCGTGTGACTTTCGACCTTCAACAAGGAGTTAACATGACCAACTATCTCTCAGAAGCAAAATCTCTTTTTGAATATACAAAGGCCATGCGCCGTGATTTTCACATACACCCTGAATTAGGCTTTAAAGAAATCCGCACGGGCGGCATCGTGGCTAAGGAATTGGAAACACTCGGCTTTGAAGTGACCAAAGGCGTCGGTAAAACGGGCGTGGTTGGATTTCTCGAAGGCGCGAAACCCGGTCCTACCATCCTCCTGCGCTTTGACATGGACGCGCTTCCGATCCAGGAAGATACGGGTGCGAAATACGCTTCCACAAACCCCGGCGTGATGCACGCTTGCGGACATGACGGTCACACCGCCATCGGTTTAACCGTCGCAAAGTTGCTGCACGCGCATCGCAATGAATTGGCAGGTTCGATCAAATTTTGCTTCCAACCCTCCGAGGAAGGGTTCAATGGCGAGGAAGCCGGCGGCGCAGAAATGATGATGCGGGATGGCGTCCTGGATGATCCCAAGGTGAACAGAACCCTGTCCCTGCATTTATGGAATGAAAAACCCCTGGGTTGGGTGAATGTCGCCAGGGGGCCGGTCATGGCTGGGGCGGAATTATTCACGATCAAACTCACAGGCAAAGGCGGGCATGGCGCAGCGCCTCACACCACTATAGACCCCGTTGTAGCGGCCGCGCAGATCGTCACTGCCTTACAAACCATCGCCGCCCGCAATGTTGCGCCTTTACAAGCCGCCGTGATTAGCGTGACAACCATTCACTCGGGGTCTGCATTCAACATTATTCCACAGGAAGCAGAACTCACCGGCACGATCCGAACCTTCGACTTGTCGGTACGCAAAATGGTTTTGAAACGCTTCGATCAAATCGTGCGCGGTATTGCCGAAACCATGCAATGCAAGGTTGAGATCAATGTTCAACGGGTCACGCCTGTCGTTTTAAACGATGATTCAATCGCAGCCTCGGTGCAGGAGACTGCACGGCGCATCTTCCCTGAAACAGATCTGGACACATCCTCATATCTCACGATGGGCGCCGAGGACATGGGCTACATGCAGGAAAAAGTGGACGGTTGTTGTTTCTTCATCGGCTCAAATAATAAAGAGAAACATCTCGATTATAGCCATCACCACCCAAAATTTGATTTTGATGAGCAAGCGTTGATCAATGGCGCGGCGCTCATGTCTGCCGCGGCGGCTGACATGTTGAAATCAATAGGATAAAATTTATTCGAATGAGGCGCCGACGGTTAAAGCATAGAATATGAAGCACAAACGGAACTGGATCATCGGCATTGTGTTGTCTGCAGCCGCAGGATTTGTGGCCCTGCAAAATGTTGCCGCGCCTTCTCACGATGATATAACACCTCCAGCAATTACCATC
>Ga0082335_1003193_pt1 | contig 27575 bp, 22 predicted proteins | sample Subgrocontami58m_FD_72375 | JGI IMG/M metagenome (GOLD analysis project Ga0082335, IMG submission 72375) | Subsurface groundwater microbial communities from S. Glens Falls, New York, USA - GMW37 contaminated, 5.8 m (SPADES assembly) (version 2) ...
GGGGTGGGTCATATCCCTGAAAACAGGTGGGTCATATCCCTGAAAACGAGGTGGGTCATATACTTGAAAATCCACCCTTCAGGGTGGGTCATATCCGTGAAAATTCACACAACCTTACAGGTATGTGCCCTGGACCGCGTGGCCGCTCTGGACCAAGAAATTCTCTGATGCTGAGGGAGCGTTCATCCGGGCCAAGGAGACCCTTATCGCCGACCACAGTCTGGTTGTAGACGAGATGAAGGACGTCTTCCAGCAGGTGGCCGCCGATGCCGCGAGGCGCTACGCCGCCTTCGGTGTGAGCCTGAGAGAGACCTGGGCCGAAGACCTCACTCGCCGCCAGGTCGCTGCCATTCCATCCCGCGGTGAAGTAGCTGCTCTCCGGCTGACCTGGCGGCCGGGGATGTTGGTCCGCGACTCAGACGTTGAGGCCGAGCTTCTGGAGACGGCCCGCAGCCAGGCGGAGAGGGATCGCTTGATGGTGGAGCACGAGGAGCTGCGCTACGAGGCCGCCCGTTAAGCTTCCCTGAAGGAGCAGATGCGCCATAGACGGATCAAAGACAGCGGGCGACGGAACCCGTGGCTGCCCAATGCCACGATGATTTAGTCTAGATGATCTTCCAACGAGGCGATCTCATCGTGAACCGAAAGTACCGCTTGGAAGCTCTGGTGGGCCATGGCGCCTTCGGCGAGGTGTCCCGCGCCACCCACTTGAGGTTGAACGCTCCGAGAGCTGTCAAGGTTCTGCGTCGCGACATGCCCGGTGTGGGGAGTGAAACGTTCCAGACCTATCGGGAACGCTTCGACCTCGAAGCCCCCCTGGGTGCTGGATTGGACCATCCCAACGTCATAAAGGTCTATTACTTCGATACGACTCGCAACGGGTGCCATCCAACAGTACGGACCCGGAGTCCACGGCGACAATTTCAAGTGGCCAACGCCCAACCCATTGGCGAGTGTATCTGAAAGCAACTGGAGTCTGATACCAACCCTGATACCAACCCAGGCGGTTGATACCAACCGGCGGCGTATTTTGGCGAACTCTCCGGCGGCTTTTTACGTACGAAATGAACCCCGGCAGGGCGAGGTGGACGCTTTCTGGCTAACTCATAACCGGTTGGTCGCAGGTTCGAACCCTGCCGAGCCCACCAAGAATATAGCTGGGCAAAGCTAAATGCCCTACATATTGTGGGGCATTTCCGTTTTTTGTCGGCAGCCGCTTGGCCTGGATACCAAACCTGATATAAACCCAGACGGCAGTCAACGGCATGAGGCGGTTCTTGGCGAACTGTGGTGCGGTTTCGTCCGTGCCAAATGAATCCTGGAAGAACGACACGGACGATTTCGGACCGAGGATTGACCCTGTTGGTCACAGGTCGACTCCTGCCGAGCCCATCAAGACACCGTACTACGGTTCGCTCAGACTCCTGTTGCGGCCCGCCGGCCAGCTTGAGAGGTTATTTCATACTTGAAGCTTGGGGAACTCACCAGCCCTCGGTATGACCCGAACGTGCTCTCGGGGTCTTCCACCAGGTCCAAGGCCCCGGCCGGGCCATCATCCTCGAACACCCGCATGATCTCGTAGAGGGTGCTCCTCTGAGCCGGCACTCGTCCAGAGGCACGGATCAGGCGGCGGATCTCAATGGGGCGCATCATCTGGCCATGCGTAGCTCCCGCTGATGCGGCGATGTTCTCGTTCATCAAAGTGCCGCCGAAGTCGTCGCAGCCAGCCATAAGGAGGTACTGAGCAAACTTGGGGCCCTCCTTGACCCAGGAAGCCTGGATGTGTTGAATATAACCGTTGAACGCGAGTCGAGCCACAGCATGCATCTTAATCACGACGTCAGCGGTGGCGCCTAGGCTGGCCTCGGTGAAGAAGGACCTTCGTCCCACCGGTGTCTCCTGATAAATAAAGCTTAAAGGTACGAACTCGGTGAAGCCCCCGGTCTGCTTCTGAATATCCCGCAGGAGAAGCAGATGCTGCACCCAATGTGCCGGCTTCTCGAGGTGGCCGTACATAATGGTGGAGGTTGTGGGAATTCCCAGTTGGTGAGCTGTGGTGACGACCTCAATCCAACGCTCCACAGTGATTCTTCCCGGAGAGATACTGTTACGAATCTTCTGGACCAGTATCTCGGCGGCCGTGCCTGGGATGCTGCCAAGCCCGGCCTCTTTTAGCGCAGCAAGGTATTCAGCTACCGAGCATCCTGAACGCAAGGAACCGTATATCACCTCTTCCGGTGAGAAACCGTGGATATGGATTTCGGGCACCTCTTTCTTGATAGCCCTGCAAATATCAACGTAGAGGCGGCCGTCCATTTGCGGCGGCAGGCCGGCCTGTACACACACTTCCGTGGCGCCAAACTCCGCGGCCTCTTTCGTCCGCCGCACTATTTCCTCGATCGGGAGATAGTAGCCCTCTTCCTCTCGCCATCCGCGGCTGAAGGCGCAGAAATCACATCTCTTGACGCAGACGTTAGTGAAGCTGATATTGCGGTTCACCACATAGGTCACAACTTCGCCCACCACCCTGCGCCTCAGTTCGTCCGCTGTCATCGCCAGAGCGTGCAACTCATGTCCCTGCGCTTCAAACAGCGTCAGGAGGTCCGGGCCTGATAGCTCTTCACCCTCCAGGCTTTGGTGCAGGATCCGGGCCGTCTTTGGCTCAACGAGATCGAGTAAGCTGCTCACACGGGCTGTCACTCTAGATTCCCCCTCCTAACGTGTGCAGCATAGCGAGTTCGCCGGGATACATCGTTCCCGGATTGGAGTGAGGGAAGAGCCCTGTTTCGTGGAACACTATATCGCACATATCTAACCGGCCCTTGCCCTCATCACGCAGCCTTGCGGCAAGTCGCGTCAGTTCGGATAGGTTGGTGGTTCTGACCAGGCAGTCTAGACGATAAACCATTCCAATGGCAGCCGGCTCAACCTCCTGTTTCCTGACTCGGTCACCAAAATCGGGTCCCCAACGTGCACGCCGCTGCGCTGGTCCGCAGTGACCGCATTCGGCTCGAAGGCGATAACCATGCCGGGCTCAACGGGGAGAGATCCCATCCGGTCCTGAAACTCCTGCCACCTGGGAAGGGACTCCGACGGATAAAGGCTGCGCCGGGCCTGGGAAAAGGAGATGGGGAACTGCGGACTGAGACCGTGATAATACGGTGTGATGGTAATGAATCCCGCCGCCTTGACTGGCTCGGACATGGCGTTCGTCACATCGGCGAACGTATTGCCTGGCTTGAGGGTCTCCAGTCCCTTCTGGTAGGACGCGACAGCGGCATCGAAAAGACGAGCGTATAGGTCAGGCACATGGCCCACGGCCATCGGTCGCTGGAACTGGGCCTCGTATCCCCTGTAATAGGCGCTGTACTCCGTTACGATGACGTGCCCTGGCCGCAGGATATTGTCATCTGGTATCCAAACGCCGTGGACTGGACTCGGTCCGGCATCCCAGAGGATGAAGGGTATGTCCGACCCGTTCTCTACCATCGCCGAAATGAGCCGGGCGTAAACAGCCCTGGAACGCATTCCTGCTTTGGCGTAGTGGGCCGTCGCCTCGATGGCCAGATCGCCTATCTCGGCAGCCTTCTGGACAAAGGTCACCTCTTCCTCACTTTTGATGAGGCGGGCTGTCTCCACCAGGTCGGTGGCGTCTTCCCAAACTGCCTCTGGCAAGAGGTGCTCCCCACGTTCAATAAAAATGCGCGTAGGGCCTCCCTCGGGGACCATGGGACCACCCGAACCCACCACGCCGACGCGCCCTTTCTCCAGACCCAGCTCGCTGAGGCGGCCTACCGTGATTTGCGAAAAAGAAATGGGCTGAGGCGCCGGGATGATATCCGTGACCCAATCCTGAGATCGCCTCCACATTTGAAGATTGGCAAGATTACCCCCCATGTGCACCGACACCTCGCCCCGCCTGGGAAAGACCACCAACGCCCCTCCCGCGCCTCGCAGGTACACGGAACTCAAATAGCCTATGTTCCCCATGTCGCCGCTACCCAGCACCACAGCGGCCAGGCAATCAAGCCCCCTCTTGTCCATTTGGGCGCGGATTGCCTGCCACCGACGGTCTCTCTCTGCCAAAGACAAGCGTGGTACCCTTGTATCAATCTGGTCTGCTGATCTTGCTGCCTCAGGATTAGCCGCCACTGGCATGTCTCCTTTCGTCATTTCACCAAAGACCTCGCATCACTAAAGAGGAAGTTGCGGCCTGACGTGCTTGTGAAAAAGCTCCAATTGCTTGAAATCGTCCGTGGCATGCAAGTGGATGGCGATCCGCTCCAAGCCAGGAATCTCTAACAGCTCTCCTATCATCGCCACGCATTTGTCCGGCGTACCCACTGCTCCGCTGAAGACCTTCCCCAGACGAGCCTCCTCGGGTGGGTTCCCCTCAGACCGGTAGATATTGTCGCCAAGGGTCCTTGGGGCGTCATGGGCCAGAACATCCCGCTTGGCCTCTTCTTCATCAAAACCAATGTTTACCGAGCCGGTGCATACCATGACGAAACGGTCGGGCATCTGCCGACCAGAGTCCCTGGCATACTCCAGTATACGATTGTAGCCATAGGCCACATGCTGCACGTCGTTGTACGAAGGAGCAGACCAGGCGTCGCCGTACTTGACCACCCGCTTCAGGGCTGCGTCCGGGTCTCCTATCTTGGTACCCGGCCACTGAGCACGTCCATCGTTCACAGCCCGGGGGCCGCCGCCAATGATGATCGGAGGGCGGGGCTTCTGCACGCAAGGCTCGATTTTGGTTACCAGTCCCTTGATGCGGAAATAGCGTCCCTCGTAGTCTATGTCCCCTTCTGTCAATAAAATAGTGAGTACTTGGAGCACTTCGTCGGCTACTTTACCTCGCTCGTGGAAGGGCACCCCAAGATTGGCGAACTCGGGAGGACGGTTGCCGACCCCAGCCAGCAGGGTGAATCTTCCGTTGGACAGGTGATCTACGGTCGCGATCGTTCTTGCCAGGTGCCAGGGATGATAATAAGGGACCACCGTAACATGCGTGTGGATCCGGGCTGTCTTCGTGGCAGCCGCTACTGCTCCCAGTATCGTGAATGGGTCGCTCCATCCTCCTTCGGGGCAATGCAGCTCATATCCCAGCCTCTTAGTCTCTTGAGCAAACTCGATGATCTTGCCGACGTCCTCTTTGGGAAGCAGGAAACCCAGCTTCACTTTTTCCATTTGCACCTCCCGGCCGTCAGATCCCCGGCCACTTCAGAACTTACGCCTTCTGCCGCCGCGCCCGTCTTTTGCCGATCAAAGCGTCCTTCTCAACAGGTATCTTGCAGATGCGAACCCCGGTGGCATCGGTGATCGCGTTAGTAATCGCCGGAATAGTCGGCACCAGTGTGTGTTCTCCCATGCCCTTTGCGCCGAAAGGGCCATTTTCATCAGGGACTTCAATAATGACCGGTACGATCTCGGGCATGTCTCCGGTGCGTGGCACCTGGTACTCTCGGAAGCCCGAGGTTTGGCCCGGCCGAAACTCCTCCTTGAGAGCCAGCCCCAGCCCCATGACCAGGCCTCCCTCGATTTGCCCCTCTACCGCCAGGGGGTTGATGGCCTTCCCGGCATCCTGGACCGAAACCAGGCGGACAACTCGTACGTTTCCGCTCCGGGTATCCACCTCAACCTGGGCGAGTTGGGCGCTGGCGCTGTGTCCGGAAGGCCCAAACAGTGGATCGTCAGAGTGGGCTTGAACGCCGCGTGCCCGCAAGGATTGTCCGGCGCCCCGCGCCACATCAGCCAGGCTCATGCGGTTCGTTGGTTCATCCTTTTTGAAGACGAAACCTTCCGATAGCACCAACTCCCCCTGCGGCCTCCCCAGCGGTGTGGCGGCGCTGGCGCAGATTACTTCTGCCAACTGACCGCACGCGGAGCGCACAGCATAGCCCGTGCGAAAAGTAGTCCTGCTGGCAGAGGTGCTCCCTGCTGGCGGCGTCAGCGCGGTATCCCCCGAGACGATCACAATTTGCTCAGGTGAGAGCCTCATCTCCTCCGCGGCTATCTGAGTGAGGGCGGTCGTTGCCCCCTGCCCCAGTTCCACCGACCCGGTGTAAACGCAGATCCGGCCGTCTGGGAGCAATTCAGCTTCCGCCTCAGTGATAGCATGCCCGCTAACACCTCGCTCCGTCATCGGCTCGGCGGTAACAAATCCCTCCCCAGGGTCTCTGAGCAAAGGCCCCAATCCTTCCGAATAGCAGGCCACGCCCACGCCCCGGACGAGGCCGGCTCTGTCAGGCTTCCGCTCTCGCCACCGTCTTGCTTCTTCGTAATACGGCACAATCCCCTCGAGGGTTTTCCTCACGGCAGCATCATGCCTTATCGTATGCCCCGTAATAGTGGTGGAGCCTTTGTTAACCACGTTCATGGTGCGAAGCTTCAATGGGTCAATCTTGAGTTTATGTGCCAGGACGTCCATCAGCGACTCAATGGCGTAACAGGCCTGATTGGCCCCATATCCTCTCATCGGTCCAGTAGGAGGGTTGTTCGTGTAGGCAATCACGCCCTCAAGAAAGACGTTTGTAATCCCGTAACAACCAGCTGACTGTATCACCGCCTTGCTGAGCACTCGGATCGACGCCGAGGCATATGCGCCGCCGTCCCCGAGTAGTCTTCCTTGAAGTGCCACAAGTTTACCGGCTTTGGTTGCTCCTAGTCTAAGGTTAATGCGGAAGGGATGTTTCTTGGTGCTTGCCAGGAAAGATTCGGAACGGCTGTATACCATCTTCACGGGCCGTTGGAGTTTGTAAGCCGCCAGTGCAAGCTGGACTTCCAATGTTGCGTCCAGCTTCCCGCCAAATGCACCACCGATGGCCGTTGGTATCGAGCGTACCCTTTCTGGGTCCAACCCCAGAGAGTAAGCAACGTCCTCCTGCACCAATTCGGGGTTCTGGGTACACGAGTGGATGACTACGCGCCCGTCATCGTCAAGATACGCCAGCCCGGCCTCCGGCTCGAGATAGGCATGCTCAGCAAAAGGTGTAACGTAGGTACCCTCAACCAAGATGTCGGCGGTCCTGAGAGCAAGCTCAACATCTCCTTGCGCCACGTAGCGGCGGCAGAGGAGGTTTCCGTGTTCGTGAACTGTTGGTGCGTCCTCGGCAAGGGCCGCAGCGGGGTCCAGGACTGCATCCAGCGGCTCGTAATCTACTTTGATCTTGCCGAGGGCCGCGTTTGCGGACGCGTCGGAAGTGGCAACCACCATCGCCACCGGATCGCCGGCTCGCCGGACTTTGTCCCCGACGAGGGCCGGTTGGTCTCTTAGTACGTACCCAATGCGGTTCGTTCCGGGGAAATCGGATGCGGTAAAGACAGCCTCGACCCCCGGCATTGCCAGCGCGGCAGACTTGTCTATACCGAGAACGAGAGCATGCGGCAGTTTGCTTCGGAGCACTCGTGCGAAGAGCTGACCATCCATACTGATGTCGGCACCGTATTTCACTGCTCCCGAGACCTTGCTCCAGGCATCCACTCTGGGAAGGCTCTTGCCTACTATCCCAGGTTGGGTTACCGGTTCCCGCGAACCCGCCCGGACTTCGGAAGCTAGAAGAACCGCATCTATAATTTTGGCGTATCCCGTACACCGACAGATATGTTTCGAGAGCGCGCGAACGACCTGCTCTCTCGTCGGGCTCGGGTTCCGTTGTAGCAGAGCTTTCGTCGAGATTACCAACCCAGGAGTACAGAAGCCGCACTGCACAGCGCCCGCTTCCACGAAAGCAGTCTGGACGGGATCAAGCCCATCTTCCGTGGCCAGCCCTTCTATGGTGACGACGCTCCTTCCCCCCGCTTTTTCCAGGGGCAAACGGCAGGACGCTACTACCTTGTCGTCCAGCAGCACTGCACAGCTCCAGCATTCTCCACCATCGCAGCCGCGTTTGGTTCCGGTGAGACCGAGGTCATCCCTCAATGAGTCAAGCAGCGTGCGTCGTGGCTGGGCAGCCAGCTTTACAGGACGCCCGTTGACCGAAAAAGAAACGGTGCGTGAGTTTCCGCCGCGCGGTGCGGCCATCCAATCCCTCCCGGCGATTCGCTCTAAACGATGAACCATTCCATGGGTAGCTGGCTCATCCTTCTGTTTCCAGACTGCGTTACAAGTATTGAATCGCCGAGGTGCACTCCGCTGCGCTGGTCCGGAGTGACAGCATTGGGCTCGAAGGCAAGTACCATGCCGGATCGCACCGGCATGGCCTCCAACTGGCCCTGAAACTCGTTCCACTTAGGCTGGTCCTCTGCCCGGTACAGCCTGCGCCGATCGTGGGAGAACGCTATGGGAATGAATGGATTAAGGCCGTGGAAGTAAGGCGTGATGGTGATGAAACCGGCTTTCTGTATCGGTTCCGCCATGGCCTTGACGACGTCGCCAATGCTCTTGCCGGGCTTGAGGGTCTCTAGCCCTCTCCGATAAGAGGCGAAGGCGGCGTCGAACAGGCGCGCATACAGGTCAGGCACATAGCCCACGGCCATCGGGCGCTGGAACTGCGCCTCGTAGCTCCGGTAGAACGGGCTGAACTCGTTCATGATTACGTAGCCGGGCCGGAGGATGTTATTGTCGGGAATCCAGACTCCATGGACCGGGCTGGGTCCGGCGTCCCAGAGGATGAAAGGAAGCTCTGAGCCTCCCTCTACCATGGCCGAGATGAGGCGGGCGTAGACAGCCTTGGAACGAACCCCGGCTTTGGCATACTGGGCCGTTACCTCGATGGCCCGGTCTCCGATGTCGGAGGCCTTCTGAATAAGGGCTATTTCTTCCCCACTCTTGATGACGCGCACGTTGTCCACCAGGTCCGTGGTATCCTCCCAGGTAGCCTGGGGGAGCAACTCACGGCCCCGTACCGTGTAAATCCGGGCCATTCCCCCGTCTGGCACCAAGGCCCCGCCGGTAGACACCACACCCACGCGCCCTTTCTCCAAGCCCATTTCTTGCAGGCGGTCAATGGTGACCTGCGCAAAGGAAATGGGCTGCGGCGCTGAAAGGACTCCCTTAATCCAGTCCTGTGAGTGGCGCCACATCTCGATATTGGCAAGATTGCCCCCCATGTGCACCGTTACTTCGCCCTTCTGCGGGAAGACGGCCAGAGCACCGCCAGCCCCAGGCTTGTAGACTGAAGTTAGGTAAGCGATATTTGCCATGTCGCCGCCGATACCTGGAGCCACCAACATCAGGCAGTCCAGGCCCCGCTTCTCCATTTCGCCTCGGACCAATTCCCATCGACGGTCCCGTTCCGTGAGAGACAGATACGGAACCCTGTCGTCGACTGCTGCCTCGGGCTTCTCAGTTGTCTTCATGCTTCTCGCTGACATCCTACTGGCTCCTTTTAGGCTACTGGCTACTCCTTCACATCTTCCCGGGTCCTCCAGAGCGACGGCACCATGGTGAAGGGGGCGGTGCTGAGCACCGCCAGATAGGATAGGGGCTCATCGCCTGGATTCTGTGTACCGTGCCAGACATTGGCGGGGATAAAAACAGTATCGCCTGCCTTTACTTCATACTGTTTGTTACCTATTACCTCGATGCCTTGGCCGGACAGGTAATACTTGACGGCCTCTCCATGCATGTGGTAGGCGCCCCGCTGGGTGCGTGGCGCAATCTCTGCCTGGAATAGCTCGAAATTACGAATATTGAATCCCAGTTGCGCTGCTACGATCCGTCGGCTGCGGCTTCCGGGCACACGCTTCAGACCGGTCGTCGTGCGCTCGTCCCAGGTCATTTCCTCACTGCGTACCACGTGTCGATCCTGGGTCCTCCTTTGGTTGATCTCTTCCTCGACAAGGCTCATCTCCGTCAGGAGCTCATGGCGTCTTCGTCCCAACTCCCACGGCGTGAATTCGCGATACTGGGCGTGACCCTCAGCTTTGGGAGACCCGCCCAGGTCCCTGGCGCCCTCGGCTGTCATCCAGACCGGTTGCACGACAGTTGGGACACCCACGATGGACGGACAAACTGCGAGATACCTCAGGGGTTCCGTGCCTGGATTCTGCGTGCCGTGCCATGTGTCAGCGGGCACGAAACCCACGTCGCCCGCCTTCACCTCGTACCGATTGTCCCCGATGATCTCAACGCCTTTACCACCAAGGTAGTACTTGATGGCCTCACCGTGCTTGTGATAGGCCCCCTGTTGAGTTCCAGGTGCCATTTGTGCAATAAAAACGTAGAAATTATGCACGTTGAACCCGAACTCCGGTCCTACCAGAACGCAGCTTCCCTCTCCTTCGTGAAGCTTAAGGCCCCGAGCGGAACGACTCCCCCATTGCTGGTCCTCGCTGCGCATAACGTGGCGATCAGAGGCGCTTCTGCGGCTTACCTCTTCTTCCAATGCTCCCAGCTCTTCCTCCAGCTCGTGCCTCTTCCTGCCCACCTGCCAGGGTGTCATATCCCGATAGATCATTCTCGCCCCCTCCTGTGTGTTGTGTTGATTTCCGGCCTGAAGTGCCGGGGCGTCCGAATCGTCCTAGAGCGACCACGGCCAGTTCCAATACAAGGTCAGTGTCTCAATTCTAGTTCTCGAATGCCTGAGGCCTTGGTGAAGCGCCGGCTCCCGGCCTGTCCCCCAGTGCACGGCTTGGTCAAATAGGGAATATCTTTACTTTCTCCGGAGGAAAGAAGACCCTGACGTCTTGCCCTTCCTCAAGCAAGGTGTCAGCGTCTGCTCTCACCTCCAGACGAATATCCGAGAAGCCTATCTCCAAACGCTGAGACTCACCCAGGAAGGTCCGCTTCACGACCTTTGCCGGTAATGCATCGCCCATCGAGGCATCGGGATCAAGAATCCTTATCTCCTCCGGTCTTATGGCCAGGAGTACAGCACCATTCGGGTGTTGAACGCCGTCAGCACAAATGCGCAGGTTGCCGATCTCCGTCCGGACCCATTCCGATCCCGTAAGTTCTCCTTTTAAGATATTCGCTTGCCCCACCAGGCGTAGCGTTTCGACCCTGGTGGGGTGCGTGTACATGATTTTGGGGTCTCCTATCTCCAGCAACCTGCCCTGCCACATAACCCCCAGGCGGTGAGCGAGAGACAGGGCCTCGACTTGATCATGAGTGACGTAGATAACGGCGAGGTCCAACTGTTTAAACAGGGCACCAAGTTCTTCGCGCATCTCCGCCCGTAGAGCGGCATCAAGGTTGCTGAGAGGCTCGTCCATGAGGAGCACCCTCGGCTCCAAAGCGATCGCCCTGGCCACCGCGACGCGCTGCTGCTGCCCTCCGCTCAACTGAGTGACCGGCCTGTCCCTCAGCTCGTGGAGTTGAAGCATTCGCAACACATCCTGGGCCTTGGAAAGAGCCGGCCGCTTGGCCATCCTGGTCCTGCCCGCCGTCAGAGGGAAGACCACGTTCTGAAGAACGGTCATGTGCGGCCATACGGCATACGACTGGAAGCACATACCTATTTCTCGCCGTTCCGCAGGCACGAAGAGCCCCCGCTCCGGCGAGCTGACCAACGTGCCTCCGATCAGGACCTCCCCCCCGTCCGGCACCTCGAGTCCCGCGACGCAACGCAGAGTAGTGCTCTTTCCGCATCCGCTGGGGCCAAGAAGGACGAAGACCTCACCTTTCCTGATCTGCAGGTTGACGTCATCCACGGCAAGCACGGCGCCTCTCTGAGTGCGAAACGTCTTCCGAAGCTGATTAACAGAAACCATAGCGTCCGTGGAAACCACGTGACCTTTACTAGAGTTCACCGAATACGCCTCCTGCGTTTCAGCCCGCCGGGCCCAAGTTCTTGGTAAGTCTCCGGGCTACCAGGAAGAGGACCAAGAGAGATGAGATGACCACCACCCCGAGGGCTGAAGCCTCCGGGAACTGGGCGGTGGTCCAAAGCCGCCAGACCGCGGTGGCCACCACGACGTTCTGAGGCGACGACAACACCAGCGGAGCCGTAACCTCCCGATAGTCCATCAGCGCAATCCAGACCCATGTGCTGGTGATAGTGGGCAAGAGCAACGGCACCAGGACCCTTCCGATCATTCGACCCTGAGGAATGCCACATGCCTTGCCAGCCTCGTCCAGCTCAGGATGGATCTGCACCATTGTCGCGTTGAAAGCCCGGGTGCAAAAAGGTAACCTTGCCACCGCCATTACTATCACCAGGCTCCAAATGCTACCGTAGAGGGGCACCCACTTGACTAGCGATAGGAACAAGAAGCCAAACGCGACCGCCGCAAGGACACCCGGGATAGCGTGCGGCAGGAACGCAATGGTGTCCAGCACGGGCCGCCACCGAAACCTGGTACGGGTTACGATAAAGGAAACGCCGAAGGCCAGCAGCACGACAACGGCTGGCGCGGTCACCATCAAGATAGCGGTGTTTATGATGGGCCGCATCCCAACTGCCGTGCGGAGACGATCGTAAGCAGAGAAGCTCATGGTCGAGAGACCCTCCAGGGAGAAGGGTTGCACGTAGGAATGGACCGACACCCACAGCAAGACGAGGAAGGGTAAGATCAATGCCAGTAAGAAATAGAACGCCACGAAGCCGCCGACGAAAGGCGTCATCTTGCCAAGACGAACGGGGGACGTCTTGTACCCACGCCCGGTCACAACCGCATATTTGGAGCTATCCTGCATTGCCCGCGAGTAAAGGTAGCTCAGCCCTAGCCCAAGAATCAACAGCGCTGAGCCGTAAGCCCCGGCTAGATTGTAGTTGGGCAGCCCGACATCTGGTGAGATAGCGTAGTACGCCAGGGTTGCCAGAACGTGTATATTCGTTGGTCCGCCGATAAGGAATGGCACCTCGAACGTTCCCATTCCAATCATGAATATGTAGGCCGCTGCTCCCAGGACCCCAGGCAAGGCCAGCGGCAGGTTAATCCGGACGAAGGTCTTCACCTTCCCGATCCCGCTTGCGTACGCCGCCTCTTCGAGCGACGCATCCATCCTCCGGAAGACACCCAGGACCATAAAGAAGGCTACCGAAGCCAGGGATAACCCCTGGACCAGGCACATGCCCGCCAGGTTATAAATGCTGAAGGGGGCCTCCTTCAACCCGAAGAGGCTCATCACTAGCTGATTAATGAGCCCAATGTTTGGGCTGAGCAGGAAAATCCAGGCAAACGCGGTAATGAAAACGGGTACCAGGATTTTCACCGTTATCAGCGGGAAGATCAACTGTCGGAAGCGAAAGTCCGTTCTCTGGGCAATCCAGGCCAAAGGGCTCCCGAAGAAGAGGGCGACCGCGGTGCTCCCCGCAGCGTAGATCAAGCTGTTTACGATGGACTGATATGTGGCACTTTTTCCGAACGCCGATGCGTAAAAGGAGAGCGTGAATTCTCCAGGAGCCGTCAGTAGCCCCGGCTTCAAGCTCATGATTGCCGTCAGCGCCAGCGGAATGGTCACAGCCAGGGTAACCAAGCCCACGATGAGTCCCACGACCCAAGGCGCGGCTGACAGCCTCCCCAGCGGTTTGGGGCTCGTTCTTCGGACGACTTCCACGGCTTCCACTGGTCCGATCCTTGCCTGGCCTATCTCAATCCCGTCACTGTTGGGTCAGCTCTAACGCCGGGGGCTTTGCGTTCTTTCGCCCTGATGTCAATGTCAACCCTCCCTTCGGCCGAGGCTTGACCCAAAGACATCAGAGCCTAAAAGACATCCGTGCCTAATTTCCCCTCATAATGTCGCTTATTTCGGCGGCAAGGCGCTCCGAGTTCTTCTGTCCAAACGCCACGTCCACCTTGGCCACTTTGTTTTCCTTTATGAACTTGTTGGCGTACGTGCCTTCTACCCATCCAAGGGAACCGCCGGACATCTGGTCCCTGACGGCCTGCGCCTCGGGCAACAGCGTTGCCAGCGCCAGCAGAATAGCAGCGTTAGGATGAGGAGCGTTCTTCGGAACAGCGGAGCCATAGGCCCCCACCCGCATGGGTGTCACTTTTGCATACTCGAGAGGCGCTCCCTTGCGCTGGGCCACCGTGACGGTCGAAGCGGTGATCCCAGCAGACAGAGGGTATTCACCCGAAGTGAGTCTGGCTTGCATCTCGTCGTAGCGGCCAATGAATGGGTTCTGCTTCTTGAGTCCTTTCATGAATTCCTTGAGCCGAGCCTCTCCCCATAGGTCCGGTTGTGCAAGCCACACCCAGTTGCTCTGGGCATCTATGGTCGAGATCTTTCCTTTCCACTTGGGGTCCAGGAGATCATCATAGGACCTCGGTGCTTGGTCCGCTGGAATGATCTTTGGGTTGAACACCGGTCCCAGGAAATCGTTATAATTCACCAGCAATATCCCATCGCCAATGACCCCTTCCGCAGGTATCTGGGGCATGTACTCTTGCCAGTTCACTTTCAGCGCCGCCCCTGCCTGAAGGAGAGGGGCCACCGTACTGTCTGAGAGATCTATCAAGTCGAAGCTAGCCGGCGCTCCGGCCTGGACCTCGGAAACGATCTTTGCCACTTTACGTGTGTAGTTGAGCTCGGAGCTGGCCTCGATCTTGAGATCTACCCCGTATTTCTGCTTTATCAGGTCCCGCATGGGCCCAACGCCGTCAAAAAAGGGCGGTGTAATGGCCCAGTTCACTGTGCCTTCCTTCCGCGCGGCCTCAATCAACTGCGCCATGCGATCAGAAGCAGGCGCTGTAGCCGCCGCTTTGGGCGCAGCAGAGGCGGGCACACCAGGCGTTGACGCTGCGGGAACGGCGCCAGGTGGTTTGGTGGGCGAAGGAGCCACAGCCTCCGGCGCGGCGCAACCGGCCAACAGAAGCAGCGCGGCAATCCCTAGCGTTACAATTACTCGTCGCATGGCAATACCCCCTTTTCTTCTACGGAACAGACAAATGTTATGTCGTGCCCGTCCCAAACCGAATAGCTTATTTAAACATACGGAAGGCCCAGAGTAGGGCCCCATTTTGCTCTGATCTCGCTGAGGTACTCAGGAGTGTACGTCAGCGACTTTCCGAATTCGTCCTTCCAAGCGAACGGCTTGCAGGCGTCTATTAGCATTATGGACGAGGTGTAGTTCGAGCGAGCCCTCTTCTCTGGCGAGACGATTGGGTCGATCCCGCCGGTGCGCATATTGCGCATGATGTCGATCTGCTCACTGGGTTCGACTCTCGTGCAGAGCGCCCAGAGCACCTGGTTAAAATCGCTCGGATCGATATCCTCGTCCACGACCATATAGAAGCGATTGGCGCTGCTCGCCGTTCTGGTACCCGCCACGGCTGCCAAGGCCGCCTTCGAGTGACCAGCGTACTGTTGTTCGATGGATACGACGATAAAAAGGCTTTGCATATAGGCCCAGGCGCCTCGAACCTCTGGTATGGCCGCCCGATCGAGGGCTTCAAGCGCAATATTGGCGGCGTCCGGAATTACGGGTGGGTTTATGGTCCTGCTTTGAGCCAGCCGACCAACCAGTATCGGGTCATTGCGGTGGTAGACCGCCTGCACAGTGATAACCGGACAGGCGGTGGGCGACTGGGAATAGTACCCTGGCCACTCCCGGAAAGGAGGCTCCATGTAGCTGTCCTCGGAAGGGGGGGGCAGCAGTCCCTCCACGACGATCTCGGCGTTTGCCGGGATCGGCAATCCGCTGATCTTGCCCCTGACCACGGGTACCGGAGCTCCTCGAAGCCAGCCTGCGTAGTCGTACTCCGAGACTCCTGCAGGCACGTTGATAAAGGAGGCTTCAAAGACAGCCTCCTCGGCGCCGTAAGAGACGGCCACCGGACACGCTTCTCCCCTTTCCCAGTACTTCTTCGCGATGATGCGTCCGTGGTGGTGAGGCTCGATCCAGATCGTGACCCGATTGGGACCCACCACCGACTGGCGGTAGGTCCCAAAATTCACGCATCCCGTATCCGGGTCCCGAACGATGGTGGCGTTCCCTGTCCCGATATAGCGGGCTCCATCCAAAAGACGCCAATGAGGGACCGGGAACTTCAGCAAGTCCACGTGGTCACCATTGATCATGTTCTGGAGCACAGGGCCACTGCTCAACTCCATGGGGGGAATGGCATAGTAGCCCTTTCTGGTCTTAGTCCAGAGTCTCAGAAGATCGAAAGGATGCAGGTCCAGCGGAAGGCCCCTGGCAAGCGCGACCTTCTTGACCGTGTTCAGGTGGTTAGTCAGAACGCGATAACCTTTGGGGTAGCCCGGGATATTGTCGAACAGGAGGATGGGGTTCTGAGGCACATCGTTCATGATCTCTGAGATGGCCCCGAGCTCCAGGTCCCAGTGGGCGCCGTCAATGATCTTCAGCATCCCAAGCTCGTCGGCCTTTGCCAGAAAAGCCCTGAGGTCCTCGAAACGGGCCCCCCCGCTCTCTGCTCCTGTACCCACTATCTTGCCTCCTCAATCATAGGCCGGATCCGGGTTGATTGCGACCGGTGCAACTCGCCCCGAACACCTTCCACGGAATTCCTGCTGACGATCCGAAGAATAGAGACACTGCCAATGCTCTGATGGGTGAGTTAAAGGTTATATAGCATAGGTTAGGTGTTCTGTCAATTCGGTTTCGGCCAATATTTGACATCCAAAAACTACTGTGGTAGCCTCTGGTCTAACATTAGCCTTTTGGCTCCGGCTTTGGCGTCTTGTACTAATCGCCAAGGTATTCTGGGTGACCTGTCCAACGGGTAACAAGACCTACCTGACGTGCGTACGCGAACCCCGGCCTGGCTGGTAGGCCCTATTTCAGAGGAGGTGTGACATGGCCCAGGTAAAGATTGGCTTTCTGCTCCCTAAGGAAGATGTCGGAAGGATGGTGGAATTCGCCCAGGAGGCTGACCGTTTGGGGTACGAGATCCACTGCCCAGAAGGGGGATGGAGCGATCCCTTCACCATGCTGGCGGCGGCGGCCGCGGCAACGAAGAAATCCCGGCTCTATACCCATGTGACGGTAATTCCTTATTACCACCCTTGGCATCTTACAAGGAAGACCGTCACCCTCGATCACCTGTCCAACGGCCGTTTCACTCTCCTGGGAGGAGTCGGTTGGCGACCTCCCGAGTTTGAGAATCTGGGCGTCCCTTACACCCAACGGGGCAAAGTTATGGACGAAATGCTCCATATCATGACGACTCTAATGGACGAAGGCGACATTAATTTCGAAGGCCGTTATTTCAATATTAAGGGCCTGGTTACCAAGATTGAGCCATGTGTGCAGAAGCCGCATGTGCCTATTATCATTGGCGGGGGGCCACGGGCCATGGTCGAGGGGAGGCCCCAATGGCCGGGAACGAAGATGGGCGATCCGGAAGCGGCCCTCAAGAGGGTAGCCAAGTACGGCGACGGCTGGTCCGCTCCTTCCTACAATGATGTTGAGCACGTGACCTATGGATACAACCAGTGCTTGAAGTACGCCAAAGAGGCCGGGCGACAGTTGCCGGAGCGGTTTATCACCCTGTGCACCGGGTCGGTGAATATCAACTTTGATGAAGAGGCAGCGGCTCGGGATGTCATGGCTCATGATGGGCCGCGGACCCTCGCGGGCGACATCTATCGGTCCGAGGGGAACCCCACCATGGACGCCCGCCTGGGAAAAGTGTTCAGCGGCGCGGTGGGTGCTCCGGAAAAGTGCGTGACCATGATGGGCAATTTGATCGAGGTGCCCGGGTTGGACCAGATCGTCATACACCTGCATGCGACGGACACTTTCAAGCAGATGGAACTCTTTGACAAGCACGTCAAGTCGCAATTGCCTCTAGACACGGTCTAGCTCTTGGGATAAAGCTGGCCACAGGCCGGCCGTCAAGAGCAATCTTTGTGATAGTAGCCAAAGATGGACCTGCAGCAAGATCAGCATGACATCGTCGTCGTAGGGGCGGGAATAGTCGGGCTCGTGGCAGACGTGGAGGCTGCAGGACGAGGCGCTAGGGTCACAATACTCGATAAGCTGCCTCCCACAGTGGAGTCAGATTTATCGCCGCCACGGCGGCCGTCTAACGATACCGCCCTGGTATTTGGGCGGATCGCTGGCCAGAGCGCCGCTGACGAGGTCTTGGTGCCAGGCTCTTGACATAGACGGATGCCTTGTTGCGAGCACAGCGGAACGGGCAGACCAAGTTTGGGTACTGCTGCAGCGGATGTCTCGTGGATCTTTTCCGACAGGCAGATTAGGCTAGAGCCATCCAGTCGGCGGAATGCAGCGGAAATCCCCAACCACGATTCGAACGGCCAACGAGTCATTGAGTGGAAGCTGCTCCTGAACCAGCTCGCGTCAGATACCAACCCTGAAACCAACCCACGCGGTTGACACCAACCGGCGGCGTACTCTAGCAGACTCTGGGACGGCCTCTACGTACGAAATGAACCCCGGAAGGGCAACCCGGACGATTATTGGCTAACTCATAACCGGTTGGTCGCAGGTTCGAACCCTGCCGAGCCCACCAGATATCGTGTTTTTTCAAGGCTAAATCCGCCATATGTTGTAGTGGATTTGCCGTTTCCACTTGGTCCTCAAAAAGTCTGACCCCAACCGGAGAAGAACTGGCTCGCTGGGTACTTACGTAGGATTCTTCTGCAAATCTCCCCGTCATAGTTAAGTAGACGCCTCTAATTAGAACATATTCAAGTTCTTTTCACGATTCTGTAACTTGAGCCTGCTATCATTCTGCGTTAGTACTGGGATGCAGTAGAAGAAAAGAGGAACCTCGAGCGTGTCAGCCGCCCGAGGTCCCAGCAGCAAGCTTCAATGTCTACTTTGAAGGAGGCGCATGGTGGGGACAATTCTGGTAGTTGGTGGGGCAGGATTCATCGGCTCAAACCTGACAAATGGTTTGTTGCGCGATGGACACGATGTCACTGTTTTCGATGCCCTTTTGCGTCGCGGTGCCGAACGCAACCTGGAGTGGCTTAGGGCTCAGTATCCAAACGGCCGGCTCCGCGTAATCAGAAACGATGTACGCGATTCCGAGGCCCTTCGACACGCAGCCCGCGATGCTGATGTGATCTACCACCTAGCGGCACAGGTGGCGGTTACCTCATCCGTATTGGATCCACGGACGGACTTCGAGATCAATGCTCTCGGCACCTTCAATATGCTGGAGGCATCCCGGGCCAGTGGCCGCCACCCTACCATTGTGTTCACGTCAACCAACAAAGTGTACGGTGGTATGGAAGACATTGCTGTCGAGGAGCGGCCTACCCGGTACGAGTTCCGCGACTTCCCCCAGGGTATTTCGGAGTCCCGGCCGTTAGACTTCCATTCACCATATGGCTGTTCCAAAGGTGCGGCGGACCAATACGTGCGCGACTACGGCCGCATTTATGACCTGCCAACCGTCGTTTTCCGAATGAGCTGTATATACGGCCCCAGGCAGTTCGGCACGGAAGACCAGGGCTGGTTGGCCCATTTTATCATTTCGGCCACCACTGGACAGCCGGTTACGATATACGGAAACGGCAAGCAGGTGAGGGACGTGCTATTCGTTGACGACTTGGTACGAGCCCTGTGCCTGGCAGTGGAGAAGATTGACATCACCGCAGGCCAAGTCTACAACATCGGCGGAGGAGCACCCAACTCCCTGTCCGTTTGGAGCGAGTTCAGCAAGATGCTGGCAGACCTGAACGGAAACGAGATCCCGGCCTCTTTCGGCGAATGGCGGCCTGGTGATCAGCCCTGCTACGTCAGCGACATCCGAAAAGCAGGCCTTCACATGGGCTGGCGGCCCCAAATAGACAAGGAAACAGGCGTCCGCCGTTTGTGGGAATGGGTCTCGTCCAACGAAGATCTCTTCGAGGCGCCGGCCAAAGCGGCCGTGGCTCGTTGAGCGAGAGCGGGGGGTTGTCATGAATATCCTCGTCACGGGTGGAGCTGGTTTTATTGGTTCTCATCTGGTGGACCGGCTGATAAGAGAGAATCATCACGTCGTAGTAATCGATAATGAGTCCACGGGCCGGCGGGAGAACGTGCCGCCAGCCGCTGTATATATCAAAGGCGATGTTAGCCGTCTTAGCGATCTGGAGCCAGCTTTTGCCAGCGGGCTGGATGCCGTATGCCAAATAGCTGGCCAGGTATCTCTGATCCGCTCATTCAGTGACCCGGTAGCCGACCTGCACACGAATACTGGAGGCACCGTGAACGTGCTTCAGCTTTGTCTGAAGTACCGGGTGCCGCGCTTGCTATACGCAAGCTCCATGACAGCCTACGGACACACTGACGTGCTGCCCATCCCTGAGGAGGTACCGTGCCAACCCATTTCCTATTACGGCATTACCAAGTATGCCGGTGAGCGCTATGTTCACACCACCGCCGAGCGTGTTGATCTGGACTTCTCTTTTCACGTGACCTCTTTCCGGATGTACAACGTTTACGGGCCCCGCCAGGCGCTGGACAATCCTTACCAAGGCGTACTGGGAATCTTCCTGGGCAACCTGCTGCGCGGTGAGCGGGTCACCATTTTCGGTGATGGCGAGCAATCGCGCGATTTTGTCTACATTGACGACGTGGTAGACGCGTGGGTGGGCGCCCTGAAAAATGCCAACAGCTACGGAGACATCCTTAACCTGGGCAGTGGACACCGCCTTTCCATAAACCAACTAGCCGACCACGTCCTGGCTGCCTTTGGCCAGGGGCGCTCAGATGGGACGGTTGTATACGCTCCGGGGCGGCCGGGCGAACAGAGACATGTTGAGGCAGATATTACGCGAGCCCGCACCGTTTTGGGATGGGAACCCAGGATACGTTTCCGCGATGGACTTGCCGAGACCGTGCAATGGGCGAGAGCGGAAATGGACAGGATCAGAAACGCGATTAAGTGGAGGTCTAAGTGAAGCTGCTATTCATCTCAAAACTGGACCGGTCGGCTCGCGCGGTTAGCACGATCACGAAGTACGTGCAGGTGGGTAGGCCACTCGGCCATGAGGTCGCCGTCTTCGGCGAACAGGCCTCGGATGGGCTGCCTGTCCCCTACTCCCTGGATGTCAAGGCTTTTGACTTCGCAGTCTTCATCGTATACGCGGCATCGGACTTTCCCGATCTGCCGTACCTCGCCCAATTAATCGACGGCATGCCAAAGGAGCGACGGGTAATCATCGACTGCACCGGCCGCTACAACGATACGATTCGGATCGAGCACGATTTCAACCATCTTGAGAAGCTCGATGGTCACCAGGGTTGGGAGTGGACCGAGGGGTTCCAGGCGGTGTCCGACAAGATTCTGCAGCCGACGCTGCACCCGCTGCGGTCGGACGTGCGTCCCTTTCTGTTCCACGCTTGGGACCCGGCAGCGGTAGCGCGTCCGTACAGTTCGCCCAATGAGGCGGCGGAGGCCTGGTCAAACGCCACCCGCGATGCCAAGCCATATGGTATCGTCTACGTAGGCAACAACTGGCAGCGCTGGAGCCAGATCGCTCCCTTCCTCGAAGCCATTGAGCCTCTTGCGGAGCGCCTGGGCCCGGCTTGCCTCGTCGGCTGGGACTGGGACCAACGGCCCGCATGGGCCATCGAGCACGGCTTGCGAGGCTGCGATACTGATCCCGACCTGCTCAAGCGTCTGGGCGTGGAGACCAGTTGGGCAATCCCGTACAACGAAGTTGTCGAATTCGCCGGGCGGGGGCGCTTCTGTCCCATCTTCCACCGGCCCCTGTTTAACCACCTGGGCCTCGTGACCAACCGGACGTTCGAGGCTTTTTGCGCCGACACGATCCCCGTCCTGATGCTGCAAGACGACCTGATCGAAGAGATCTACGGTCCAGACGCCAGGCCTCTGGCGCCTAGTGGCGACGTGGCGGTGCGCCTCGAGGACATGATGAGAGGGCCCGCGATGTATTGGGACGCCGTATTGAAAACACGGGAACACCTTGCCAGGCACCACTCGTACGAGCAGCGCTTCCAGGAGCTCCTGGCGATCCTGAAGAGCTAGGACACGACCGTGAACATCCTTTTCGTGATGGAGATGCGAGCCGACGCGGGCAGCATCCAGGCTATTGCTAACTACGTGCGCGCCGGCGACGAGTTCGGTCACACCGTTGCCCTTTATGGCCGCCAGCACCCGAACTTCCCAGACATGCGATTCTCGACCGATCCCGGCGCCTTCGATTACGTCGTATTCGTTGTTGAGTCATGGCGATATTGGATGAGTGCACTGCGAATGCCCCAAATCCTCGCTAATACGTCTCGCGAGCGCCGCGTCATTTTCGATGCCGACGGCATGTACAACCAGATAATCTCCGTAGACGGGTACGACCGCAACCACGCGAACGAGCGTGATTGGTCGGGATGGCTGGCACATTACGGCGCACTCGCGGACAGGATTCTCCAACCGACACTCGAACCGCGTGAACCTGGTGTCAAAGGCGTGCTATTCTACGGCTACGATCCAAACTCCGAGATAACCCCCGAGACTTCACCCCCCAAGCAATTCGATGTTCTACACGTAGGGCACAACTGGTGGCGCTGGAGAGAGGTAAGCAACAGCTTGCTCCCCGCCATCGAGCAGATTCGTTCTCGATTGGACGGGGTTGGGTTCGTGGGTTCATGGTGGAACGCGCCACCCGCCGGCGCGAGCGAGCTCAACCTGGAGGCGGCGTTCTGTGTGGATGCCGGCCGGTTGCAGAGTCTGGGCATCCAAACGGGCCCGGCGGTGCCCTACACCGAGGTAATTCGGGCGATGAGCACGGGCAGAGTGAATATCATGACCCAACGGTCGCTGTTCCGCTATCTCAGGCTTTTGACCTCGAAGTACTTTGAGATCTTTTCTGCCGACACGATTCCCCTGGTCATGCTCGACCCCGACCATGCCGAATCAGTCTATGGCCCCGCAGGACGCGAGCTGGCCCTCAACGATGGGATCGCTGACAAGTTGCTCGACGTGTTCGACCGACCGGAGAGATACCGAGAGATCGTCCAGGAGGTACGGCGCCATCTGGTCTCGCACCACTCCTACCGCAAGCGCGTGCAGGAGCTGGTGGCAGCGCTTCAGGACTAAGCGAGACAGGCTGGCGCGAGTTAATTTATCTGATGAAGATGATGTTCGTCTATTGGGCTTTTGAAAACCAGGGCAGCGGCATCGTCATACAAGGCTACACCGAGGCCGCCAAGTCGCTCGGCCACGAAGTGGCGGTGTACGGGAGGAGGAACTCGAAGATACCCTTGAACTACTCGCTGGACCTCCGGTCGGCTGATGCCGTCATCTTCATCTTTGAGTGGACCACCATGATTCAGTATGGCGACCAGCTCGATCTCCTCCGGCTGGTGGGCAAGGTGCCCCGGCAGCGGCGAATCATCCTGGACGGTGACGGCAATTACAACCACGTCATCAGTGTTAGGGACGATCACAACCATCGGGACGCGGCGGCGGCTCGTCGCTGGGTTGACATGTGTGACAGCCTCTCAGACAAGATCTGCCAGCCAACCTTCCACCCGTTGCGGAGCAATGTACGACCCTTCCTGTTTTATGCCTACAGCCCGGAGTGGGAGGTGCCCCTGGACTTCAGCGCCAAAGAGTACGGCATGGTCTACGTTGGCCAGAGCAAGTTTCGCTGGCAGCCGATGAAGCGGGTACTACAAGTGATCGAACCAATCCGCCAGGTAATCGGGCGCATCGGCTTGGTCGGTCACGGCTGGGATGCGCTCCCGTGGTGGGCTGTGCCCATGCAAGTCGAGGACTCCTACTTTACGGACCAGACATACCTGCGCAAATTCGACGTCAGTTTTATCCCGCCTGTTCCCTTTGAGCAGGTCATCCGCTGGATGAGCAAGGCGGTCATTAATCCGGTGCTTCTTCGGCCAACGTTTAGCGAAATGCGGCTCGTGACCCCTCGCGTGTTCGAGACGCCGGCTGCGAACACGATTCCTTTGCTTACGCTCGACAGGGCTTATGTCAAGGAGATCTACGGGGAGCCGGCGCTCGAGCTGGTGTTGCGGGATGACAATTCGCCCGAAGAGCAGGTCCTGGACATGATACGCCGGCCGGAGCGCTACGCACAGAATGTCAAGGCCCTGCGGCGGCACCTTGCTGTGAAGCACTCCTACCGCGCCCGGGTGCAGGAGTTGATTGAGATCGTGAAGAGTTAAATGGTGACCGGATGCCGGCCCCGCTCAGGAAGTCCGGGCATGCTGCTCGCGACGGCCAGGCAGAAGGGCTTTCGGCCGGGTAAGCAGGAGTCAACCTGAATGCGTCTCTTGTTTGTCTACTACGTGATGGATGATGCCGGAAGCGCTCAGGACGTGCACAACTATGCCTGGGTTGCAAAGGCGCTCGGCCACGAAGTGGCCGTTTACGGGCCGGCGGCTGAGCCATCATCCTTCAGACTCTCACAGGACGTCGAGTCAGCCGATGCCGTGATCTTCATTTTCGAATGGACGACGGAACTGCGCTTTGGGGATACCCTTGATCTGGCGCGGATTGTTGGTAAGGTGCCCCGGCAGAGGCGGATTGTCATTGATTGCGATGGCGCATATAACGAGGCAACCTGCGTTGGGGGCGACTACAACCATAGGGACGCGGCGGCTGCTCGCCGCTGGATCGAGGTGTGCGATAGCCTCTCCGACCGGATTTACCAACCGACCCTTCACCCCTTGCGGCCCAACGTGCGGACCTTCTTCTTCCACGCCTATGACCCGGCCTGGGAGGTGCCCCTGGACTTCAGCGCCAAAGAGTACGGGATGGTCTACGTCGGGCATAGCAAGTTCCGCTGGCACCCGATGAAGCGGGTACTGCAGGCAATCCAGCCGATACGCGAGCGAGTCGGCCGTATTGCCCTGGTCGGCCACGGCTGGGACGCACTCCCACCCTGGGCCGCGCCGATGCAAATCGAGGACTTCTACTTAACGGATCAGGACTACTTGCGGAGGTTCGACGTTAGCTTTATCCCGCCTGTTCCCTTCCAGCAGGTCATCGGCTGGATGAGCAAGGGCAGCTTTAGCCCGGTGATCTACCGGCCGCTCTTCAATCATCTGCAGTTCGTCACATGCCGGACCTTCGAGACGCCGGCGGCGAACACGGTTCCGTTGTTAGGCCTCGATCTAGAGTACGTAAACCAGATTTATGGCGAGCGAGCTATCGAGATGGTGCTGCCCGAGGAGCGGCCGGAGGAGAAACTCCTGGATTTGCTGAGCCGGCCAGAGCACTACGCGAAGATCATCATGGATATTCGCCGCCACCTGGCCGAGAAGCACTCCTACGTAGCACGGCTACGGCAACTGATGGAAATCCTGGAGACCTGATAATGCGCTTGATGTTCGTCAATTGGGCCTTTGAAAACCATGGCAGCGCACAGGACCTCTATAGCTACACGCAGGTTGCCCGGGCGCTCGGCCATGAAGTAGCGCTTTACGGCCCACCGAACGGCCAGTCTATGTTCAATTACTCGCTGGATATCGAGTCGGCCCACGCCGTCATCTTCATTCTTGAGTTCACGTGGTACCTTCCTCAAAGCGACTACCTCGACTTTGCCCGGCTGGTCGGAAGGGTACCGCGACAGCGGAGGATCGTCATAGATTGCGATGGCAAGTACAATGATGCGGCCAATGTGGTGGGTGATGTCAATCACCCGGATGCAGGCGCGAGCCGGCGATGGATCGAGGTGTGCGATAGCCTCTCCGACCGGATCTACCAGCCGACCCTTCACCCCTTGCGGCCCAACGTGCAAACCTTCCTCTTCCATGCCTATGACCCGGCCTGGGAGCAACCCCTGGACTTCAGGGCCAAGGAGTACGGGATGGTCTACGTCGGCAATAACTGGTTCCGCTGGCGGGCGCTGGAGCGGGTGCTGCGGGCCATAGAACCGGTCCGCGGGCTGGTCGGCCGCCTCGCGTTAGTTGGCGAGGGCTGGCACTCGTCCTGGCGGCCCGATCCGGAACAGACGGAGGATGCCTACCAAACGGACCCAGCGTACTTGCGACAACTGGACGTGGAGGTAATCCCACCGGTCCGGTTCGATCAAGTCATGGACTGGATGGGGAAGGGAATCTTCACGCCGGTAATCTACCGGCCGCTGTTCGACCACTTGCGACTGGTGACGTGCCGGACTTTCGAGACCCCGGCGTCAAACACGATTCCCCTATTTGGCCAGGATGCGGAGTTCGTGGCGGAAATCTACGGGGACGAGGCCGTCGAACTGATCTTGCCGGAGGAGCGCCCAGAGGAGAAGATCCTCGACCTGGTGCGCCGGCCGGGCCACTATGCGGATATCGTTCTGGGCGTGCGCCGCCAACTCGGTGAGAAGTACTCCTACGTCGCGCGGCTCAAGGAGCTGATAGAGATTGTGAAAAGCTGAGAGGATTTGTGGATACCACGCCGACCCGATCCCCGATTCGCCTTGAGGGGTATGTGACGTTTCAGTTCAATAGGTCAGCTGAGGAGGTCCCGACCAGATGCGGTTGATGTTTGTCTATTGGCATGTCGAGAACGCCGGTAGTGCTCAAACGATCTATAACTATTCCCAGGTCGCCAAGGCACTGGGCCATGAGGTGGTACTGTACGCCCCGGAGACCCCTAACTCCCGGTTCAACTGCTCCCTCGATGTTGAGGCGGCTGATGCGGTCATCTTCCTGCTGGAATGGAATATCTATCTGCACGACAACAAACCACTTGATCTCGAGGGCCCGGTACGCAGAACACCCAGGGGACGGCGTATTGTTATTGATGACGATGGGATGTACAACGACGTACTCCGGGTTGGGGAGGACTATAACCACTCAGATGCCGATGGGAGCCGCCAGCGAATCGAGTTGTATGACTGGATTTCCGACAGGATCTTCCAGCCAACCCTTCACCCCCTGCGGCCCAATGTGCAAACCTTCTTTTTCCATGCCTACGACCCGGCCTGGGAGGTGCCGCTGGATTTCAGCGCCAAAGAGTACGGGATGGTTTACGTCGGGAGCAACTGGTTCCGCTGGCGAGCGATGCAGATGGTACTTCAAGCCGTCGCTCCCATCCGCGACCGGATCGGCCGCATCAAGATCGTCGGCCACAACTGGGAGGAACCGCCTTTGGGGGCCGAGTCGCCGTTCCGCGAAGCAGCCTATGCAACGGACCCTGCATACCTGGACATGCTGAACGTGGAACGGATGCCCGCGGTTCCCATCGAGCAGGTTATTCCCACCATGAGCAAAGGCATCTTCAATCCGGTCCTCCTCCGGCCGGTGTTCAACCACCTTCGGCTGGTGAATCCACGGCTCTTCGAGACCCCTGCTGCGAACACGATCCCGCTGTTCGGCCTGGACCCAGAATACGTACAAGAAATCTATGGCGATCGTGCCCTCGAGCTCGTGCTCGCCGGTCCCGGCGACGGTGCGTCGGAGCAAATCCTCGACCTGCTGCATCGTCCCGGTTACTATACGGAGATCGTCAAGGACATGCGCCGTCACTTGGCCGAGAAGCACTCTTACACAACGCGGCTCAAAGAGCTGATTGAGATCGTCAAGGACTGAGGTTTGAGGGTAGACGTGAAAATCGTACCGAATTTGCGCTCAAGACCGGCAATATCCGTTGGTCACTCGGCGCCATACCTCGACAGCAAGGTGGTCAATCTATGCGGCTGATGTTTGTGCACCACGTAATCGAGGATCGTGGCAGCGCGCAGGACATGTACAACTACACGCAGGTTGCCAGTCCCCTTGGCCATGAAGTAACACTCTATGGCCCGCCGAACGATAGGTCCTTGTTCAACTACTCCCTGGATATCG
>Ga0082335_1003195_pt1 | contig 27562 bp, 26 predicted proteins | sample Subgrocontami58m_FD_72375 | JGI IMG/M metagenome (GOLD analysis project Ga0082335, IMG submission 72375) | Subsurface groundwater microbial communities from S. Glens Falls, New York, USA - GMW37 contaminated, 5.8 m (SPADES assembly) (version 2) ...
CTTCTCTACCTTCGTCCCTCGCTACATGCACCATTACGGCCTCACCTACGAGCAGGTAAAGGCGGGGCTGGGCTCCATCGCTGTCAAGAATTACCGCAACGGCATGCTCAACCCCAAGGCCTACTTCCACAAAGAAATCGACATGAAGACCTACATGAACGCCCCTCTGATCTCCTGGCCCTTCGGCCTCCACGACTGCTGTTGCATGCCTTCAGGTGCGGCGGCGGCCGTTATCACCACGCCCGAGCTGGCCAAGAAGTTCCGGCATGACTACATCGTCCTTAAGGGCAACGGCATGAGCGTAGGCACCAAGAAGGGCCGCATTGACACCAGCTATGACTGGGTCCACTTCGATGAAAACACCTACGCCGCCAGGATGGCCTACGCCAACGCCGGCATCAGCAACCCCCTGAAGGAGCTGGATGTCGCCTGCATGCACGACGCCTTCACCGTGGTGGAACTGGCCTTCTACGAGGACATGGGCCTGGCGCCGCGGGGCAGGGGTGGCGAGTATGCCCAGACGGGGGTGTTCAGCCTCGAGGGGGAGCTGCCGGTGAACACCAACGGCGGACTGAAAGCCTTCGGGCATGGGGGTGGCTCCTCAGGTATCCACAAGACCTATGAAATCTACAAGCAGCTCCAGGGCAAGTGCGGAGCGCGGCAGGTGAAGGGGGCGACCCTGGGGATGACCCACGACCAAGGGGGGTTCCCGGGCACCTACACCGTAGTCCTCAACGTCTTCGGGACGCGGGACTAGGACCCTCGAGGCTCCGGACGGGCCGCGGCGCCCTGGCTCGAGTGAGCGCGGCCTGGAAGCAGTGGAGGGCGAATGGAAGGCGCGGGAAAAGCGCCAGCACCTCTTGATGGCTACCGAGCCCTGGACCTGACCGATGCCAGCGGAATCTTCTGCACCAGGGTTCTCGCGGGCCTAGGGGCAGACGTCGTGCGCATCGAGCCGCCGGGCGGAGACCCCTTACGCCAGCGGGGACCCTTCTACGGCGGGACGCCCAATCCTGAGAAGAGCCTTTACTGGTTTCACTTCAACTTCAACAAGCGCAGCATCACCCTGGACGTCGCCGCGCCCGAGGGGCGTGATCTGCTGAAGCGCCTGGCCCGCGGCGCCGACTTTTTCGTGGAGTGCAGTCCACCCGGGTACCTCGACCGCCTGGGGCTCGGCTACCAGGCCCTTAGCGCCCTCAACCCACGCCTGATCGTCACCTCCATCACTCCTTATGGCCAGACCGGCCCCTACAGCCAGCGCGTGGGCACTGACATCACCCTCTGCGCTGCTGGCGGCCTCTCCTTTGTCATCGGCGATACGGATACACCGCCGGCCTGGACCAACTCCGAGCTCGCCTACCACCAGGGCGGGGCCCAGGCCGCCGTTGGCACCATGATGGCGCACTACTACCGGGAGGCGACGGGCGAGGGCCAGCACGTGGATGTCTCCATCCAGGAATGCATCATGGTGGGTATGAAGCCGGTGGACATGTACTTTAAGGTCGACGGTCAAGTGCCGGTCCGCCGTTGGTACACCTCCGTGTTCCCGGGCGCGCCTTACCGTCCCACCATCTACAAGGCCAAGGACGGCTGGGTGGTCGGGGCACCTAGCTACTGGCCGGGGCGGGATCGGGTGCGGGATTGGCTGGTCAGTGAAGGCCTGGGCCAGGACCTCTTCGATCCTAGCTGGGATGGTTTCTACCTCCGGGGCGAGGAGGGTACCCCCGAGCAAATGCAAAGGCTGAACGAGGTCTTCGCCTCCTTCTGCGGCGCCCACACCCTGGCCGAACTGGTGAAGCCAGGCCAGGACAGGGGTGTCCATATGGGTGGTGTGTACTCGGCCCGCGACCTGGTGGCTAACCCTCACCTGAAGGCCCGTGGCTTCTTCCAGGAGCTGGATCACCCGGAATTGGAAACTCGGCTCGTATACCCAGGCGCTCCCTTCCAGTTGAGCGAGACCCCCTGGCGGATGGAGCGACGCGCCCCGTTGCCCGGCGAGCATAACAAGGAGATCTACATGGGGGAGTTGGGCCTCTCGGGCAAGGAGTTGGCGTCCTTGAAGAGTCGTAGCGTGATCTAGGAACAGGCCCAGCGGCCCTTGCGGGGCCCGACCGTGAGGGCTGACCGGGGAGGCATGATGGACACCAGGGATGTTCTGGAAGGCATCAGGGTGGTGGACTTCTGCTGGGCGGGCGTAGGGCCCATGACGACCCGGCAACTGGCTGACTTCGGGGCGGAGGTCATCAGGGTTGAGTCTAGCACCAGGGTCGACACCTCCCGGCGTTCGCCTCCCCACAGGACCGGCGTGCGGAACCAGGACAGCAGCACCGGGTCTGGCAACTACAACAGTAACAAGCTGAGCATCTCGGTGAACGTGAAACATAAGGAAGGAGTGGAGCTGGTCCGTCGCCTCGTGACGGTAGCCGACGTGGTGACGGACAGCTTCTCTGGCGGTGTCATGCAGCGCCTCGAACTGGGCTACGACAAGCTGAAAGAGATCAAGCCCGACATCATCGCCGCCAGCCTCTCGCTCATGGGCCAGACTGGCCCCCACTTCTACTTCCGTGGTCACGGCAACATCCTCCAGGCCATGGGCGGGCTGAACCACCTCACGGGCTGGCCGGAGCGCCAGCCCTTCGCCCCGGCTCTCGCCTTCACCGACTATTGGATCCCGCACCTATGGGCTACGGCTATCATGGGCGCCCTTGCCTACCGACGCAGGACCGGCAAAGGCCAGTTCATAGACTGCGCCGGGCTGCAGGGGGCCATCCAGGCCACCGGCTCCGCCATCCTGGAGTTTACGGCTAACGGCACGGTGCGGACCCGCTCCGGTCACCGCCACCCCAGCTACGCGCCCCACGGCATCTACCGCTGCCTGGGCGAGGATAGCTGGTGCGCCCTCGCCGTCGGCGAAGATAGGGAGTGGCGGGGCCTCTGTTCCCTCATGGGGGACCCCTCCCTAGCCGAGGACGAGCGCTTCGCTTCAGCCTCGGCCCGAGCCGAGCATGTTGAGGAGTTGGACAAGCTAGTCACGGCCTGGACGCAAACGCGCCCAGCTCGGGAGGTGGAGGGGGTCTTGCAGGGCGCCGGCATCGCGGCGGCAGTGGCGCAGACGGTGCGCGACCTCCATGAGGACCCCCAGTTGAAGCACCGCGGGCACTTCTGGGAGTGGCCCGGGGAGGAGTTCCGCCAGTTCACCTTTGAGGGGCCCGCCTTCAGGCTCTCCAAGACCCCGGCGCGGCTGCAGCGGCCCCGCCCTGAGCTAGGGCAACACAATAGCTATGTCTTCACGGAGGTCCTGGGCCTAGCGGACGCGGAGTATGCCGACTTGATAGCCAAAGGTGTGATCGAGTAGCTGCGCCACGCGCCAGGCCCGGTGGAATGTCAGCCTGCCATCGAACCGCTGGGGACAGCTGCCCCGTCGCTTGTATGATTACAGGCTCTTATTGCCCATGCGGCATCGCCACGAGAAGCTGCAGCGAGGAGGGCACTTTACGAAACTGCCCCCGACCGCAATTCCGCAATTGTATTAGCGCCAGGGTGCCGCGGTCCCCCAGCGATTGTAAGAGCACACTTTGATAAGTGGCCTGCGGGTGTTTGGGCCAAACCGCCCTTGCGGGTATCCCAGAGGAATGCAGTAGACTACCTGGGCCGTGGAGGGAATGCCAAAGAGCGCATGGACCCGCTCTTCTACCTGGGGATGCAGCGTGGTAATGGTGCTAACCAATACCCAGGGCACGAGCGGCCAGTAACAGATTTTCAACCGCCGGGATCACCGAGGTCATGGATGCCACACCCTTGGTAATAGAACACACTAGAATCAGCACCGGAACCTGGCCAATCGCCTCGGCCAGACGCATGGCGATATGGTAGGGGCGGGGCAGATCCTCAGGCCCGTGAATGCCGGAGTCCCGCCGTTTCGCCCACCAGGCTTCATCGGATAGCGCGCCAAGCTGCGCGCGCAAGGTGGCATCCGTCACCACCAGGAAGTGCCAGGACTGGATGTTCCCTCCGTTTGGGGCCCGCCGCCTCCAAGATGTCACGGATATCCGCATCCGGGATAGGGTCTGGCTTAAGTTTTCGCATGGCGCGCAAGGAAAAAATGGCCTCGCCCAGCGGCATGGACAATCGGCTTGCCGTTGTCAGCATGGTCTGCTCCCTCCTTGTGATGCGATACTTGGCTGGTCTGGCGACACTATCCGTACAATGATAGGAGCTTCACTCCGCTATTATGCCACAGCGCGATCAGGAGCATAGCCAGCGCGCCTCTCCTAAGCTGGCTTCCCGGGCATCTTTTCTTGTCCGGTGACGCTCAAAACCATCGGGTCAATTCACGCCGAGTTCAAATTTGGTGTCATAGAAATAGAATGTCCAGGCCGCCAGCTCGCCAAAGTATCTCGTGAATCCTGCCATCTTGACGAGTATTGAATCGCCGCGCATCGGCTTCGTTCTAAACCGTACGGAAAGCCGCTCAAGGCAGTCGTGCTCCCGCTCCATTTTCATTGGCTGCTGTCGTCATACCACCTTCCATGTGTTCTTTCCAGGAAACAACACGCTGTTCTGGGCAGATCACAACTATCCGTCCGCCGGTCAAGAGGAGCTTGCCAAGCCGCTTGCCGAATCCATTCAGAATCGACTAACGGCCGCGGAGCACACTAGGTCCGGTTGCCAGCCAGCCTTATCGTGCTCATACAGCGTAAGACCATTTGATAAGACGGCATCCGTACCCTGGGAGGGCGCTACTTCAGCTAGGAGTTCACGCAGGCGCTCCAGTTCAGCGAGTCCAAATCCCAGTCCAGCCAGCTTGCTTGCTTGATCCAGGAGGGACTTCCGCTTGTTCAACTGGCTGTCCAGTGAGGCCAGTTCCTTGCTCTTGGCCGCCCGCTCATGCTCCAGGCGGACGACCTCTTGCTCGGCGGTCTGGGCTCGTTGGGAAGCCTTTTCCGGACCCCTTCCACCTTCTGTTGCTGCTCCTGATGCCGCACCTGAGACTCCCTCTCCTGCTCGGCGAGGGCCTTCAGGCGTTCCTGCAACGTTGCGGTCGCCTTCGCCAGGGCGGAGTACAACGGCTCTTTGGAATGGGCGTGGCGGGCGAAGACGGCCTCTATCTTGTCCGAGTCGTCCGCGGCGTCCAGGAGTTCACTCGTGATCTTTTCCGTTAGCGTCATGGTGTGATACCTCGTCGGCGGCGTACTGCCTGAACAGCACGGCGACGGCCGAGTGGTCAGCCCGTTGACAAACTGGGCGAGATTCGACGCGAAGGCGTCCGAGCAGGCCGAAGGCCATCCAAGTACGTACATTTGACATAGGGAAACGGCGGTAGTAGCCTGGAGGTCGGGCTCACCTCTATCTCCATGGAGGGGAAGCTCGTTCCGTGGGCGGCCCGAAAGTGGGAGTTCTCCGCCGACCAGAGGACCATCACCTTCACAATCCGGGACGATGTTTTCTTCCACGATGGGACCAAGGTGACGGTGGACGACTGGGTATACCGTCTCAACGACCTCTGGCTAAACCCTGTTCAGCCTGGCAAACGGCCGCCGTCGCGGCAGCCGGTGCCGAACAAGATCGAGGCCTCCTACGCCGCCGCCATCAGCACTGCTAGGCTGTGTTCACGAGCGGTGTGGAGGCTCCCCCGTCTCCACCAACTCCAAACTTTCAGCCTGTCTGCTTCCTCAGAGGAAATGAGCAGGCAGGCTGAAGACCTCGCCCTTACCATCGCGTGATCGAGCAGGGCGCGGAAAGCCGGCACTGGGGTGATCGCTCCCACTTGCTTGGCTTCCATGTCTACGTAGACCCGCTCGATCAAGGGGCTGAGCAACTTCCGCCTCTCTTCCGGCGTCGCCTCATTCCACAAACTTGGGACACTCTCAAATAGTTTTGCAGCCTCTTCTACGTCTGGGGACCAAACGGCCCCAGCCTCACGAAGCTGCTGGTCTAGCTCCGCGAGCTTGACCCGATACTCTCGGTTCGACATGGCCAGGTCAGCATATGCGATTGAAAGCCGCCTTCGCTTCTCCTTGAGGACCTTCAGGTCTGGACCCGTTCGGTCCGTGACTGCCAGGTTAACCATCCTTTGGCGCCATTCGGAGCGAAGCTGTATCGTCTGGAGGATCGCCCCGATCTGATCGTCAAAAGGCTTCGCCACGGACGATTTCTCATTGTTGGGGCATTCGAGAGCGTGGCGCTCACGGTATCGAGGTGCACCCAGACGGTGCCGGTCTGACTGGAGACGATGCCCACACTGGCCACAGAACACGATCCCCTGGAGCAACCCCTTCGGGCCCTCTACGGTCCGGGTCACCTCGCGCCGCTGCCGCCGGGATTGGACCCGCTCGTAGAGTTCCTCACGGATGATCGCCTGATGCCTGCCTGGAAATTCTTCACCTTGGTACTCGATCCTGCCCACGTAGAAGCGCGTGTTGAGCAAGTCCTTTACGGCGTGGCTTGTAAAGATATGCCCTTTCTGCGTGCGAAACCCTGCCGAGTTCAACCATCGCGCTAAGGAACCTGTGGACTCACCCAGGGCTCGCCGCTCGTAGACCTGCTGGATGGCTTCAGCCTTACGTAGTACAACCATGGGTACACCCCCTGGCTCAGACACTTCATAGCCGAAGGGAGTCGGTCCGTTGGGTCGCCCGAGATTGACGCGTTCGCGCTGCGCCTTCAGGACGTGCACGCCCAACAGGTCAGACATAAGTTCTGCGGCGCCACCCAAGGAGTTGAGGGCGAAGCGCCCGACCGGGGTGGTCCAGTCGAGGTTCTCCATCACGCTGTAGAATCCCACCTCGGCCTCCCCCAGCCGGCGCAGCGCCTCCCGCTGCACCCCGACATTTCTGGCCCATCGGTCGATGGTGTGCACAACGACGACGTCGACCAATCCCTTCCGGGCGTCCTCGAGCAGGGCGAGCAGTTGCGGTCGCTTCTCAATCCGATCCGTGTGGGCAGAGACTCCCTCGTCCGCATAGACTTTGACGAGCTCATAGCCATGGGGCCCACACCACTGCTCGATTTCTCGCCGCTGGGCACTGAGTGAGTGGCCATCGACCTGGGACTCATCCGACACCCGGATGTAGCCGACAGCGCGACGCCCCGCTCTTCGCGTCCGTATCTTCCTCGTCATCCGCTAGCGCCTTCCTTCCTCCGCATGAGTATCGCTCGCCCGACCTCTGCCCAAGCGTGGCACAAGCTCTCAATAGCCTCGGGTTCGGCTTTGCGCTGATTCCACATTTGCTCTGCTTGCGGAGATAAGTCAAGGGCTTGCGCGCCGGCGTGCGGCTGCGTCAGTCGACCCGCAGAAGACGAGAGGGCCTCTGGCGCCCGCACCTGCTTGGCGGAGCCCCTGGCCACCTAGCTCGCCCCCGATCCGCGCTGACCAACGATGAGGGCGTTGCTCAGCTGACACTGGTGGTAGGTGCCGGCGGCCGTGGGGATCGGTGCAGTGGAGGTCAACAACATGAGCTGCCCGTGCCGCCGCGGAGTCCTGGAGAGTCCCAAGGCGGCCGTTATTAGGGCTGCCTGCATGGCCTCGCGGTCAGGTGTACATGGCCGCTCTACCTGCAGGGTAATAGCAAGGCGCGCCCATGGTTTCGGCGGGCGGTTCTGGCGGCGGGACGCATTCATGCGGTCAGCGTAGCCGAGCGTAGCCGCATGAATATTCACTTTATTTCGCGGGTGGAATTAAGTGAACGCAGGTTTTGCGGCAGTTTATGGCCGCGGCCGACGCTTCCGCAAGACCCTGCGGACTGTCTGCTCGCTGAGCTCGGCGGTGGCACCTGGGCGAGCGCGCCGATACAGTCGCTGCGCCTTTGGGTCCTGGGCTATGGAGTACACATAGGCGCCGGCTTCTGACTGGCTCAACACATAGGCTTCGAATCGCTCCCGCTGGGGCGAGGGGTGACGAGTCCCTCCAGGTTTCGGGCCAGACTTTTCGTTCTTCCGCTCCACTCCATGGGCGCGCCGATAGGCACGGTGAACCTTGCCCGCGGTTCGGTACGTCGTATCGGGCACCTCGACAGCGAATTCCAGACCCCGTTCAACTTCGGTTAGATTCCGTCTCGGCCCAAAGTTGAAGGGTGCTCGAACCCAGGCTACACCTAGGGGATGCAGCAGTAACCCGAACAAGAGGGCGGCGGACCACTCATCAGGGGCTGCTCCTAGTTCAAGAAGGCACTCTCGGAGCCACCCTTGAATCTGCGGGGAGTGGTCCATTAGCCCTTGCACGAGAGGTTCCCGCCTGTCGGGTACCGCAGGCACTGGTGGACCTGTGCTGGTGGAGGCGGATACCAGCGTGGCGAGATCAAAAACTGCTTGAGTAGCTAGTAACACGCAGTCTACGTCAGTGAACGCGTCGCCCCTTCGCGTGGGCCGCCCCGCGCAACTGAGCACTATGTCTGTCCAGTAGACAGCGACCTTGCTTCGAACCGAGAGATACACGTCGGGCTTGCGGCGGCACAACGTGATGAGGCGACCAGCCATGGCGAGCCCGACGCTCTCCTGCCTACTCGTTTCGGCAACTGGTGTAGGTGCCCAACGGTGGTCTGCTGGAGCAAGCCAGGGCGGACGATAGCGCCAAGTCACCAGATCGGCCGCCTGCCATCCAGGGGCTGGCGGCGGTTGCGGCGAACGAACGAAGAACCTCCTCTCACGCACATCTTCACAGATCAACTCGAACCGGTAACTAGGTGGCTGCGCTAGCAAGACGAGAATATGATCTTGTTGAGGCTGTGATTGACCAGTCATTAACGACGCGCTTTTCTTCCAACTCAGAGTCAAGCCGCATGATACTCCTCGACGGGGTGGACGATGGAATTTCGAAGATAGGCAGTCTCATAGGCCGATCGCCTCCGCGACCTTTGCCCAGCTTCGGTCCTGCTCTCCCTCTAACCGGCGCAGGTATACCGTCGTTACCCCGAGCGAGCTGTGGTCGAGGAACCGACTTACATCTTCGATCGACTCGCCAGCCTCGCGTCGAAGCTTAGCGGCGGAATGCCGGAAGATATGGACTCCGGAGGGTGGCAGTCCCGCTGCCTTGAAGTATCGTTGCAGATTGCCATAGAAGGTGCCGCTGGTGAGCCCCCGCCCTTCCTTGGCCTGCAGCGAGGGCCACAGGGGCTCGCCTGCGCCCAAGGAGGGAAGGTGCTTGCTGAAGGCCGCCAGCGCGGCCTGCATGGCCTCGTAGGCCGGTCGTGGCAACTCCCGCCGCCCTCGATTGCCGCCCTTACCGCGGTAGACATAGTATGCCCGGTCGCCCTCCAGTGTGATGTCCCGGCACTTCATGCCCAGGACCTCGGCCCGCCGGCGTCCCGTGAGAACCAAAGTCAGGATGATGGCCCGGTCCCGGAGGCCAACCGGGCTCGCGGGCAGGACGGACAGCAGTTTCTGGACTTGGTCTGCTGACAGGCCGCGGGGCGGGCTGGGCTCGACCTTGGGCCGCTCCAGCTTGTCGCAGGGGTTGGAGTGGACCATCTCCATGCGTATCAGGAACCGGTAGAAGCTGGAGAGGCAGGCGATGCGAGCGCCGATAGTGATGCCGGAAGGCTTCTTCCCCGATAGCCCGGTACCGTGGGCATAGGCGAACACCTCCTGGGCCGTGACCTGGTCAGGGGGCTTGCCCAAGCGACCGAAGAAATACTGTAGCATCCGGGAGTAGCTCTCGACCGTTCGGCGGGACCCGGAGCGGCGCTCCTTCTCCGCCAGGAAGCCGTAGAGGGCGCGCTCCCAGCCAGAGGCGCTGTCGAAGAATGGGGCCAGGGTGGTCGCCTGCATAGCGCTGTCTCCTTTCAGGAGTCAGACACCATGTTGCTCTACAATTGAATCCAGTCAAGCGAAGGTGCGATGACAATCGGCGTTGATCGCTTTGGGCGTCTGTGCGTCAAAGCGTGGGGTGGCCTCGTCCTTTGCTCGGAAGGTGTTCACTCAGGTCGGTCCATCCAGGATTCATGGACTCTATGAGCTTTAGCTTCCTTGGCCTGGACCAAGTCTTCAGCTGTTTCTCTCGCGACCCTGCGGCGGCAAGGTAGCCCGTTGTCTCGTAGTAGACAAGGGAATACATCTTGAACCATCCCGTGAAGGCACGTTTGCGCCCTTGCTTGTGCTCGCGGATACGGCGGTCCAAGTCGTTGGTCATGCCGATGTAGATTGCTCGATCCTCATTTGCCACGATGTACACGTAATGCTGCGGCATGCGGCTGCTCCGGGCTTGCGGCGCTTAGGTGCCGTCCCAAGTTGCCCTAGAAGGTGTGGCTGCTGATCGCCCAGCCGGGACTTTACCCTAGATCCGAACAAGCGAACCTTTCTTGCGGAAGAGGGCGGCGAGCCGGGACCAGAGGCTGCGTTTTTGGATGCGCTGAAGCCGACGGCGTGAGCAGTCGACGCAGGTACACGCGGCAGGATGCCGGCCACCCTGATATGGTGTTCATCCATGTTTTTCAGGGTTCATTGTAGCTGTTGCTTCTGACCATACACCATGACCTGATAGTGTCGATTCCTATGAGGTCGCAGTCCGGACTTTCCCACCAAGTGTTAGTGTTGCCGGGCTAATCTGCTTGACCTGCCCCCCGAAAACTGGTCCAGTGATAATGAGAGTCCTCCGGGAGAAAAAGGATCAGGAGGACCAGGAATGCGCGGGAGCAGGTTTTCGGAAGAGCAGATCATCGGAGTGCTCAAGGAGGCGGAAGCCGGGGCGGCAACCGCGGAGCTGTGTCGCCGGCATGGGGTGTCGCCTACGACCTTCTACAAGTGGAAGGCGCGCTTTGGGGGCCTGGACGTCAGTGAGGCTCGACGACTGCGGCACCTCGAGGATGAGAACCGCAAGCTGAAGCAGCTCTTAGCGGAGGCGACGCTGGATAACCACGCACTGCGGGAGTTGCTCCGAAAAAACGCCTAACGCCTGCCGCGCGCCAGGAGGCGGTCCAGGTCGCGGTGGAGGACCTGGGTCTCTCCCAACGGCGCGCGTGCAGGCTGGTGGGCATTGCGCGGTCGGTGGCGCGCTACCAACGGCGGTCTGTGGAGGCCCCCGGCTTACGGGAGCGGCTTCGCACCCTGGCAGCGGAGCGGCGGCGCTACGGCTACCGGAGGCTGTGGGTGCTGCTGCGGCGGGAGCAGTTTGTGGTCAACCACAAAAGGGTGTACCGGCTGTATCGGGAGGAGGGGCTCGCGGTGCGGCGGCGGAAGCGCAAGCGGATGTGTGGGACGAGCAGGGTGCCCCTGGCAACCGCAGTGCAGCGCAAGGAGCGGTGGGCAATGGACTTCGTCGCCGACGCCTTGGCGAACGGCCGCCGGATCCGGGTGCTGACCGTCGTGGAGACCTTTACGCGGGAATGCCTGGCGACTGAAGTGGATACATCGCTCCCCGGTATGCGCGTGGCCCGTGTGCTGGACCGCCTGGGGAGCGCAGAGGGTCTCCCGGCGCGGATCACGGTTGACAACGGTCCGGAGTTTGCCGGGCGCACCCTGGATGCCTGGGCCTACCAGCATGGGGTCCAGCTCGACTTCATCGCGCCGGGGAAACCGGTGCAGAACGCTTACATCGAGAGCTTCAATGGGCGGCTACGGGATGAGTGCTTGAACGAGCATTGGTTTTCCACCCTGGCAGAGGCGCGGGCGACCATCGAGGCCTGGCGCCTGGACTACAATAGCGTCCGGCCCCACAGTGCGCTCCACAACCGGACGCCAGAGGAATTCGCGCGGCAGATGGGCGGCAAAGCCCTGGCAGGACTCTCGTTATGAGTGGACCTAAAACCGGGGGCAGGTCATTTTGGCAAGTAATACTTGGAGCTTGGGAGTCACCGGGAGGCCGAACTCCCCGTTCATGCTGCCCAGATAGGGGGCACCCCCCAACATAACCGCGCTGCGCCATTCTACAGATATTGGTGGAGACGGGGGAGGCGTCACCCCTGTCCAACTAATGGGGTCCACCTCAACCTAGGTTGTAGATGGTCGTCAACTGTGTCTCAGAGTACGAATTGTTCCCCCGCGACTGGCTCAGGCTGAATATCGCAATAGCATCACCCTGCTTTAGGGTGCGCAATGCCGGATGACGACTGGCACCGGCGAGGCCAGGAATGTTAGCTGTCTCACCGTCAGCCTCGACTCGGAGTAGTGTCTTGGAATTGCCAAGCTGCTTGATGTCCTCAACGATTCCGAGTACATCAACTGGCCAGCCATCCTGGGCGTTCTTGGTCGCTGACCGGTAGATCGGACAAGCAGGTCTGTACTGGCAAAACGAACAATTCTCTGGACCAGCGTGGCCCAGGTATCGTGGTAGTTCTTCAGGAGGTTTCGAAGAGATAATGACATTTATCTCTTCGAGCAATCGTCTAGCCTCTCGAACAAGGCCCGCACATTCCTCGGGACTGAACGGTACGCTTATTGAAGAACCCGACAAAGGCGCAACCTCGAGCTTCGTAGGCCAGTCGTTGAAGGTCTCAGCATAAAGGGCCGCGTACATCTTCAACTGGACCTGGTATTCCTGCTTCGGTTCAAGGTGCTCCCTGTCGGCGTGAGCGAAGATCGCGCCGGATTTGTAATCACGAATGAGAGGACCCTCGGCCGTGGGGAGTACACGATCAATGAAGCCTCGTATAAGGCCGTCTGCTGACTTGACAGGGATCTCAAATCCATATGCGGGAATGCCGCCTGGTGCTCCAGCAGCCCTGTTGGTTGCGGAACGCTCCTCTGCCACGGCCAGAGCGCTCTGGACGGCGCGAATCTTACGTACTTCGAGATCAGGCACTGAACGCGAAACCGGTACTAGGTGCTGCTCTGTTGGCGAGCGTTGCATCTCCATCTCGGCTTTCCGAACCTTCTCAAACCACTTGCCCTCAATTGAGGCCCGATCGGTCGGCAGCTCTCCCCTTCCAGCCTCATTCAGCAGCTCATGGGTCACAACTCCGATTCTTGCCTTGGGCGATACAGGCAATAGAGCAACATTGCCGCTTGCTGCCCAAACCTCTCGCAAGGCGCAAGCCTTGAGGCCAATGAACCGCGATGGCGAAACGCTCGCCAGTTTCTTTGTCACCCCATGAAATGCGACTGTGCCATACATGAGGTCACTGCCCAAGCCTTCGATACGACCACCCTTGTCGCCTGAGCATGTTGAAAGTGTCCAAGGTTCTCACTTTGTTCTGATCGGCAGTTGCCATCGCCTGAGCCAAGAGGCCAGTAGGCTGCCTAGGGTTCCATAGCGGGTGTATCACGATTACCTGTTTCCCGCCCACTTCGAAGCCTGGCAGCGGGCCAAAGTCTCGTGATGCGGTTGCGTTGAACGAGCGGCAGAACGAATCCCGCAAGCTGAAGGCTCTATCAATCCACCCCTCTAAGTCTGGCAGACTGAAGTCGCCGTCTAGGCCGCAAGTGAATTTGGCCGAACTCATCGAACGCAAGAACGATATACCGAGTCGCCAATCCAGAAGACCGTGATATGCCATGTTCCGGTAGTTCTTCAGGCAGTCATAGCCCGCCGCATCGCACCCATCACGATGAGATTTAGAAAACAACGCTCCTGCAAAGGTGTTCGATGCGGCGAGAGGGTTCACGGCCTCACGGAGAATGGTTTCCCAATTGCTGCCAAGCCATGCCGTGAAGCCCGCACCGTTAGCTAGATGGTCATTGATGATGAATTCACCGACCCGCGTACCATCGTCAAGCCTCACGCTGCGGACATCGCTGATATCAAACTCATCAGGATCGACATCTAGTTCCTCAGCCGCCACGAACCGGAGGATGAACGATCCTGAATAATAGGCCGCCTTGATGCCGACACCTGCTAGGGGGTCGAAAATCATTCCCGGCGTAACAGCACTGGGCCTTGCCCGGAGCACATCCGTAGTCTTGGGCGCCACTATTGCGAGTTCCTCGATGGGGCCACTCAAGACGAAATTGAGCCCAGTCGCCTGGTGATACCGGTCGTCAATCCACTGGTTATCAAGCCTAGTGCTCCCGAAACCGGTTTGCCCAACTCCTCCGCGGAACAGTTGTCCGCGGCGATTGTTGACGCGATATACCCGACCTCCCTCTGAAAGGGCAATTGCGCTGTTGGTTGAAGGGATATCTGCGCAAGCTACCTGATCGGTCTCTGCGGCCGTTGAGGCACCTGTCGGGAGGAGGTCAGAGTCCTCTTGTGCGTCCTTGCCCCAACTAAGATCGGTTCGGAATGCACTGGGCACTGCGAACTGGAAGACCCTGAACGCGGGATCGTCGTCCGTCTTGCATCCGCAGTTGGGGCAGAGGGTGTCGCTTGGCTGGCTATCGAAAGTCTTTGTGTAATGGCAGCTCTCGCACCGGCTCATCCACCGCCGAGCGGGAATAGGATTGGGATCGACGGGACCCCAGCCCGTCCCACGGTACTGGAGAGGTGCGGTGAAGCCAATTGCTTCGTGGACGGATTTGTTCTTGGTTCTTTGCGAACCAGGCGCAAACTCAGTAATTGCCAGGTCCAAATCACGATCAATCGTAAATGCTTCCCGGTCACGTAGGCCGTGGTACAAGAGCCTGGTCCTTGACGGCATACCAAACATCGGAAGGACTGCCCCCTCGGCAAGCCTTTCAGCCAACCCATCCCCCGTCAGCTCTGCGTTCGTAGCACATTCATCCAGCTTTCCGTAGAGTGCGTTCCGCGCAAACGCGACAAGGTCCCCAGGCGCAGGACCACCAAGCGGGCCCTGACACAAAGCATTGGCGATGTCATTCACATCGGGCTTTGTTGTCAACCAGTCGCCAACGGAGGCACGACGAGCCACATCGGTTAGCCAGTTGGAGACCAAACCAAACTCACCATGGCTGTCAGGCGGAACGGGGTTTTCACCCCATGTCACGCCAGCAGATGCAAAGGCTCGCCTCAGGGATTCCTTTGCCATCAAGCGTTGAGCGATCTCTGGCCGGGAGCTGGACAAGAATGGCACTGGCGGTGGGTCACCAGTAATCCTATCTGGATTGCGGTAATAGAAGTCGTCATGACTTCTACCCCTGCATATCGTTAGGTTGACAGCAAACGCTTGTCCGCGGCGCCCCGCTCGGCCGGCGCGCTGCTGATAGTTGAACCGCATGGGAGGCATGTTACCCATGACTACCCCTTGGAGCGGGCCTATGTCTATCCCCACTTCCATTGTGGTCGTCACGCTTAGCATGTCGATTTCGTCGACTCCTCGAACGATCGGATGCGTCGGGTCCTGGCGGAGATCGACGGTAATGTTCCGAAACAGCCTCTGGTTCTCAGGCTGATCGTCGGTTTGAGCGGTCAATTCCTCGCAATGCAGGCGCAGAGGCTCTCGCAAGTGAACCGCCTCTTGTGCGTAATAGTTACGCCCATGGAGGTCGGCACAAGTGGCATCAGGTGCCTTGTGCAAAAGAGCCTGACAGAAAACGCTTGTACAGATCCCAGGATTGAACAAGTGCGGACGCGTGCAAGCAGGGCATATCCACACAGGGTCTTCAGGAAGGGCGACATACACCGTTAGGCGCCGCGGTACGATGACCATGTGGTTATGGCCACCATCAACACAAATCCCCTGCCACACGGCATCCATTAGCTGATGTTCGCCGGCTCCGTGGAGCTTGGCGCATTCCTTTACGTAGTTCCTCAAGTCTGCCTTTGCCGAGTTCCAGTCCAGCCAATCCTTAACCGGATAGGCATTGGGATCCTCGATGGGGAAGCGCCACAGGTCCCCCATGACCCTAAGAGTCGCATTAAGAATGCTTTCAAACACTTCGGCAGACAGGCCACTTTGCTTAGCGAGGTGCTGTATCCTCTCCTGCGATAGGTCAGTGCGTGCGAAGCCAAGGCCGGCCGCTTCAAATCCGAAGTACCTCCTCGCAAACAACACCTTGCTTAGCTCATACCGCACTTTCCCTCGGAGCTTCTCTTGCCCGCGAACCTGGCCATCCGGAGAGAGTTGCGGGTTCCAACCCGCCGAAGCGCTCGAAAAGTCAAAGAGGGTTGTCCATCTTCGGAAATCGCCGTCGTATTTGATTTCCCTGTAAAGGATATCCTGGCCGCCTGGATTAACGCCAAGAGCCTTGAGACGCTGTATGAATAGGCCAGGACCTCTTCCGTCTTCACCAGATTCAAATAGGATGCTCAAAGGCACGGTGCGGGTTTTACCGTGCATCATGATCAATTCAATCGCAGACTTAGCGTCAGCGGAATACTTCTCCATGTAGGCTCGTAGTGCAGGGTCAGGAACGTCGGGCAACTTGGTGTCTGCCCGTTTGATCAGATCGCGCAAAGAGTCTTCTGATTCAGGATGGGAATTAACGAATTCGATCGCTGGCTTGGAAGCTGCCTTGCCCTGGGCCTTGAGATCGGCAAGGAGCTGCGGCTCGCCGATGGCCACCTTGCTTAGCTCGTCATACATGGCCTCTCGCACGAGGTCTAGATAATGAGATCGCTCGATTCCATTTGAGAGCTGGGCTGCGTCCTCTCGGCTATCTGAGAAGATGACAAGCTTCCTGGATTTCTGGGGTAGCGCATAGAACAGTTCTTTTGACAACAGCTGCGTGATTTTTGAGAAGCCCGTACGGAAACCCCGTATCGGGGACTTCTGGTGTTCTCTTCTGGAATAGTCTGCAGCACACTGTGGGCAAGTCGATGGGAGCGCTCCAATATGTTCGTCGTCCGGTGGTGAGATATTGAGGCTGAAGACGAAGCCCTGGACTTGGCTAGCCTTCGCGGAGCTCCCTAGTCGCAGTTGTCCAGTCGCGGGGTCGAAAACGGCTGCAAGCCATCTTGCCTGCGCTGTCCCACGGTCCACTCTGGGTTGATTCCAGCGGGCTGCATCTGGATCGAGCTTGGCGCTTCTCACTGGCCAAAAGACGAGAAACTCCTTGTAGTTTCGTCGCTCAACGAAGCGGGCCGCCTGTTTGTCGGGGATGCCTTCGATATCGGCATCAGAAGCTAGCAACTCCCACCCTCCCCCGGACTGGGCCGGGATCGGGAGCTTGCTACCGCCGATAAGGGTGGTTCCACAGACTTCGCAGTAGAGCATCTCCAGGACCCGGTGAGGAATTTTACTATCACACAGGATTCTTGAATCCTTGAACAATTGACCGACTGTCCGTCCGGCCACCATCTCTTCTTGAGCACAGCCGCAGCCAGGGCTAGTGCATGCCCACAACCCCTCAATATTCTTGAAGAACCAATGAAGCCTAAAAGAGGGGACCGTTGGCGTTTCTCCACAAAGATCTCTGGCAACAAGCAACCCCTTCAGTGCCTCTTGCCTTTGGACCTCGGGGACGCTTGGTCCAAAGAGCCTGGCTGCAAACACTGAGAGCTTCGTGGCTCTCTGTTTGTTGCTCTGTTTATCCCAGCATGCCTCTAACATCCGCGAACCTATCTGGTAGTCCTTAGACTCCAGGACTTGATTCAGGCTCAAGGCGCCTCCGGACGCAGGTTTGTCGGCGGCTTTAAGGAGAATCGTTGAGGTGTCCTGCTCGCTTATGCCATTAAGGTCAGCCAGCCTCGCAACTTCGCGGAAACCGGCGGCAGGTAGATAGGTGCCCGCTGCGTGTTGGGGGATGGGAGCAGGATAGCCAGGGACGATCTGCTCATTTTTCCATGCCGACCCGAAAAACTCGGATAGGAAATCCAAGCTTTCCTTGTCATCTCTTTCCAGAGACGCGCTCGAACCCAGGATTCTCAACTTTGGACTGGTCTGTGAAAGCCCAAGCCTGAGAAGCAGGAGCTTGATCAAATACGCTACTTCAGTCCCGGCAGTGCCCCGGTACATATGAAGCTCGTCTACGATGAGGTGAAAGACGCTACCGTCTCGTTCGAGCCACTTCGTGGTTTTCTCGAAGACTCCGCTATCGGCGTCCCTCATCAGCATCATGCTTAGCATGCTGAAGTTTGTTATGAGGATGTCAGGTGGGGAGTCTTGCATGTCCCATCTCGAACGCATTTCGGAGCCATCGAGCTTGGGAAAGAAGTACCCGACATCGGGGTCGCCAGTCTGTTGGGAATACGCGGCCGCGGCCTGTGCTGCCCCTGTAGCCTCCCCCAGTTTGCCGAGAAGTTCCAGGATCTTTGCTCTGTGGGGCGTGCGGGTACCTCTCGCGTTGGGCGCGTTGTACTCATGGCCCGGGACAGGAGTCTCGCCGTTGTACCGGCCGAAATAAATCTTGTTGCCGTTGCGATTGGCTGCGAACCATTCCCTGGCTTTGGGCGAGTCCAACGCTTTGCGCAAACGACTGAGCTGGTCCTCCACCAAGGCGTTCATTGGATAGATGACCAAGGCTCTTACTGCGGCAGGCCGCGACTCGTGCGCTCTCTGCGAAACACGCAGCGAACGAACAATCCGCCGTTGGCCGTTGGCCGACACAGGCAAACACTGGTCGTACCAGGCCTGATCGAGCCACCAGTCCTCCTGGTGCGCAACTTTCGCCCCAGGCTTTTGCCACGTCGCCGACTCTCGCGCTAGATAAGCGAATAAAGGAAGCAAGAACGATTCAGTTTTGCCTGACCCGGTACCGGCAGTAATGACAGTGTTGGCTCCGGATAGAGCAGTCCTCAGCATTTCGACCTGATGCCTGTGTAAGGCGAAATCGCCAATAAGGCCACAAGCTGCAAGAGTCTTGAAGTCGACGAGATCCTTGGGCCCAAAGCCAGGAACGTCTGTCGGCTCTAAGTCCCCAACCTTCTTCCCGGAACTCTCGTATTGCTGCCTGGGTTCGATCCACGGTTCTTGGAAGATCACGCCAGGTTGCCTGAGAAGGCGCTCACGCTCAGCTTCCAGCCCTGGGAACTGGGTTCCGAAAGCAGTCTTCACGTATCCTATGTATGACTCACGCACCTTCTCAAATGCACTAACGACGTCCATTCACGTTCCCCCAATTTCTACTGGCCGACCTTGTGTGCTACCACGCTTGCTACACTCGGTGGAATGGCCTGATACACGTCGTACCGGAGGCCAAAGCTCCTGTCATTGGTATCCACACTTCGACCCGGTACCGGAGATCGACCCGAGCACAACGCAAGAGCGCGAGAGAGTAGCACCGGTAGAGGCGCCCTAGTAGGTACCCGCACGGAACTACTTGTCGGGTCAAACTCAACTGCTTGACGTTTGTGATGAGACAGGATGGCGTATCTGCCCCAGTCGGGATCAATAGAGGCAAATTGCCCCTCTCGGAAAAACCTGTAACGCCAGGTCTCCCTCACCGGGTCTTGGTATCTACTTAGCCGGACCGGCGCTGGCTCATCTACGGCACCCACGAACCGTAAAGAAACTGGATCGAAGTCCTCTCGATACCAGTTAACATTGTCGTCCGGCGACCAGGTCAACTTTGCGAGGTATTCACTAACAGAGCCAGACCATCGTCCAATGGCCCGAGCGGGTGGAGCCTTCATGAACGGGACACCGATGCTTTTTGCCAGCATCTCGAAGGTGTCCATCCTCGGCGCTTGAATCTCTATGCAGGCAGGAGCAAAAGGCGTCGCCGTGCCCTGGGGGTGCACCGCGAAATCCGCGGCCGCGCCAGATGATGCTTTGCGTAGGCGTTCCACAAAAGCAGGTGACCGCGCTCCCACAAGGACAGCTTTCCGAATTCCAGGGCCCGGCAAGGCAACCAGAGCTGAATTAGAAACAGTGACGGTGCCAGCTCCGGTAGGTCCAAAGCCCATCTCCACATGGCCCAGTGACGCTAGCATCCTGAGGGTTCTGAAGCGGAACAACGCAGCATCGCCCAGAACGGTACTGTGACCCGCTGTTAGTTGCCTGCGGTGTAGTTCGTCAAAGCTCCTTCTGAATGTTGTCCACGACGTTTGCCGCCAGGACGACAGCACATAGAGAAGCACGTCGCCTGCGTCAAACACCGTGGGCCACCTCCATATACTCCTTCCATAGCGCCTTCAATGACGGCAATCTGGGAGCCACTATCTTTTTTCGCTCGTACCAGACGATCTCTTTCCATCTCCGAACTTCGCGTTGACCACCTGCGGGCTGGCGCTCTGGGCTGGCCTCGTCGGGATTTTCGCCGACGAACAATGCCTGTCGCCGCCGACCTTTCCTACAAACCGCCCACACAGGTTTCCACTCACTACTCCAGGAGCGCAGTGGCCACGAGGCAATCTGCCCGGGCCTGCGTCCGATTAGGTATCCTGGCGAATTTGATAGCTCAACGCCGAGGTCTTCAAATAGATCGGCGGGACTTTCGTTGGGGGTAGATTCCCCGTAGATTGTTGTGCCTGCCAAATAGACTGCTGAGTCACCAGGAGAATCGACGACTTCTCCAAACCTATTGAGACACAGCGGTTGGTCAGATACATTAACGCTAAAGTCGCCAGTCAAAAATAGGGATTGACGTTCGAGAGACCTGCTGCCGTGCATGGCTTCGATATCTATGCGAGACTCGACGGGCAGTCCAACGGGAAGGTGGTAAATCCCGATCCCGTCAATCGAAACGAGACGCTCCCCATTGCAAAGCACAACCGTGCCGGACGGGGCGCCCTCCAGCAACACCTGCGGAGGGGCAAAACTAAAGAAGTTAGCACCCCTGCTGCTCCGGATTCCTCCGACCAGCTTCAACCTACTGGCGGCTGGGAAGGACATGAATGGAAACTGGTCCTTAAGTGCCTCGTCAGAATTGGCTGCCTCTACTCTCCCAAGTTTCCAGCCGACGGGCAGACCTCGAAGACTTGGGTAGTCGACGAACCCGGTGCATTGGCTACGTATCCATTTATCCACGATTGCTCCGGACGACTGGGAGTAAGCTAAGAAAAAGGGCTGGCCTCTTGGCAGAGCCGGGACTTCTATTAACCCTGGCAATCCTTCAGGAGTTCCCTCAAGAAATACCCGGACCTGGCGGCCAGGCAGCTTGACTCTCCAACCGCCTGACTCAGCCCTCATTGACACGCCGGATTCCCAGTCGAATCGAGACGCGTCAATTGTTTCTCCGTTGACTGCATTGTGAAGAGGTGTGGACCACCCGCTCAGATAGTCTTCGGCTAGCAACCGGATTGGATCACCCGGCACCTTGAGGAATACGCCATCTTCGGGGAACTCGCGGTTTAGTTTGCACCTGAGGGTCGACACTGCCCTTTGTGCCGTGACATCTAAGTCTAAGCAAACCCTTAGGCCGGCAAACCCCAGCTTGGCGCTAACGACCCCTGCGGTAGTATCCGGAACTTGCCCATCCCATTCCGCAAGCTCTTCGGCAATGGCGGATAGCAGCGCCTGCAACAACTCCGGGTCATCGCGTGTGTTAACAAGACGCATCGTGCGAGCTTGCAGGCGTCCAACACCAAATCGTCGTAGTGATCGAGCCAATTCATCAGACGGTGGATTAGAAGTAGGGTCCAAACCCGCATCGAAAAACAATCGCGGGAGGAACTGGCGTTCCTGCTCGGTCAACATGGTTTGAGCTAAGGGAAATCCCACATGTACATATCCGCCGATGTGACGGGCCCGGAACAAACCAAAATCTCCGTGCTTGTCCAGCACGGACCAAGTTTCCAAGTCATCCCAAAGGTCATCCATCCGGCTGAACGAAGGCAAGGTGCCTTCGCCGGCTTCCCCCAACAACTCCCGGAGACGAGGGTAGTACGCGTTTACTGCAAACTCACCCTCAGCCCCACCTGCGAGCACAAACAAGCACAAGTAGGCAATATAGGGCGGGTATTCCCGGCCAGCGCTTCGCCAGTAGTGGAATGCTTGGAGGGCACGTTGGCAAACGCCCTCACGAGTAGCTCCAGGAGGACCGAGCTTGATAGCATCGAGGAATTTGCCCAATGCAGGTTCGAGCGTGGTCTCAAGGTCTGAGATCAGCTTTTGGTTTACATACAGATGAACGTTGCGTCCCGCCATGTCGGGACTGAAGAACCGGCGAGCCAAAGCATCGTTCCAGCCTAGATAGCTATTCATCTTGCTCACCAAGCCTCAATCCCTCTCCACTATTAGCGTCCACTGGCTGGCGCCTGCTGCCGCGAAGAGCGAGAAAGGCACATCGGGAGGCGAGTTGACAGTCCGTGCATTTGGGCCCGCGCGGCTTGCATATGGTTGCAGCGAAATCCAGAAGGCCGAAATTGTGCTCAACCACGTCCTTTTTGGGCAACATCGACCACGCGAGAGCCCAGATTCTGGGGGCCCTTCGAATGTCCTTGGGTGGGTCTATGCCGGTGACCCTGGAGATTACTCGGATGACATTGAGATCCACTACGGGGACTCGTTGTCCAAAGGCGAAGCAAGCGATAGCATGGGCGGAATACAGCCCAATGTGCGGAAGCTCGATCAACTCCTCGATCTCGCTAGGCAGTTTCTTCAGGCGGGTGAGTTGTCGTGCCAGACTCAATAGTGCTTGGGACCTTTGGTTGCCAAAGCCGAGGGGCGACACAAGAGAAAGGAGAACTTTCGGATCAGCGTCAGCCAGAGTTGGTGCGTCATGGTAACACTTCATCAAGGCGGGCCAGACCCCAGCCACCGTTTCGGCACGGGTCTGTCTTAGCAGAACTTCCGCAATGACAATCCCAAATGGAGTTGTGTTGCTATCGCGCCATGGGAACCAGCGGCCGTGCCCAGAGTACCAGTCAACGAAGAAGCCAGGCGGAATCTCAACCGACTGGCGTTCCTCACGGCATACCCGAGCAACTGTGTCCATGAGAGCTCACCCCACCTGATTAGCGACCCTTTCTTGACGACCACCTGTTCCATTAGCACTTTCGGGCTTGTAGCAAAGTGCCACCGAGATGGTTTGAGCGATGCCTTGTCCGAGCGGAGGAGGCAGTGCGTCCGAGACGAGCTGAATCTGCTGGCTTAGAGTGCCCTTGAGTTCGTACCATTCAGGGAACCCTTGCAGCACCATCGCCTCATACACAGATAACCGCCGGTGACGATCAGGATGAATGTGCACTTCCCGATGCCCATAGGCAACCGTGTAGCTCGGCGAGTCCCATTCAAGAACTCTGAAGCTTCTTCCCCGGCGGTCCCCTGGCGCTAGTTGCCCATTCGTGAACTTGGATGATCTTGGAACCATAGCAACGTGGTTTGGATGAAATGGAACCTCGTTTGCCTTCAGTCCCTTTCGCGCATACGTCGGCTCGGGCATGCCTGTGAGTGCGGCCCTGGTCGTGAGTGGCTCCTCGTCTCCCTCAGGCACTTCCAGCTTCAGATCAGGGAAACGCTTCTTGTTAATGCCGACTATGATGAGCCTTCTCCGGTGCTGCGGGATTCCAAAGTTTCCGGCGTCCACAACCTTTTCTGACACACGGAAACCTGCGGCGTCGCATCTGGCCTTGAAGAGCTTATAGCGCCGCTGGTGGCGAACCTGTATTAGGCCAGGGACGTTTTCGAATACAAAGAAATCGAGCCCAAGTTCAGATGCGAAAGCCTCGATAATGCCTGCATATCTTGGCAGGAGCTTATACCGGGGGTCTCCAGTTCTCTGATGTACGTTCGAAATCGAGAATGCTTGGCATGGCGGACCTCCAATGATCCCACGAGGTCCCTTCGAACCCATGACAGCCTTCCATCGCTTTACTAGGTCGGTGGGTTTGGTCTTGGACAAATCTAATAGATCGACGGCGGTACCGGGGTGATTCTTCTTGTAGGTCTCGACCGCTGCGGGCTCGAAATCTACAGCAAGCCCAGGTAGAAACCCGGCCGAACGGAAACCAAGGTCGAACCCGCCGGCACCAGAAAACAAACTCAGGACTGGCCAGCCATCTCCCGCAGCGAGAAATTGTGCTGGTTGGGTCATCTCTACTCTCATTAGGACTTCCGCCCACGGGATCGGGGTTTCGCCTGCTGAGATTGGGCCCTGGCCCTGGTCACGCTCCCTGGGGCCTTGGCTGGAAACTTTACAATCTGGAGCGCCCCATCTAATTGCGTTCTGAACCTGGAGTCCCGGGGCGGCCTTGTGGAGCGCGCCTATACGCCGAGTATACACCCGCTCGGTCGCTGCTTTGACCATCGTTATCTGAAGTCGCATGCCCTGGGCGCGGCCGCCAGCACCGTGAGCGGCTGGGCATCTTGGACCACGATGTTCAGCGTCCCTTCCCGGCGGGAGACAGTGCCGGTGACGATGACAAACGAACCCTTGAGAATGTGCTGCAGCCTGGCGTAGGTGTCGGGCCAGACCACCAGGGGAATGTGGCCGTGCTCGTCCTCCAGGGTGATGAAGACAGCCTTCGCCAGCGGCCGCTGGCGGCGGATCACCAACCCTGCCACCGTTACCTGGGCGCCGTCGGGCACGTGAGGCACGTCGGCGCTGGTCAGCACGTCCTGGCCCAGCCGCTCCCGCACGTAGCCCATCACGTGGCCGGAGGGGTGCATGGACATGGTGGCGTACTCGCGGGCCATCTCATCCACTGACCCAGCCTCGGTGAGGTCAGCTAGGTCCTGCTCCACCGGCAGCCTCAGCGCCCGCTGCCTGCCCACAGGGCGGTAGAGCAGACCATCCTCCCAGCGCGCCCGGCGGCGGTCGGTGCACAAGCTATCCAGTGCCCCTGCGTCTATCAAGTCCTCCACCTGGCGCTGCTCCAGGCCACTGCGCTCCATGAAGTCGCCCAGGCTGACGAACGGCCCGCCCCTGCTGCGCGCGTGGACCACAGCCTTGGCCGCGGCCTCGCCGACTCCACGCACGTAGCTCAGCCCGAGCCGGACGGCGGCGCCCTTGTCCGTGCAAAGCGCCTCGCTCTTGTTCACGTCGGGGTTCAGGATGGCGATGCTGTGCCTGCGGGCGTCCTCTTTCAGGGTCTCGGGCGTATAGAAGCCCATGGGCTGCTGGTTGAAGAGTCCCAGGTAGAACTCCAGCGGGTAGTAGCGCTTGAGCCAGGCCGCCTGATAGGCGGTCACGCCGAAGGCGAAGGCGTGGCTCTCGGGAAACATGTACTGTCCGTTGAACTTGGCGAAGATGCGGTGGGCCGTCTTCTCGCCCACGCCCTTACTAGCTGCCCCGTCGCGAAATCGCTCCCACCAGCGTTGGACCAGGTCGTCGTTGTGGCGCTTGGCGAAGGCCCGGCGCATGCGGTCGGCCTCGCTGGGGGAGAGGCCGCCCACATCTATCGCCAGCTGGTTGAACTGGTCCTGGAACAGCGCCACCCCCAGGGTGCGCTCCAGGGCACGGCGCTCCAGCTCGTGGTCGAAGGTCACAGGCTCTGCACCTGTGCGCCGGCGGATGTAGTGCTGCACGCCGTCGTTGACGCCCACGCCGGGGCGTACCGCACCCACCTCCTATCCATGGACGTTCGACGCCACACCTTCTGGGCACGCGCAGTCCGCGGGGAGGAGCAGGTTGTCCAGCCAGCCCACCCATCATAGGTTGGTGGGCTGGCTGCGTGAAGCGCAACGTAGCGGTGGCTCTGCGTGCGCCATGCCCACGAGGGCACCATCCTCGACCCCGAAACGGACGGTGAGCTGGATAGCGCCGGGGGTCTATCGCCGATGCCACTCGCACGGGCCTCTCTACCGCCGTGTGTTGACTGATGCGTGCGAGAACCTCGTGTGGCGCTCGAAGGCCAGCTCGCAGGCCTTGGCCAGGCCCACCACCCGCACCAGGTTGAAGGCACCGCCTGATTCCGGCGGGATGCCACGCCGCGATAGCCTACCCCCTTGGAGATCGAGGCAAGATCAAGGTGCTGGGCATGGCGGTTCCCGGCCAAAGGCGGTGGGACAGGCGAGCTAGTGAGAATTGCCTAGCTGAGTAGCGAATGTTGCCTATTTGCGATTCTTAGTCCTGTTGATAACCTTGGGCAAACGAACCTCGAAGTTTGATTTCCGCTAGAGAGACATTGTATGGCTACTGTCCGTTCTATCAGAATCGCACTGGGATTGTCGCTCGCGGCGGTCGTCACGGTGACGGCCTGCGGTGGCGGGGCCGCGCCGACGGCGACGCCTCCGAAGTCTGGCGGAGCGCCGACGCCCACAGCGGCGGCTGCCAGCACCTCTACTCCTCTGCCCCTTCCGGCCACCGCGGCCATCCAGCCCACCCCAACCCGACCGCTTGCTACCGCCACCCCACGGGCGGCGGTGTCCCGGGGCAGCATCGTGTATGCCAAGCCGGTGGACCTGGGTCGCATGACCACCCTAACGGGCGGGGGGCAGGGCCCCGACTACCCTATCCATAGCAGTATCTACGCTGGCCTCACAGCGCGCGACCTGCAGGGTATGTTGACGCCAGCCCTGGCTTCCAAATGGGCGTTGAGCCCCAATGAGCTGGCCGTCGACCTCACCATCCGCAAGGGTGCCAGGTTCCACGACGGCTCCTCCGTGACCACCGACGACGTCTTCTTCACCCTTGACAAGCTGTGGCTGCACCCGATCCAGCCGGGGGCGCCGCCGATCACGGCGCGGGCGGTGATCCCCTCCGGGGTTGAGAAGGTCGATGCCGACACGGTCCGGGTCACCTTCCCTCGCCCCGATCCGTTCTTCCTGAGCAGCATGGCTCCCTTCTCCGTCGCCATCTACCCCAAGGCGGCCATAGAAAAGATGGGCTTCGAGGCGTTCCAAAAGGCGCCCGTGGGCGCCGGTGCCTACCGCCTGGTGAAGCGCCTCCCGGCCGACGGCCTCACCCTGGAGGCCTTCGAGCAGTTCTTCGAGGGCCCGCCGCCCGTGAAGACCATCGAGATCAAGGTCGTGCCCGAGGACAGCACGCGGGTAGCGATGTTTCGCACGGGCGAGGCCGACATCGTCGAAGCCGTGGCGCCCCAGTACTTGCCGGACGTGGAGAAGGTGCCCGGCGCCAAGATCCTGAGCATGGTCTCAACCCAGGACATCACCGTCACCTACACACTCATTGACAAGACTATCCCCGGCACGGACAGGCCCAACCCGTTCCTGGACGTGCGGGTGCGCAAGGCCGTCATGCACGCGGTGGACACAAAAACCATCCTGGAACGTGTGGTCGGGCGGGCAGGGCAGGCGGTGGAAGGGCCGTGGAGCACCTACCATCTGGGGGCCGCGCCCAACAAGATCAAGCAGTACGAGTACAATCCGGAGAAGGCCAAGCAACTCCTCAAGGAGGCCAACTTCCCTTTCGAGGTGACGTTTCCGGTGTATGCGTACATTGCCAGCGTCCCGGCGCCCCAGGCCATGGAGGCGGTCGCCAACTACCTCCAGGCGGTGGGGATGAAGGCCCGGTACCGTCAGGTGGAGGTATCGGCGCTTGTTTCCCTTTGGCGGGCGGGGGGGCGTGGCCCATAACCATGGTGCGCTCGTGGCTGGGGGACAATCCGCTTCCTCACTACAACAGCCACTTCAAGACCGTGGGCGACAGGCGCTTCTATTCTGATCCCGTGATGGACAAACTGGCCGACGACGCCCTCGGCATCGCCGACCCTGTCAGGCACGTCGAGGCGCTGGAGAAACTCTACGTGTACATCCACGAGAATGCCATGGCGTTCAACCTGTACGCCGTGGTGGACAACCACGCCCTCGGGCCCATGGTGGACTGGCGCTATCCTCCGGGGCTGCCCACCCGGCTCGACTGGATCACCTGGCGCTGATAGCCTTGCAGTTCAGAAGGAGAGCAGATGCATAGAGCCAGCCTCCGGCCGGGCCACCACATAAGGACAGGCGTAGTGGCGTTGACCCTGCTAGCGGTGGCCTGCGGCGGCGCCGCGACGCCGACGACGCGCCCG
>Ga0082335_1003198_pt1 | contig 27552 bp, 25 predicted proteins | sample Subgrocontami58m_FD_72375 | JGI IMG/M metagenome (GOLD analysis project Ga0082335, IMG submission 72375) | Subsurface groundwater microbial communities from S. Glens Falls, New York, USA - GMW37 contaminated, 5.8 m (SPADES assembly) (version 2) ...
TCATAAATACCAAGGGGTGACTCCTTCATCGAGTTGTTGGTGGCAACTTGGTTCTCTCAATCCAAGCTTACTCGCAATTCGACAACCGAGTCATCCCTTCTTCTTAACTGAACCGTATTGGCCCTAAGGTAACAAGCACGCCCATCCGGCTGCTACGCCACAACTCCGGGTAACCTCGAGTCGAAAGGAAAGCAGCCGTTGCCGTGTAAGCCGAGATAGCGAAGGCAATTATTAGGGCGATAAAGCCAAGGTCAACCACTTTAGTTCTCCTCAGGTCCTATCATCATGGAATAGGCGAATACTTCGTAGGGCACTTGGCCAGAAGGGTGTTGGCCTCGAATGTGCCCCCGGACGTAAGCTTACCCTCCAGGACCACCTCCGCCCCTGGCTTGAAGCTATCCGGCACTACTCCTTTGTAGACCACCGGGATGTTCTTGGTCTCCCCTGCGGCGGTAAAGCGCAGGATCATGTTCTTGGAGTCTGATTGCACCGTCCCATCGACAACGGTGCCGCTTATGCGCAGCTGCTCCTCGGATGCAGAGACCTTGCTGGCCAGCAACTCGTCGACCGTCATGTAGTACATGGAAGTGCTCGCAATGCCGGAGTAGATCAGATAGATTACCGCCAGAGCGACGATTGCTCCGACCGCCAGGACTTTCTTGTTCTTGAAGAGGCTCTTGAGTGAGACCGGCTTGGGCCGCGGGATCTGACCTGCCGCTGCGCTCCTTTCCATATCGATTCTCCTTTCTCAGGCTCGTTATCTCATTTGATTCCCAGGAGAGCTTCCTTCAGGAATTGCTCCTCCCGGCCCGCAGGAGCCGCTACCCAGATGACCTGCCGTCCTTGCTGGTAATAGTAATGACGCTGTCCCTGGCCGGTCGCCGTATAGACTTGCCTGCCGTTAACTTGAATATCTTGCTGGTTCTTGAAGTACTGGTTCCCGGCCCCGATGCGGCTCGTCATGGCTTGAAGCACGCGGGAGGCAGTAGCATCGTCTCGGGCCTCGGACAACCAGACCGTTGCCTGTTTCCCATAGTGACCGATCCAGCCCCCCACCAGGCCATCGCTCACATCCTTGCCATGCATCTGCTTGAGATCGGCCAGCGCCTCCGCCCCGGTCACGACTTCAGTCCGTGATATCCCGCCGATCTGGGTAGGGACGGCTCCCAGTGCCTTGATATCGTTCGCTGGTAGCTGGGCCTGATCCCACAGCCCAATGCTAACGGCGACGATCACAGCCAGACCCAAGACCACCTGGACCGCAATTATCAGCGCCCGGCGGCTGACCCGGCTCCTCTGCTCCACTTCGGGCAAGGTGTTCTCTCTCATGTTACCCCTCCCGGGCCGGGCGTCTCACCGGTTGCCCGCAGCCCGGACAGAAGTTCTCATCTCCTTCCAGTGCTACGCCACATTTGGAGCAGAAGGCTGGGGCTGCCCCTCCACGTTTGGCATGCGCCTGGCTGGGCCGGCCTCCCCCGGAGGCAGTAGCATTATTCCGGCGGGTTGCCGGAGGTGTGGCAAATCCAGTCCGGCGTGGACTCACCTGCACGGTCTCAGGCCGGCGGCGAACAGCCAGATAACCGAGGAAGCCGAGGGCACCAGCTCCGCCAATTCCCAGGGCCACAAGCCCGGTCTTGTCGTCAGGACTCCCGCCACCGCCACTGGCCTGCTTTTGTTTTTGTACAGACGGCCGGTCGTCGCTCTTCTGGTAGGAGATCTTAAGGTCAACAGGCTTTTGAATTGCCAGACCACTGAAGTTGTACTGGTAGTACTTGAATCCCTGACTGTCGGAATTTACCTTGGAAGAGCTGGGCGAGATGGTAAACCCGGTGGACCTGAGGGGCTGCTGTACGGCCACCTGCAGGTTGTCAGTCGGATAAAATGGAACAAAGCTATATGCTATCTCCCGGTTCCCCGTGCCCTGGATCGGGTTATAGTAGAACTCGAAGTAGTAGTCAGGCACAGGTAGCCTGTAACTCAGGACAGTAGTATTGCCCTCGATCTTTGTCTCGTAGAGCTGACAGAGGTGCTCGTCCTGTGGCTTCTTCAGCCCGCATACCTCGGTCACCTCTACCCCTAACGGCAGATAGAAGCTCACGTCTTTGGGGAAACTGTCTCCCGCAAAGGTGCCCTGGCTTATCACCAGCACCCGGGGATCGTCGTACTCCGGCTCAACAGTGACGTATGCACTGGTTATGCGTGCTTCTTCGTCTGCTGATAGGGGAGAGATCGTAACAGCGCTGGCCAAACCCAACACCAGGGCGATGAGTGGGATGTAAGCCAGCGGCCGGGCCAAAAGCCTTTGAAATCCTCTTCTTTTCATCGCTGGGATCTCCTGTCTTACGGTATGGCGGCTTCACCAGACACTGCCGCTGCAGGGCTCTGCCGTCTTAATATGGCGACGTAGGCCAGTACAGAGAAGGCCAGCATCGCCAAGGCCACGAGCTGGGCCTCTCGCAGCCCGAAAGCAAGTATGGCGTTCTCCCGCCAAAATGAGACCGTGAACTTATTGATTGAATACAGGAAAACATAACCGGTGAAGAGAAGTCCGTCATTATGCACACGCTTGCGGACAGCCCACAGGAGGGCGAAGATGCCCACGTCCCAGACCATCTCGTAGACCTGGGTAGGAAGAAATGGCACGCCCAGGGCAGGGGCCATAGCGCCCGGGTTCGTGTAGGCAAATCCCCAGGGCAGGTCGGTCGCCGGCCCGAGGGAATCGCCCTGTATCGTGCAGCCGATACGTCCTATGGCCTGTCCAAGTATGATACCAGGGGCGGCGGCGTCCAACAGAGGGAGAAACGACCACCGCCGCCGTCTGGCGTGGGCAAAAGCTGCCAGGACGCCCACGATAAGCGCCCCGTAGATGGAGAGACCTCCTTCTTGAAAGGCCAGGATTGCGGCAGGATCTGTGAGGTAGGTATCCAGATTGTCAATAATGTGGAACAACCTGGCTCCGATGATCCCACCAATCATTCCCCAGAATGCGATACCCCAGACTGCATCTTCCGCGATCCCTTTGCGCCGCGCCTCCCGCAGGGTAAATGCAACCCCTGCAACCACTCCCGCCAGTATTGCCAGTCCGTACCAGCGAAGGCCATAGTGACCTATTTGCAGGATAACGGGGTCGATCCCTATCTCTATCGGACCCATTCTTCTTCCTCTCTGTCACGTACTTGCTGTTGAAACAGCGCTTAACGGCACGTTGTGTCCCCAATTGCAGAAGCAGCAGTGTCGCCCGAAACGGGCATTAGTACCAGGCGAGTGCCTTCTAATCGCTTGACCACTGCCTTATCTCCCCGTCTGAGGTGGCCTGAGGATGAGGCGCTCCAGAGTTCCCCACCCTCACGTACCAGGTAACGGGCCAGCGATGGGGTATCAACAACAGCCACGACCTCAACAGTCTTCCCAACGAGCGCCTCACGCCCGACTTGGATGGGTTGCTTCATGGCCTGATACGCCTTGTAGTAGACCAGGACAGACGCAGCCACTACCATGAGATACAGAGGAGACGCCACGGGCAACGGCAGAATCGGAAACAAGGCCAACCCAAACAGAGGCATTAACAGAACAAGGTGACACATCTTTCCTGCCTACTCTTTTTCCATTGCGGCTCCGACGAGTCCTACTGTTCCCTGGCGACAGGCCCCCCGCTCACGATACAGAGATCAGCACTGCGAACCCCAATCATTGCTTTCCCACCAGGATTTCCAGACTGAGATGCTCCTGTGCCCGTTGCACCATCAGCCTGACCCTATCTCCTGGTTGACGCTTAAGCAGCACGTTCAAGAGGGTGTTGTCTCTGCCGAGCGCTTCTCCGTCAACTGCCAGTATCACGTCGCCTGTCCTCAGTCCACCCATGGCTGCCGGACTCCCCGGCACAATCGAAGCGATTACAGCTCCTCCAATAGCTGGCGAGCCCGAATGGCCATCCGTCCGCGCGGAGAGCTCCTGATAGGTGATCCCCAAATAGGGTCTGGCGGAGGAACGCTCCAGCCGGACACCTGCCAGGAGGCTGCGGATATCCGGAGCGCTTGCCGGTACCGGCCTGAACAATAAGCTAGTTACAGAGGCTCCTATTAGCACCACAAGCAACCCAATTATCCACGGAAACGACCTCCGTCCCCGAACGGCGCTCCTGATGACACCAAGTCGTCCTCCCATTACAGACCCTTTCACAGTTACCAGGATGACAGAGGCAGATTAGGCCCCAATTAATCCCGGATTAAGATTGCATTAGAAAATGCAGCTTCGGGCTCAAGATTGAAAATTGGTGAGAAAATGCGTCCCAGTTGTGCCATATTTTGCTCGCCAATTGGCCCAAGAATTGCCAGGGCAGCTAACTGTATCCGGAAACCGCGGGGCCGGAAATGCGATGAAGCGTAGATATTCCCATATATCCAACGCATCCAGCCGGATTGACAACATGTATTCCGGGTTATACACTGCTGACAATCTTGCAATAATCTGCTCTAGGGCTTGTCTACTTAGCCCTATTTCACTGAGGAGATATATACTATGGTCCCTTCTAGACGGGCGCCGATAATAATGCTGCTTGGAATAGTGATCGTGTCACTTCTATTTCCGTATGCAGCCCGTGCTGAGAATCCACAAGTCGGTGAGCAAGCCTCCGTTGGGAATACCGACGGCCAGGGACTCCGACTGCGTGCTTCCATCTGGGGCCGCTCGCTGCGGACCTTGCCCGAGGGCACTAGCCTATCCGTGCTCGATCAGGACGCCGACAGCAGCGGTGCGACATGGTACAAGGTAAGCGTCGGAGGTAGCCAGGGATGGGTAAGCGGCGACTATCTCCAGCAGGTCAGCGAGCAAGAGCAGGACCAGCGCATGTCCACCACCCGGGGCGGTATCCGCAACAGCGTCGCCGATATCGCACTTCAGTATGTCGGCTATCGGTATACCTGGGGCGGGACCTCTCCCGCGACAGGCTTTGACAGCTCGGGTTTCTTATACTATGCCTACAAGGCCATGGGACGGCCGATTCCCAGGGACTACTGGGGAATGATGAACCTCGGCACGCCAATTACCCAGAGCCAGCTTCAGCCGGGGGACCTGGTCTTCTTTGTCAATACCTACAAGGCCGGCCTTTCTCATGGCGGGATTTACATAGGTGATGGCCGTTTTGTGCATGCGATCGACGAGCGTAGCGGGGTGCAGATCAGTTCGCTTTACACCTCCTACTACTCTTCCCGCTACTATGCGGCGAGGCGCATGCCCTAGCTGACCGTAGCTGATCTCCACGGATCCCTTTACTCCTCACCCAAAACTTGGAGGGCGCCCCAGTTAGCTTTGACACGCGCCAAACGGGGTGCTAATGTAGAACTGGTGTTTCCTTGCAAGAACAAAGCGCCACGGAATCGAAGGGTGTAGGAAGTTGAACGGCCGCATTCTGGTGGTAGATGATGATCCGGAGATCCTGAGCCTCTTGCGCCGGGGCCTCGGCTATGAAGGATATGTGGTGGAAGAGGCGAAGGATGGGAAAGAGGCCTTGGTAAAGGCGCATGCTTCCCCTCCTGATCTGGTGATTCTGGACGTGATGATGCCCCGGCTAGACGGCCTGGAGGTCTGCCAGCGCCTGCGCCAGGCCGGGGATGTCCCCATTCTGATGCTCTCCGCCAAGCGCACGGTGCCTGACCGGATCGCTGGCCTGGACCGGGGAGCAGATGACTACATGGTAAAGCCCTTTGCCTTCGATGAGCTATTGGCAAGAATCAGAGCCCTCTTGAGGCGCGGCAGGCAAGAGACCGAAGTGCTGCGCTTCGCCGACCTGACCCTTGATCCCTCGTCCCGTCAGGTGACCCGCGGCCGAAAGGCTATCGAGCTTACGACCAAGGAGTTCGACCTTCTAGAGTTCTTCATGCGTCATCCACGCCAGGTGCTCCGGCGTGAGTTAATCTATGAGCGGGTCTGGGGATACGACTTCGGTGGAGAATCCAATGTTATCGACGTTTACGTGCGCTATCTCCGGACCAAGCTTCAGGTAGCGAAGGGACCGCTTCTATTGCACACTGTTAGAGGCGTCGGATACGTTCTGAGAGAGCCCTGATGCCGATACGCTGGAGGCTCACTCTCGGGTACAGCCTGTTTCTCGCCCTGGCACTCTCGGCCCTGGGAGTGGCTGTCTATGTTCTCCTCTCCCACAATCTTGAGGGCGAGGTAGACACCGCACTGGCCATGAAAACCGCCGATGTACAGAGAGCATTGAGGGTTACCGGAGACAACCTCTCCCCCCAGATTCATGCCGAAGACCTCGAGCCGGTCTCGCGAAGCCTGTCCCTCCCGAATACCTACGTACAGGTCATGGACGCCCATGGAACGATTATCCTGACCTCCCCGAACTTGCAGGGACAGCCACTCCCGGTGGACCCCGCAGTTATCCTGGAAGTCCTGCAGGGCCAGCCCAGCGCCAGCATCCTTCCAGAGGTCGACGGCCAAAGAGTCCGGGTGCATACCACCCCGATCATCCATAGTGACAAGGTACTTGGGGTTATCCAGGTAGGCCAATCCCTTTACTCCATGGACTCCAGCCTGCAACGGCTGGGATATTTCCTTGGTAGTGGAGTGCTGGTCACATGGGTGCTCTTCTCCCTGGGCGGATGGCTGATGGCCGGCCGGGCGCTGCAACCCTTGACGCAGATTGCCAATGCAGCAGAGCGAATCGGAGCTACCGGGGACTTCAGCCAGCGGATAACCTATGTGGGGCCCAGGGACGAGCTAGGGAACCTTGCCACAACTTTTAATCAAATGATACAGCGCATTCAGAATGCCTTCGATGCCCAGAGGCAGTTTGTCGCCGATGCCTCACACGAACTCGGAACCCCGCTGACGGTTATTCGGGGCAATTTGGATCTGCTCAAGCGGGATCTCCCCGAGCGAGACCAGTTGGAGAGCCGGCAATCTATGGATCGTGAGGCGGCTCGGATGGACCGGATCATCGGCGAGCTTCTTACCCTGGCCCAGATGGAAGGACAGGAGCAAGACCACCGTAAGCCGGTCGACCTTGAAGTGCTGGTCCGAGAAACAATCCAGCAGGCCCGAGTGATCAGCGGCAAGAGACGCATTACGTTGGGGGCGATAACTCCCGCTACGGTAACGGGGGACGCCCACCAGTTGAGCCAGGCAATCTTCAACCTGCTGGACAACGCCATCAAGTATACGCCGGAGAAGGGCTCGGTTGCCTTGTCCGTGCAGAAGAACGGCAAGTGGGTCCAGGTTGACGTGGCCGACACGGGCATTGGTATTCCGCCAGACGAGTTACCTCGAATCTTCGACCGATTCTACCGAGTCGACAAGGCCCGCTCTCGTGCCAGGGGCGGAACCGGCCTGGGTCTTGCCATCGTGAAGGCCATCGCGGAGACCCATGGAGGCCGTGTCACGGTTGAGAGTACCCCCGGCAAGGGAAGCGTTTTCTCCCTCAGGCTCCCCGTCTCCGGCCCCTCGCATTTCTAATCCGCCTCTAATCTACCATTAATCTCCCCCTAATAATGGGCTGGTATGCTAACCACGGAAGGCATACTTGGATCATACCTGCGTTTACGAGGAGTTAATGGAGGGTTTCTTTCAATCGTACGGCAGTTGGCTACTATTATGGAAAACGAAACAACAGGCCCCCCGCATCAGATCCTAGTCGAACAAGGGTATGAAGGTGATCTCGCGGGACCACCCTCCCGGCAAAGGTTCGGAGTCAAGGGCATAACCTGCGGGAGCTGCGTCCAGAGGGTCGAACGATCCTTGTTGAGCCTGGCCGGCGTCAGCGGCGTTAGAGTAGGCCTGTCGGGCAGGATGGTGGACGTAACGTATGACCCCAGTCTCGTGAGCTTCGCTGCTATGCAGGAGGCGGTGAGAAATGCCGGTTACGGACTGAACGAATTACCGGCCAGGAACAGGGCATTGCAGGTTCCCTCCTGGAGCCGAGTGCCGTGGGGTGCGGTCGCGGCAGGCATCGGTGCGGCGGTAGCACTAGCTGGTCTGTATATCGTCGTTATCGGCATCGTTCAAGACTTCGATCACTCGCTGAGTCTTATAACCGGTGACTGGTACTTTGTGATTCCGATTGTCCTTGGGTTTGGCGCACAGGTGGGCCTCTTTGTCTATGCCCGGACTGCGTTGCGCCTGAATCCCGGCACGAAGTCTACGAAGCTTTTCGGCGGAGCTGGCACAGGTACGTCAACGGTCGCCATGGTGGCATGCTGCACCCACCACCTCGCGGATGCCCTGCCGCTCCTCGGTCTATCCGCCGCGGCGATCTTCCTTAACGATTACCGCGGCCCCTTGATGGCGCTGGGCATTATCTCGAACATCACCGGCATCGTCTGGATGGTGCGCCGGATCCGGAAGTCGCGCGCTTGCGCGTCTGTCTCCGGGGCTCAGCCATCAAACCATGCAAGCTAGTCTAACCGTGAGAACCACATCTCAATCAGATGTTATCGCTCCGGTCACCACGCAGTGGCCCGCGGTTTCTGCCGAGGGACTGAGTAAGTCTTTCGGCCATTTTATGGCCCTCAAGGGGGTGGCCCTTGATCTGCCCGATGGTTGTTTCCTGACCATTGTGGGACCAAATGGGGCCGGCAAGACTACGCTGATTAGAGTGCTGGCCACCCTTGCCCGGCCTTCTTCCGGGCGGGTGTTGCTGGCGGGACTAGACCTGGCGAATGAGGCAGTGGAGGCCAGGAGACTCCTCGGTGTAGTGCTGCATCAGACACTTCTATACGATAACCTGACGGCTGAACAAAACCTCCGCTTCTACGGGAAACTCTACGGAGTGCCTCGATTGGACGCCCGTATCGAAGACGTGGCAGAGCAAGTGGGCCTGCTCCACAGGCTGCGCGACCCGGTGCGGGTTTTCTCACGCGGGATGCAGCAGAGGCTCGCTATCGCGCGGGCCATCCTACACGAACCCAGCATTATGCTCCTGGACGAGCCGGACACCGGACTGGACATTGATGCGGCAGCACGGCTAAAGCAGATTCTGCGTGGCGGGCCCGGAGCCAGGCGCACCGTTCTCATGGTTACCCACAATCTGGAGCGGGGCCTCCAGATCTGCGACCGAGTGGCTATTATGCGCCGTGGACGCATTGTGTATTCGGGTGATGGTGGAACGGGGTTGGACGACTTCAAGCGCGTATACTTTGAGCATACAGGTGTGAGGGAGCCGTGAGCTACCTCGGCAGGGTGTGGGCCATCTTCTGGAAGGATATCCTCATGGAGTGGCGCAGCAAGGAGATACTGGTCTCCATGTTCACATTCGCCTTTCTCGTAATGGTAATCTTCAATTTCGCCTTCGAGCTTAAGGTGGATAACCTTGCTGCCCTGTCTCCAGGTGTACTCTGGGTAGCCTTTATCTTCGCCGGCATCCTGGGTCTCAGCCGTTCTTTCATAGTTGAGAAGGACAAAGGATCGCTGGAGGGCCTGATGCTGGCTCCGGTGGACCGAAGCGCAATTTACGTTGGAAAGCTCGTCAGCAACCTGGTATTCATGCTGGCCGTAGAGGGGATCATTCTCCCCATCTTCGCCGCCCTTTACAACGCCCCGGCTTTCGATCTCTACGTAGTGCTGGCTGTTTTGCTGGGTACCGTGGGATTCGCCTCCGTGGGAACGCTATTCTCGGCAGTCGCCGTGAACACCCGTATCCGAGAGACGATGATGCCGGTCCTGTTTCTGCCGGTCGTCGTGCCGGTCGTGATTGCTGCAGTCAAGCTTACAGGATCGGCCCTGGAGGGGACAGGCCTGGAAGCAACGTCCTGGGTCAATCTCCTCCTGGTATTCGACATTGTATTTCTTGCAGTCTCTTTCCTTGCATTCGAGTTTGTAGTGGAGGAATGACCCGTGCCTGGTAGCTAGACGAAGCCGGCGAAACAGTAGATTGTGCAGATATGAAGTTGGAGGATAGTATGCCCCGTTTAACGCGTGCCTTTCTGGTGATCGTGCCTCTCGCGTTACTGTTGGCACTGGGCGCGGCCGCTTGCGAAGAAGAATCGCCTCCGGCCAGTAGCCCGGCCCAGGGAAGCGTCGCCGGAGCGCGAATTTCGGTAGTAGACACGGACACTGTGGACTTCGGCCAGGTACCCCTGGATAAAGAAGTTCGCTACGCGTTCAAGATCGAGAACGTAGGCAGTGAGACCCTGACGCTGCGGAATGTCAGCATCAAGGTCGTGGAAGGCTGTTGACCACCTGATCCGGTTGTAGGTTCTACAACCCTCAAGCCAGGCCAGTCAACCAGGATCTCGATTGCCACTCAGATGCACAAGGGTATGGAGGGACCGCACCTCTTCCAGATAGACGTCCGGTCTAACGATTCCCAAGAGCCGATTAAGAAGCTTTATGTAAAGGGCAACTTCGGCCCTTAGCTGTGCAGCCGGTCAGTTCGTGGTGGGGGCGGACCTTACGCCTCGTGTGGACGTAAGGTCCGCCCCCACCATTGCAACGTGAAGTTTCCGGATCACCATCCAGATTTCTAACGGGGACTTCCGTCAAGCTGTGGACGCTGGTCCGATGGGCTTCGTGGGCGCCCCCTGACGAAAGTGTTTCCTTTTGAAGTAGAGGGCCACGTTTACAAGACCGATCAGCGCCGGCACCTCGACCAGGGGTCCGATAACAGCGGCAAAGGCCTGCCCGGACCCGATGCCGAAGACCGCTACCGCCACCGCGATGGCCAGCTCGAAGTTGTTGCTCGCGGCAGTGAAGGCGACGGTCGTCGTCTTCGAGTAGTCAGCTCCGACCCGCTTGCCCATGTAGAAGGACACAAGGAACATGACGACGAAGTAAATAAGAAGGGGTATGGCGATACGGACCACATCCAGAGGCAACTGTACTATATACTCCCCTTTCAGGGAAAACATAACAACGATGGTGAAGAGCAGGGCTACGAGAGTAATGGGGTTGATCCTGGGAATGAAGCTCTTTTCATACCACTCCCGGCCTTTAGCCCGCACCAGCACGAAGCGTGTGATCATCCCCGCAAAGAACGGGATCCCCAAATAGATGAACACACTCTCGGCTATCTGCCCGATGGTGATACTTACTGCAATGCCCTCCAGGCCAAACCACACGGGAAGCACCGTGACGAACACGTAGGCGTAGACCGAGTAGAAGACTATCTGGAAGATTGAGTTGAAGGCCACCAGGCCGGCGGCATACTGGCTGTCGCCCTTGGCCAGCTCATTCCACACTATGACCATGGCGATACAGCGTGCCAGGCCGATCATGATCAGCCCTTGCATATAGGCGGGGTAGCCACTCAGGAAGATAATAGCAAGAAGGAACATAAGCACCGGGCCAATGATCCAGTTCTGGACCAGAGAGAGCCCAAGCACCCGCCAGTCACGGAACACCTGCCCCATCTCCTCGTACCTGACCTTGGCAAGGGGTGGGTACATCATCAGAATCAGCCCAATGGCGATGGGAATGGAGGTAGTATTGACCTGAAACACGCCGATAAGATCGGCGACAGAGGGGATCAAATAGCCCAGGCCTACACCGACGGCCATCGCCAGGAATATCCAGAGTGTCAGGAACCGATCAAGAGTGGACAGCCGGCGGATGCCACCACCGAGTTCAGCTTCGCCAGCAGTCTTGCTCGAGCTGCGCATGGCTATATGTCCTCCTTAATGGTATTGCAGCTTCCGTCATTCGCACCACAGCAATCCGCCGGAGTCGGGTCTACGCTCGTCGTATCAAGAAGGCTTTCCAGAGCTATTTGAAACATTGTGACCCCATCCCGGTTGAGCCTGTAATACACCCAGCGGGCATCATGTTGGTCGTGCCTGTCTACTACCAGACCGGCCTGCTTTAGCAGCCCCATGTGGTAGGAGACCGCCGAAGGCGTGTGTTGGGTTCAGCGACGCTTGCCGGTTGTCCGTGATTCCCTTCGTGGAGCAGTCCGCGTGGCTGTCCGATGAGCCTCCCCAAGCGTTGGCGCAGGTGCCGTTCGTGCGGAGGTCCGGGCGGCTGCCCGGACCGGACGCGCCGCTGCCAGCGCCAGCGCTGCGGCGGCCATGTCTACCGGGTCGTTGTTGTCGAGAAGATGCTCGACGACCACCCGGTAGCGGCCAAACTTTCCGCTGGCAAGCATGCTGACCAGACGCTCTTCCAGTATCTCAGTCTCGCGCTCTTCCACATCAACGCCTGCAGGCACCTGCTCGCGCTGTATGCGGGTGCCGGTCACCCGCTCGATGACCTTCAGCTCGCGCATCTCCCTGGGGGTTACGAAGGTTATCGCCTCTCCCCGCTTACCGAGCCGCCCCGTGCGCCCGATGCGGTGAACATAGTATTCCGGGTCCGGCGGGATGTCAAAGTTGACGACCGGACTCACATCGGGAATATCCAATCCTCGTGCCGCCACGTCAGTCGCCACCAGCACTTCGGTCTGTCCGTCACGGAAGGAGCGAAGCACCTTCTCTCGCACCGGCTGGCTGATATCTCCATGCAGCGCTTCGGCCAGATAGCCTCGCCCCAGAAGCCGCTCGACTAGCTCATCGACCATCCGCTTGGTAGCGCAAAAGACCAGAGCCCGCTCTGGCTGCCTGGCATCAAGGACACGGCAGAGCGCATCAAACTTCTGACTGAATTGCACCGCATAGTACACCTGGGAGGTTTCCGGGACCGTCAGGGCCTGCGGCCGGGACAGGCGGATGACCTCCGGCTCACGCATGTAGCGCCGGGATAATTGCAGGATGGGCTCCGGCATTGTTGCGGAGAAGAGGGCCGTCACCCGGTCAGCCGGAAGATTGGACATGACATATTCCACGTCCTCCAGGAAGCCCATGTCGAGCATAGTGTCAGCCTCGTCCAGCACCAGCGTGCCGACCCTAGCTAGGTTTATCGTTCCCCGGCGCATGTGGTCCATCAACCGGCCGGGTGTCGCCACGATAGCGTGGACTCCATGACGCAACGCCCTAAGCTGACGCTCGATGGGTTGCCCCCCGTAGATGGGGACCAGGAGCAGCCTCCGGTGACGGCCAATGCTATTAATCTCCTCGGCCACCTGCAGCGCAAGCTCGCGGGTAGGCGCAAGTACGATTGCCTGGGGCTGCCTTCGCTCGATCTCAATACGCTCGACGAGGGGAATGCCGAAAGCAGCGGTCTTGCCTGTGCCGGTAAGGGCCTGGGCGACAACATCGCGCCCCTGCAAGAGCATGGGTATAGCCCTCACCTGGACGGGGGTTGGCTCCTCGAAGCCCATCTCATCAAGGCTCCGGAGTACTGGTTCAGTAAGCTCAAAATCTCGAAAACTGGTCATGGTTACCTCAACTTACGGAGAAATCTGGTTTGGATGACGTTCCTGATCCCGCAGCCGGCATTCCGGGTTGCCGGACACCTGGTGAGGGGAGGGTTAAACCTCAGGTCGGGGTCTTGTGAGGCGCGTGCCGGCTCGGGGGCGGCTCAAGCTCAACCGGACCGGCTTCAATGGCGGCTACGGATCATCCACTGCTACCTCCCGGATATTATTGGGAAGTCGCTTTCACACCACTATAGCTACGCCCGCGTGGTTGTGTCAAGGAGCATGAAGCTGCGCTTTCTACACAATGCCAGGCTTATCACCACGCGGCCTGCGCGCCACACTCACCGAAATACCGGCCCGGACTAGTGTAGTGCCCCCATGGGGAAAACGGCCAGAACCCCGCCATCCACCGGCAGGTCTACTCCTGTGATGAAGTCAGCATTCGGAGAAACAAGGAAAAGCACGGCCTGAGCCTGGTCGCAGGTGCGGCCCCACCGGCCCAAAGGAACATGCTTCGGAGGTCCACCTTCCTCATGAGGACGGCCGGTAGCCAGGGCAACTCCGCTGGTGCTTGGCGTAACAGAATTGACGCGAATCTTGTGGGGCGCCAGCTCCATAGCCATGGCTCTCGTCAGATTCAGGACGCCGCCCTTGGCGGTAGCATAGGCGACTGCCCCCGTTCGCCCTCTGTGCCCGGATGTCGAACAAATATTGACAATTGCTCCGCCTGTCCCTTGAGAGATCATTTTCTCTGCCGCATACCGGCTACAGAGCATGGTACCGGTAAGGATGACATCCATGGTCTTGTACCAGTCCTCGAGCTTAACATCCATCAAGTTGCCTAGAGGTGACACGCCAGCATTGTTTACCAGAATGTGTACCCCGCCGTAGGTGCTTGCAGCAGTTTCCATTACCTTCTGAACATCAGCCGACTTGGTAATGTCGCCAGACAAGGCTATCGCGCTGCCTCCCTGCTCAATGATTTGACGAGCAGTGGCCTCCGCTGTCTCTGAACGAACGTCGAGGCAGACCAACTTGGCGCCATTGGCTGCCAGAGTACGGGCGATCTCCCCTCCAATATTGGGGCCGGTTCCGGTCACAATGGCTACACGGTCTTCAAGCAACATTAGAACTCATCCTCCAAAGTCTTACTCACCCAACTCAGGTACATGTTCCCTTTTGGATTCAACGCCATCTATGTCAATGCGCACGAGCAGGTAACAACGCCCCGTTTGGCCGCCACCTGCCGCGCCTCTAGTTCGAGCACCTGCGGTTTACCCGCCGGCAAGAGGGGGCAACATCGTAATGATATCGCCATCGACCAGTCCAACGGGATCGTCATCATTCCTTACCTGCTCACCGTTCTTAAGTACCAGCACATGAGTCGAAGCATGACGCCAGGCGTATTCATTACTGCCACCCATAATACCGGCTCCAAACCGGTCTTGAAGGAGCATCAGCAGGCTCCGAAGTGAGCTTCGCTCCGGTATATCCACCTCCAGCGAGCACATGCCTGCAATGTCCCTGAGCGAACTCTCGAATCGAACAGTCACGATCATGTTTCAGCGCGTATTCCCTCGACCACTTCTGCCACAAACCCCAGGCCAAGGCGCTGCAACAACTCTGGCGTCGGCAACCCCTTCTCGTCGTAGCCCCGCTCCCGATACCAGGCAGCACGGTCCACCCTGAACCGTTCACGATCGTACACAGCCCCTGCCTTCGGGCCCTTGGTGAGAGCATCATCGTGAAGACGATCCGGCAGAACGTCATCGCTCAACGGCCTCATTCCTTCCCGAAGGTTATAACACCTGCTGAGTGTCAGCATTCGATTGGCTGTCAGCCCCCAATCGGGGAGTTGTAGACACGAGCCGGTCGCAGCATTGAGCAGGTTCAGGTACAAGGGAGGATCGATAAAGGCGGCATGCCACGAACACACCACTAGAGCGTCGGCCCAAGCCCTATCGTCCTGTTCTTTGATAGTCAGACCATAATGGTGGCAGCCTCCCCGGTCACCCACGGCGTATTGCAGTGCCCGGTCAGGGTGTGCCTGTGCCGCATAGCCGGCCATCTCGAGCCCCTTCACATGCATCGCGAACTTCTCGGCCCCTTGTCCGATCTCCTGGGCTGCCACTTTGACGCCTTCAGCAAGCAGATTGCCGATCCCTGTTCGGGAGACTACCATGTGCCATAGCTCTATCATGCCATCGACGTTGCCCCATCGCAGGTCAATGCCCCCAAGGTCTGCCCTCGTCAATAGGCCCTTCTCATAGCATTCCATTGCGAAGCCCGTCACGTTCCCCATCGACGCATCGTCAACACCAAGGTCATCGCCGAGACGGCTCAAGTAGGCGAGACCCTTCATATCGGTGACCAGACAACCTGGGCCAATGGTTCCCGTCGAGTCAAAATCGGGATTAACTGTCATACCGGCAAATCGCCCATCTCGTATGACGCCCAGCTGCATGCAACTAATGGGACAACTGAAGCAGCTTCTCGCCTTGACACGGCATTGGCGCTCGTACTCCAGGCCTCCGGTTTTATCGACGTCCTCCCACCAGCCCTCCCTGTAGTTCTTGACATCTAGCTCTGAGATATCGGAGTGGGGGACTGTACTGATGGTACTTCCCCACCTGACCAGCGAATAGCCCCGCCTGGTACTCTTCCCTGAATTGGCCAGTTTCTCAAGCGCAACCGCAAAGGCCCCCGCATACGGGCCGGGATCCGATACGCTCAGATCCCCGGACCCTCGCACAGCAACGGCTTTTAACATCTTCGAGCCCATCACGGCGCCCGGCCCGCCCCTGGCAGCCGACCGGAAGCATTCCTGCTGCACACTGGCGAACTTCACCAATTTCTCTCCGGCCGGACCGATTGAAAGTACTCGTACCGTGGGATCGCGAAGTTCGCTCTTTATCAATGCCTCAGTTTCAAATGTGCCCTTTCCCCAGAGATGGCTGGCATCGCGTAGCTCAACCTTGTCGTTGTCTATAAACAGGTATTTAGGCTGCTCTGACTTGCCCGCGATCAGCAGGCCCAAGTACCCGGCGGCCCTTAGCTCGGGTCCCCAATTGCCACCAGTCAGGGAGTGGCCCAAAGTTACCCCAGTCGCGGGCGATTTGTATACCAGACAAACTTGAGCTCCTCCGGGTGCGATTCCACTCAGCGGACCGACAAGAAACATAAGTGGGTTCTGACCATCGAGAGGAGGCATACCAGGCGCCGTTCTGCTCCAAAGGAGGTAGGCGCCTAACCCTCGCCCTCCGATGTAGCTTTCAACTATGTCCGCCGGGAGCTGCTCATTCCGAATATGTCCAGACCCAAGATCGACTGTTAATAGCGCGTTCACGTGTCCTCCATCCAGATGGCTAGGTGCGATTCCTTACAACCGCCGACCGCGGCGAATGGGGGAGAGCCGGCTTGCGATGGATCTGGCGATCTCTGGCGGAGACGATTTGGCATAGTGCTTTCCGTCAAACGCAGAACCGGCCATGTAGGACAGTGTGGCGGTTGGACAGACCTTCGCACATTCGGGAGCACCGGAACAGAGGTCGCAGAACAACGGCTTTCCAGTCTTAGGATGGAAGAAGACTGCAGTCTTGTGCGTGCAGGCTCTTGCGCATTTGCTGCATTTGATGCCCAAGCAGCGCTCATTGTCGACCCTGACAGTACCTAGCTCCGGGTCAATGGATAGCGCTTTCACCTTTGGCGGGCAAGCCGCCACACAGGGGTGATCCGAGCAACGATGGCAGACCACCGGTACGTCGATCGGCCCAGCTTCAAATTGCAGTACTCTGATCCTGGAAGCACGAGGGAAATACCCCTCTCCATGATTAACTGAACACACAACTTCGCACAGCCGGCAACCCGAGCAAGCAGAGTGGTTCACATCGAGTGCCCCTGCCACGCGGGCGGCTCCACCAGGCTCGCCAGCCATTCACATACCTCCAATCAAATTGAGACGTTATTGTTCAAGTCACCCAAGTTACCACCCGCGAATCGCTTCCCTGAAAAGCCCTACCAATTCACCTTCGGTTGGTGTCCTTGGATTGGGGAAAGGGCCCAGATTGGGAAGAATTCTCCGGGCGAGTTGGATCAGGTCATCCTCTGGAATGGAATCCCAGGGAAGCCTCCGAGGAGCGCCCACGGTAGCCAGGACTTCCTTAACCCTGTCAACCGACGCACATGCCATTTGCCTTGGCCTCTTCCCACCAGCCCCCAGACCCATGGCTGCTGCCATCGAGGCAAGCTTGGTCTCGCAAGCAGGCAGGTTATACTCCATGACTAGAGGTAAGAAGATGGCGTGCAGGTTGCCGTATGAGACAGGAGTACAATCATGACCGTGGAAATAGGCCGTAAGTGGCGCGTTCACAGCATGGGACAACCCGAGGCCGGCGTTACCACAAGCCATATTGGCCATGGAGCTCGCCATCAGCATCTTCCCCTTCGCATCCATGTCGTCTGCGAGAATCGAGGTCTCCATATTCTCGTTTATCATCTCGATAGCCTGCATTGCCAGGGCGTCGGTTAGAGGAGTTGCCCCCTTGGAACACAGGGCCTCTATGGCGTGACACCAGGCATCAGCGCCGGAAGCAGTCGCCTGGCTACGAGGCACTGTCTTCAGCACCAACGGATCAAGAACCGCGACCCTGGCCGACATGTAGAGAATCCCCAACTTGGTCATGGTACGCTCGTCGGAGATCGCTGTAGCGAACCGTGATACCTCAGCACCCGATCCAGCCGTGGTTGGAATAGCGATACAGGGCAAAGGAGGCCGGGGAAGGGTCTGTTTCCCCACGAACTCTCTGATGTCGTCGCCAGCGTTGGCAGACAGGAGGGCCGTGGCTTTCCCAGCTCCCAGGCCGCTGCCCCCGCCGGAGGCAATCACCCCATCACAGCCAAGCTCTCTGGCTAAGGCAGACGCCTGGGCCACAACCTGCGTAGTAGGGTCAGGAGGAACCTGGTCAAAGACTACGACTTCTATACCCGCTTCACTGAGAGATGCAAAGCCCGGTTCCAGCACCCCTGCTGACTTTGGCCCTGGATCCGTAACCCAGATGATCTTTCGTATTCCCAGCCTACTGGCCTCACCCCCAAGTAGCTGCAGGCTTCCAGGCCCAAAGATAACCTCGGTCGGTATGTGATATCTGGTAATCGTTTGCATGCCCATTTACGCCACCTTCCGAATGAAGATCTGTGGTCCCATGCCGGCATCCACCGGCGTAGCGCTACGCGGCCCTTGTCAGGATCCCGCCTGGTCGCCGGATACGGTGTCAAAGAAGGCCAGGAGCGCTCCGATGGTTTCCGCGCCACCACCCATATTCCTCGCCGAATGCAGGATCTGCTTGGCCTGTGCCGTAAGAGGTAAGGCGGAGCCCATGGCCTCGGCCTCCTCCAATAAAAGTCTCAAGTCTTTGTGTAGCCATATATGCTGTTGGAGATAGTCTTCTCTTCTCGTGGCCAAGCTCTGCGCATGATAATCGAAGACCCTCGAGTAGCTCATACTATTCCTGATAACCTCAACCATGGAATCATTGTCTGCCCCGGCTTTGCGCGCCCATGCCAGGATTTCCATAGCGCTTAGCATATTGAGTGTCACCAGCATGTTATTGACGAACTTAGCCAGCCGGGCACTTCCCACGTCCCCCGTTCGAATAATTGTGTTGCCCAGGGCTCGCAGTACCGGCCGGCACCGCTCTATCACCTGCTCATCCCCACCCACCATGATGCTGAGCTCGCCTTTCTCTGCCAGCCCAGGCACCCCACTCACCGGCGCATCCAAAACATGGCATCTGAGTCCGGAAAGGGCGTCATTGACCTTGCGGATCAGGCCGAGGGACGTCGTGCTCATCTCGGTTAGCACCAGCCCTTCTCCGGCAGCCTGAAGGATCCCTTCCTTCCCCAGGATTGCCTCCTCCACGCTGTTGGAGTCGGGAAGCATGGTGATAATGACATCTGACGCGGCCGCTACACCCTTGGCAGAAGAACAGATGCTTCCCCCCGCAGAATGGATAGCCTCCATCGGCTCTTGCCTGACGTCATACGCGTAAAGCGCAAAACCCGCCTTGAGGATATTGCGGGCCATAGGCAAACCCATGGCCCCGAGACCAACGAAACCTACCTTCAGGTCCTGTGTCATGAGAGGTTACCCCTTTGAGATGACATACGCTTACTCCGCTCCAGCAACCTCTATTGCCACAGGCTGGCGTGGAACAGACAATTGCCATATCAGCAGAAGAATGAAAGGCACGCCTGATGCCAGCTTGAAGATGAAAGGCACCGGGCTCAGAGAAGGAAGCACCGCCGCCATGAGCAGTATTCGCATGGGCCAATTGACAAGCCGGACCAGGTATCCGGAGAGACCCAAGGCTAGAGAGATAGTTACCAGGGAAGCCGTCACCAGGGCCAGCAGGGTATCCAGGATGTTCTTCGCAAACAGGAGGTTGGTGTTTGCCACAAAGAGGAAGGGCACGACAAAGGTTGCTATACCGAGCCGGGTAGCCGCGGCGCCCGTCTTCCATAACCCCGTGCCGGTCATCGGCATGACCACGTAGACCGATATGGCAACGGGAGGCGTGAGCATAGCCGCCAGGCCGAAGTAGAACACGAACATGTGGCTGACAAGAGGAGGGAGACCCAATTGCGCCAGTGGCGGTGCCAGAATAACAGATACAACTATATAGGCCGGTATGGTGGGCAGGCCCATGCCTAGGATGATGCAGGCGACAGCCCCGAGCAGAAGCACAGGATAGAGATTCCCGCCTGCAATTGTGACCAGGTCTGTTGACAGCTTGAAAGCCAGAGCCGTGAGCCCGACTACCCCGGTAATCGTGCCGGCCGCTGCAACCATGGGTCCCATGGGCACCAATGAGGTTACCGTCTCCTCGCTCATTCTAACGAGACCTGCGAGGCGGAGGCCGGCGCCCTTCTTAAACTGGCTGATGATAATAATGGCAGCCACGGCGGCAAGCGCCGCAAGTCTGGGAGGCTGGTGTATTACCAGCAGAGTTATCAGGATTACAATCGGTATTATGTGATGCCAGCCCTGGGACAAGACTCTTCCTGCGCTCGGAACCTGATCACTACTGAGGCTACCCAAGTTGTGTTTCGCCGAGTCAAAATGCACGATCATGATCAGCGCAAGATAGAAGAGGAAGGACGGGATAATAGCCGCGAGGGCTATGTCGCTATAAGGAATGCCCAGGATCTGGGCCATGATGAAGGCTGCCGCGCCCATCACGGGAGGCGACAACTGGGCGGCCGTTGAACTGGAGGCGATAACTCCTCCTGCATATTCGCCTGAGTATCGGGTCTTTTTCATCAAGGGTATGAATAGCGGCCCCGTGGTCGAGACGTCGGCCACCGAGCTCCCTGAGATCATGCCAATGAAGTAGTTGGCCAGCACCGCTGCCTTGGCTGTCCCGCCCACGCTCTTGCCTGCCAGAGCCAGGCTGAAATTCTTGAAGAACTCCCCCGCCCCGGAGATAGTGAGGGCAGAGGCGAAAAGCAGGAAGGGGAAGATGTATTCAGGCAAGATGGTAGCCATCGTGCCGAAGATGCCGCCGTCGCTAAGCCAGATCTGCCCGATGAATTCCGCCGGACTGGACTGATTGGTGCGCAGAATCCCCGGGGCCTGGCTGGCGACAAATGGATATATGGTGAAAAGTACCAGGAGTACTACCAGGGGCAACCCCATGGTCCTTCGAGTAGTCTCGAAGGTTACCAGTAACAGAAGAGCGCCCAGCACCAGCTCGAGATTACCCTGGGCCAGGCCGAAGCGCACAATGAAACTGTCAAAGAAGTAAACATAGTAAACGGTAAAAGCCAGGGTCGCGCCTATCAAGCCGTAGTCAAAGATCCGGCAGGCGCGCTGAAGGCCGGGCCTCCGAGTGGCCGGAGTATATAGCAAGACTAGCAAGAGCAAAGAGCTCAGAGTGAGGGCATTTATCTGGCCGTTGTACAGGTAGATGCCGGTGCGTTCCAGCAGGCCGGCTGACACTACCAGGAAGAACAGGAATACCAGTAAAACTAGAGATCTCTTTATCCAGAAGCCTCTTCCACGGATAGGTGGATCAGTATCCATTAGGTTGCCCTCCCCACTTCACTATTGGTGCATACCTGCACCCCAAATCGGATACTAGATTCCCATAGACCTTTTTGATCGTAGCTCATGTTACGTCCGGCAACTGCCGTAGGGGAGGCCCTTGTGTCCGCCTACCACGGGCGTAAGGGCCTCCCCTACCACGAACTTGGCGGATGCACCATAAGTGGCACTCACTCCTGGTGCGCGCCCATGAGCCAGGTCGGTGGACGCATTGTCTAAGCCAGATCCCCAGCTCTGCTGGAATCCGGCAAGGAAAACCTGCAAAGGTTTGCCTCGGGTACCACGGCCATGCCACCCCGGGAAGCGTCCAGCTACTTGCAGGTCGAATATTAGCCCTTCTTCCGAGGCATCCCCAAGAGCTTCTTCTGCTGATCCTCGTTCTGGCTACTCCAAACCCCTTTGTCTTTATAGAATTTAGCTGCGGCGGGGTGGAATGGAATGATATGCGCCTGAATGTCGGTAGCGGTCTTCAGGTCTGTCTGGCTGCCTCGATACATGGCCTCGGCCAGGACCTTTGTATTACCGAACACGGCCTTCAGTATGCCCTCTGCTACATGGTCAGGCATGTCGGCGCGTGCCATTAGAGTATAAGGATACGCCCAAGTAGTAAACTTAGTATTTTCCGGCATGCCGTAGACCTTCAGGTTGCGAGGGACCATATCAACTATCATTACACCGGGCATCTTCTGCTGTGCCGCTTTGATGGCCGCAGGCTCGATAGGGATCCATTTCAGGCCGACTGCCTGCTGGACCTCCAGGGTAAAGGCTGCGCCCGGGGCATAGGAGAAGGCGTCTATGGTCTTGTTAATCATGCCATCCCTGACCTGGGGAATTCCCGTCTGGGGTATATTCTTGACTGAATCCCAAATACCGTAGTACTCAAGCATGAGCTTGTTTGCGTCTTGGATAGGATTCAGCTGGGTTGTGAAGGACACCGTCTTCCCCTTGAAATCGCTGACCTTTTCGATGCCCTCATTAGGCCGGACCCCAAACCCCAGCTCACCCGGCCAGAGATACGCCAGAAGCACTACATCTAACGGCTTCCCTTCAAACCCTGCGCCTTCACCGAAATATGCCTTTGCCGCGTCATAGCTATTCATGGCTATGATATCAGCACCTTGCGCACCCAGCGCCTGCAATATGGGTGCACTGCCGGCATATCCTTTGACAATCCCCTTGGCGGGAGTGTTTTCACTGATTACCTTGGCAATGCCCACATTGTAAGGATAGGAGTCAGAGGCCTCAGGGTAGCCACCCAGAACGATGTTCTCAGGCCACTTGGCATCTGTCTTTGGGGCATTAGTGGACGCCGGCTGCCCTGAACAGCCGGCCAGAAAGAGACCCAGCACCATCAACCCGACCATTACCAACCCGATACGTTTACTGGCCATCTGTCGCCCTCCTATTCGATTCTCTCGTTCCCGAGGCAACCATCGATCACGGCCCCAGGCCGGTGTCGCCTAGATGTCGCTCCGTGCGAACAGGCTAAAACTCTGAACCAGTGGGGCGCCAGGCGCCGCCACTTCCACTTCCAGCATGGTCGCACAATCCGGGCAGTAGAACTCGCGAAGCACGAACCTGTTTGTTCTTGAATTACGGGGAGACGCTTTTGTCAAAGGGAATTCGGCCCTGGATGCGAATTCCTTGAAGTTACGATCAGGAGGACAGAACACATGACCACAGTTGCGGCACAATATCACTTGGCCATCTTGATTGGAGTTTACCAGGAGGTATTCTCCCAAAGGGTAGCCAGCTTCTTCAGATTGTCCGGAGGGTTGCACGGACTGAACAGCTGTTACTTGATTAGCATCGGCTAGCCTCTGGTGGCGAATCTCCTGTCTCTTCTTGTTAGTTTCCGCTTCCATCAGTTGATTGCTTACAGGGTCGAAGACGACACCATAGATCTCCTCGGCATACTGATGGGAGATGAGACCATCGATCACATCGGCTTGCACCCTCCAGTGGGCTCTGTCTAGAGGGTCGCCATAGCCTCCACCACCGTTATATTCGATCGATAGGATGTCATCGGACCCGAGCTCGGTCTGAGACAAAGAGGGCATTACAAGCAACTCGCCCTGCAGGTCCTCCATGCCCCGAGAGACAAGGCCTTGCTCAAGCCTTTGGGCATAATTGGAGTTCTTTAGCACCAGCAGTTTTACATTATGGGATGGGTAGCCCCCTGAGATGCCGTAGCCAAGGAGGGTTTCAGAGCCCATGCCCACGAGACTAACAGAGAGCCTATCCCCTGTACTATCATAAGGCTTTATACATAGCTCTCCCGCCATGCCTCCGCGGAACATCCCCGCACCTGCCGAATCCGGAACCATACGTCGGTTCAGGTAGAGAATGGGCAACTGAAGCTCTATGGATTCCACGTTAGGATGGGTGGCCTCGGGGGTCCAGGGTTTCCCGGCAATGTCCACGCCATCCTCGTAAGTCTTGGCGCCTCCGCCTCCGCAGAGCCCCTCCATAATAATAGAGATAAAACTGCGCCCGTCCTTGTTCTGCCCGGACAAGATTGGGTTCGGAGAGGAAGCGCTCCACTGTGCTGTAGCCTCCTCCTTATACTTGACGCTACATGTGAGCATGTTGGAGATTGCGATCAGGCTTACGTCAAATGCCAGGAAAGCGGCTCCTATTGTTGCCATCGAAACGGGGGCTGGGAATTTCGCGTTTACCAGGGTACCCTCCGGGACCACGAAGCTCAAAGGACTGAATACGCCCTGGTTCCACGGCACGTCATAGGCTAGCAAAGGCGCTACGGCTCCAAAGACGGCTCCCTTTGCACCGTAAATGGTGCAGTTGATGCAGGCAGGTGTTTGCCCACTGCTGCCCGTGAAATCGAAGTTCAGGTCATCTCCCTTCTTGGTCACAGTGACAGACACCTGATAAATGCGGTCAGAGACGAAATCACCCTCTTGATAGATCGTGCTGCTCCACGAGCCGTCAGGAAGCTCTCTAAGGCGAGATCGCAGCTTGTCTTCAGCATACTTGATAACTTGCTTGCCTATGGCCCTGTAAGCCCGCAGCCCATATTCATCGATGAATTCGGTCACGCGCCTCCGCGCGGTCTCGCCGGCAGCCATCTGGGCCTTCAGCTCAAGCCCCACCATGCCGGGATCCCTCACCGAGTTCAAGATAAACTCAAAAATCTCCGTCCTTAGCTTGCCCTTTTCGGCCAGCTTGAATCCCCTAAAGCGGATACCCTCCTGATAGGCGTCGGTTGCCCTCAGGCTTATGCCTCCCGGGTCTATTCCCCCGATATCTATCAGGTGAGTCATAGTGGCCGCCCAGCCAACCAGTCGCTTTTCATAGAATATGGGGGTGAAAAAGGCCATATCAGCTTGATGCAAAGCGGCGACATAAGGGTCATTTAGAATAAATACATCGCCATCAAAGATACCAGGGTCCTGTCCCTTCTCCCTTATCAGGTATTTCACGGCATCAGCAAAGGCGAGCGTATGATAGAGAACGCCGCAGCCACTCATAATGCAGTCGCCCTTAGCATCATAGATAGCGGTCATGTAATCACGGGAATCGATGGTTACGACGGAGCCAGAGGTACGGCAAAGGGTTATGCCCATCTCTTCGGTGATCTGCCACAGCCGGTGCATGGCTATTTCCAGGGTTATCGGGTCTATCTTCGCTGCTCCCACGTCTACTCTCCGCTAGCCGGTTTGTATCCGGACGTTCATAAACTGGTCAACCAGGGCCACCTGGTCCGCATCCACGAGAATAGTAGTGTCCGGAGCCTCTATTACCGCCAGGCCCCTGATTTCGTTGCCTGGTTCCAGCTTGATAAAGTCGTACACCTTCGTCGGCCTGGGTTCGCCGTATTTCCTAAGATAAACGGGGCGGGTAGCCTTCAAAGCCGGAGAGGCATCGGCCGTCCTAAGTGGGAGGGAGGCCAGTTTAGGCTTCCAGGTCTTGCCCCGGCCGTGAACGATGAAGTTTATGAATTGGATACCGGCATCCTTATAGCCAGCACCCTTGCCGTAAGAGTCCTCGTATATCCGCTCAAACTCCTGACATACCGCTTGCAGCTGAGAAGAGCTGAGGTCGCCGGCAGGGACCGGGACACGCAGCTCATGTACTTGTCGGGTGTACTTAGCATCCATAAAGCGTTCGATCGCTATCTGCTCGCCGCTGAAACCTTCCCCGGCCAGGTCCTGCATTGTTTGCGCTTCCAACGCCCTGAAATGCTGGTTGACCCTGGCTGGATCTGGGGGTGTCTTCATCGGATCGCTGAGCTCGTGAACATGAAGAACATCCGAAACCACCGTACCCAGGGCCGAATGAACGGAGGCTTTGGAGGGCACCACAATCTCCCTGGCCTGGCGACCAAAGAACGAGGCATGAATTGGGCCAGCCCCACCGTACGCAAACACGACGCAGTTCTTCGGGTCGTACCCCCTACCGATTGTAACCAGCCGCACGAGGTCGGTCATATAGGCGCTGGCCACGTCAAATATGCCCGCGGCGGCCGCCAGCACGTCAATTCCCATAGGCGCTGCTATCTTATCTCTGATAGCAGCGTACGCCTTCTCTTTGTTTAGTTTTATGCGTCCACCCAGAAAATAATCAGGGTTAATCAATCCAATAACGACGTTGGCGTCAGTTACCGTTGGCTCCGTTCCTCCCTTGTCATAGCAGACCGGTCCCGGTGTAGAGCGAGCCGACTCAGGGCCTACCTTCAGGAAACCAGTCGCCGGCTCCACTCGGGCTATGCTTCCACCTCCCGCTCCGATGGATGTCACCTGTATTTGTGGCACCATCAAGTCATACTGACCCACCACGGGGTTATGCTCCAGAGCCGGTTCGCCCTTGTGTATCAGGCCTACATCGAAGCTAGTCCCTCCCACATCAGCCGTGACAACGTTTTCGTAGCCCAACTCCTGGGCCAGGTATCTGGACGTGATTACGCCGGCAGCCGGACCTGAGGAGAGGGTGCCGACCGCCTTCTTAACAGCGTATTCAGGAGAAACGGCCCCTCCATAACCCTGGGAGAACAGCGGGGAACGAGGAAGTCCTCTCTTCTTGAGCTGACAGTCAAGATTAGAAACAAAGCGATAGTTGATCGGCCCGATATAGGCATCGATAACAGCCGTAGAGGTGCGCTCGTATTCCCCGATCTTTGGGGCCAGATCGCTGGACAGGCTCACGTAGGCCTGCGGTGCCACTTCCTGGATAATATCCCTGATCTTTTGTTCGTGGGCCGGGTTAATAAAGGACCACATGAGACAGACTGCAATGGACTCGACGCCACACGAAACCAGGTCGATGATTGTATGTTTCACTTCTTCCGGGTTCAGTGGGACCAATACCCGGCCCTTGTAATCCACCCGCTCGCTGACTCCCCTGATTAAGGGCCTGGGTACGATGGGATCGGGCTTCCTAGTCTTGACCACATGCTTGATCTGGTCTTCGCTGAGCCCCGCGAACCGCCCCTTCGACCGCATCATGAGGATAACGTCTTCGAAGCCGCAGGTAGCCAGCAAAGCGGTCTTGGCGCCGGAGCGAGTTAGCAGTGCGTTGGTGCCTGTGGTAGAAGACTGACAGAAGAGGATCGTGTCTTTCAGAAGGTTTTCAAGAGAGAGCCCTGTGCTCTCAGCTGCCCTGGCTGCAGCCTCTAGGATTCCTTCAGAGAGATCGTGATAAGTGGTTGGTGACTTGCCAGAGAATACCGTGCCGTCACTATTGACGACTACGCAGTCTGTAAAGGTCCCGCCAGTGTCTATTCCGATCATGTAGGGCATTATGTCCCTCGCAATGAAAGTAAGCTACATCCGTAGCGACCTGAGACGAGCTCTTATTTGATTCCGAAATTACAGCATTGTTGGAGAGAGCAGGGCGACTGGTGCAAACGCGGTCTTCTGTCAACTGATTTCCGGTTCGCGGTGATGGAAGGAGTTATAGCACACGCCCATTATTATTGTCAACATGGGCGGTGGGTGGTTGTTGTTGCTCAGGGACTATGTCCGCCTTAACTGCTCAGGGAAAATGTCCGCATAATGGAGAAATGAGGACAGTTACCTTGAACCAGAAACAGCAACGAAAGGTTGATATCCTGACCAGACTAGACGCAGGTGCCGTGGACGCCGGTACGGCAGCGGAACTGCTGGGAGTCGGTCCTCGCCAGCTCCGCCGGGTCCGTGTCCGCTTTCGGAAGGAGGGCTTTGGGGGCGTTCTCCACGGCAATGCAGGGCGCTGTGCA
>Ga0082335_1003199_pt1 | contig 27547 bp, 29 predicted proteins | sample Subgrocontami58m_FD_72375 | JGI IMG/M metagenome (GOLD analysis project Ga0082335, IMG submission 72375) | Subsurface groundwater microbial communities from S. Glens Falls, New York, USA - GMW37 contaminated, 5.8 m (SPADES assembly) (version 2) ...
TCAATCAGGATTTTCCCCATATAAAACAACGCCATCCCGCCAAACACCAACAGAGGAATGATCCGATTCTTCGAGTGATTGATTTCTGGAATCAAGTCGCTTGCGCCAACGTATGTTGCAATGCCGGCAGAAAACGCAAACGCCATTCCAACAATCTTCTCATTCACCCCTGCCAACAAGAACACACTCACGATGCCGAGCATCGTCGCAACACCAATCGCTGCTGACGCGAGAAACGCCGTCTGCCTTCGATGTTCTGCTGCAAGCATCACGGAAGCAATTGTGAGACCTTCAGGAATCTTGTGGAGAAAAACAGCGAAGAAGATGAGCAAGCCAAGATAGAAGTTGAATTGCATCCCGGCTGAAATCGCAAAGCCGTCAAAGAAAGCATGGATGAACAAACCGGCGAAGGTGGAGAGGCTTGCAATCTTCGAGACCATCACTTCATGATGCGTCTCTTCACCGAAGTGCAGGTGCCCGACGATGGTATGCTCGAAGAAATGGAGCACGGAATATCCTGCAAGCATGTACAGCGGCGCTTGAATTCCACCTGCCTGAATTGCTTCAGGTATCAATTCCATGAACACGAGAGCAAGAATGAATCCTGCGCTTAGTGCAAGCAAGTATTCTTGCACCTTTTTGGGCCATTCCTTTCGCAGCACAACGAGCGAGCCGCCGAGAATTTCGGCAAGCGCTGCAGCAAGTCCGTAGAGAATGACCGTGAGTTCCATAGACTTTATTTCGCGTATGGTGAATTGATAAACTGCTGCGCTTGATTGTGAGAATCCTTGAACTCCTTCATGTCCAGCACTTTGCGGTACTGCGTTAGTGCAAGATCACGCTTCGCCATTGCGTCGTAGATATTTCCAGCCTTCAGGTTCGCAAGCACCATGAAGCCGGAGGGTCCGTCTTTGTCGAGTTTTCTACTCAACTCATCGCAACGATAAAAGTGTTTCAGGGCAGACTCAGTCGAACCCATCGTCATGTCATACATGCCGAGATAATACTCGGCTTCTCGTTCAACATTGGCTCCGTAACCGCGCTGATTCCTCTTACATCGCTCAACGATTTCGCCGAACACCTCATCGACCTTTGCCCAGTTAGCCATTACTACATAGCAGCGGCCAAGATATTTATGGAAGAGCATGTTGTTCGGGAAACGAGTGTGCAACTTCGATGCTAGCTCAAGCGCCTTCGGGTAATCCTTTTCAAACTGATAATAGATTTGCATGAGAAAGTAAGTAGACTCAATGTTCGCGTACTTCCCCTTCTTTGAAGCAGTGTTGATCTGCTGAATGCCTTTCGCTTTGTCGCCCGGCGGAACGAACAACAACAACGGTTTCACAAATGGATATTCATTAGGAATTACTTCCGCGTAGTAATTATAAATGCCAGAGCCGAGCAGAATATCGAAATTGTTTGGGTCAAGCTCGGAAGCCTCTTGAACAATCGGCAACGCCTTGCGTCCAGCATTCGCGGCATCAAACCACGAGCTTCTATGCGCTTTCAATCTTCCTTTGAAGCCGATTGCGCCCCCTTTGAAGAAGAGTGCGGTCACGTCGTTCTCGTTCTTGTCAAGGATCTCATCACACAGGTCGACGACGTTATCGAGAGAATCGTAAAACTGATCGTCGTACTGTTCGTTGTCAATGTCGACAAGAATTCTCCACCACGTTACCATCGCAAGGAAGAAATGTCCGGCAGGATGGTTCGGCTGCATCTGGATGAGCTCTTTGAATTGCTTTTCTGCATTCTCAAACTCGAGATTGTACACATGCTCGATGCCTTTCTTTGTCTTGGCATCGAATTCGGCGTTCGGTAAAGTTTGGGCAGTGAGTTTGAACGTAGAACAGAAGAGAATAACTAGTAGTGTGTACCAACGCGTCATGCAGCCACTCTCCCTGCCTGCTCTACGAGTCGTTGACCGTAGGTACGGCTCTCAAACGTTTGGAACTGCAGCCGTTCTTCTTCTCTTTCAAGCGTAACGATGCCCGGATATGGCTGTAGAGTCCGCGATAAATACAGATATATACCACAAAGCAGAATCATGAGCGTCGCAAGAGCGCCGCCTTCGGGACCGTACGCCCCCCCCGTGATCCAGTCAGGACCAAACTGCGTTAGCTTTGTCAATTCGTAATTGGAAAAATGAATGCCGCTTGTCGGATAGCCGTACAATGTTGTTTGAGAAAAATTCCATGCAAAGTGAATCCCAAACGGCAGCCACAAACCCCGCGTGCGCCAGTATGCGTAGCAAAAAAGTATTGCTACGAGAATAGTGTTAATGAGTCCAAACGCGCTCGCATTGGGATTCCGGAAATGCGCAAGACTGAACAGCACTCCCATCACCACGACCGAAGGAATAACATTGATACCTCGCAGAAGTGTCTGGAAAAGATAGCCGCGGAACAGCACTTCTTCAAACATTGCTGCAACAGCAAAGAACACGATAGAGATAGCGAAAGTCTGAGCTGCTTGAGTGAATGAGAGATCGGTCGCTACAACTTTCAAATAACCTAGAGCGTACTCAATGCCAAAGATTCCCGTCATCATCAGCCAGCCGACGAGACAGCCAATGCCTAACTCGCGCATCGTATGACCGTTCACCGCAAGCCCGACTGCAATAAACGGCTTTCGATTGATGAACCTTGTCGCGAGCAGGGTCGCAAGCAATGCACCGACAAGAGCAGCCGCCGAAAGAGCAAATGTATCTCTCACATTCAGCAGCAATACAAGCGGAACGGTAGTAGCAGCGCTTGCCCCCGCTAGCACAAGTATAAACAAAACAATCTGCCAGCCTGAGCGAAGCTCACCAAACTGCTTCTTAAAAACTGTTTTCATTTCCATACATCATTCACTACTTATACATAAAAAAAGGTGAGCATAGTACCCACCCTGTTTGAATTATGAGTTGATGTTACGCAGGGATTTGATTTCTCCTAAAGCCCTCATCCCCTCTACGAGGTCGTAGACCCGGTCCCTTCTTCCAAAGGGAGAAGGGGAGGTTTGAGCTTAGGATTCAACAAAGTCCCCCTCCCTCTGGGAGAGGGATTTAGGGTGAGGGGCGGTCAGTAACCAAGAAAACTCTCTCTTGCGTAACATCAGTTATGAGGTAACTTTAGTTAATGAACGTGCCCAATTTAGAAACAAGAACACTTTCCCTCGAAAATAAAAAAACTGGAGCAAGGCTATGACTGCTTCCAATCATTCTATCACCCCCGTCCTAATGTGATTGCCCTTCGAAAACAGTTTTCTTTGGCTTGGCAAAAATGATCCCTCTGGAAAACTGATAAGACAGCTTCATGCTAAGGTATCTACGGGGTTGAGTGCCGAAAAGAAGCGAACCCCAATTTGGATCTGGAGGTGAATTCGTGTTCCTTTCGAAGAGTATTCGAGCGTAGTGGGAATCTTCAGTCATAGCATAGAAGACTTTACCTGTCGTTAGCCTTTCAGCGCGAATGAAAATCGAATCTCTGGCATAGCTGGACGGGTCAGGTGGTGCGGAACGTGCAACATCAAGATCACTTGCAAGTGTATCGAACGTGGAGAATCTTGTGTGCCGCTGCCCACCGCCGTAACGATTGAGATGAGCACTTTTCATAATCACTATCCCCGATGCCGATGCAGTACTATCTATTACGACATCAAGAATGGGTTGGTATGCAGGCGTTCTGCTCGAAAAGACGTGTGCAGCACCACTAATTACGTCAAAGAACTGCAAACCGTTGGAATCGGGTGCAGCAATCTCATAGACTCGAACTGCCGATCCACCGTTTAGCCGCCGGGCAGGAGCCCATAGGACTGTTACCGGATCACTATCAGCGTAGTTCTGTGAATTCGCTGATGCCCTGCTGACAACTTCGAACGAATAAACTGAGCCTTCATTTAAGCTGTCTATGACAATGGTAGCATTGCCAAATGTTTTTGAAAAGGTTCTTGAAGCCCGCACTGAGTTGCCAATCTTAGCAGTAACTGTTACATCAGTGAATTCATTTTTGTTGGTATCTGGGGAGGCTGACCAGATTATTGCAACAGAATTTGCACCAGCCGAAAAGGCTCTGAGGTTTTGCACTCCAGCAAGCTTAGCTTTGTTGTAAACAAGCGTGTTCTCTTCCTTGTTACAGCTAACAAACACTGCAACGACCGCAGCCAGCAACAGAAACTTGATTGAATGGATTTTCTCCCCCATACAACAACCTCCGTGTTTGAAATTCATTGTAATCAGTTTAACGAACGAACCAAGCGTGATGGCTGGGGACACTGCTTGCTCAGGAAAAATATAAAGATTTTTCGATGCTCTTCAAAGACGTTACACCAACATATTAGACAATTCTCTCGCGCAAGTAACCCAACACTCTCCGTAATGCAACTCTCTCCTGCTTCATTGAGTCACGTTCACGCACAGTCACTGTTTGGTCATGAAGCGTATCGGAATCAATCGTAATGCAATATGGCGTGCCGACCTCATCCTGTCTACGATATCGTCTGCCGACCGCGCCGCTGTCATCATAAAACACGCGCAAATGCGGACGCAACGCTGTTTCCAACTTCTTCGCTATCTCAGGCATCCCGTCACGATTCACAAGTGGGAAGATTGCAGCTTTTGTTGGTGCAAGTTTGGGATGGAATCTCAACACAGTTCGCACTTCCATTTTCCCATCAGCAGTCGGCGCTTCTTCTTCGGCGTATGCATCCACTAAGAACGCCATGAACGAGCGGCTCGCGCCTGCCGATGTTTCGATGATGAATGGTGTGAATTTTTCTTTTGATTCAGGATCGAAATATTGCATTGACTTTCCAGAAAACTTCTCGTGCTGAGACAGATCGAAGTCAGATCGATTGTGAATCCCTTCAATCTCTCCCCACCCGAAAGGGAATTGATACTCGATGTCGTACGCATCTTTCGCATAGTGCGCGAGCTTGTCCGGCTCGTGCTGGTGCCATTGCAGTTTTTCTTTCGTCATGCCGAGATTGATGAACCACTGTATGCGTTCGGCTCGCCACTTCTCAAACCACTCAACGTCCGTTCCCGGCTTCACGAAGAACTGCATCTCCATCTGCTCAAACTCACGAGTACGGAAGAGAAAATTCTTCGTGTTGATTTCGTTGCGAAACGCTTTGCCGATTTGCGCGATACCAAACGGCGGTTTCTGTCGTGATGCGGAGGCAACATTGAGGAAGTTCACAAAAATTCCTTGTGCAGTCTCCGGTCGGAGATACACGACAGCGCCATCGTCTTCCACCGGACCGACAAATGTTTTGAACATCAGATTGAACAGACGGGCTTCCGTAAATTTTCCTTCTGCCTGACACTTCGCTGCTTTACGTCCTTTGTAAGCAAGGCTTCCACACATCGCATCTTCAATCTGGTCGGCGCGGAAGCGCGCCTTGCATTCTTTGCAGTCAACCATCGGGTCAGTAAAATTAGCAACGTGTCCCGAAGCTTCCCATACGCGGGGATGCATAAGAATCGCCGCGTCAAGACCTTCAATATCTTCGCGATACGTCATCGCCTGCCACCACGCGTCTTTGATGTTGCGCAACAACTCAACACCTAACGGACCATAATCCCAGCAGCCATTCAAGCCGCCATATATCTCACTTGACTGAAATACAAATCCCCTTCGCTTTGCAAGCGAAACGATTTTGTCCATGATGCCGGCGCTTGTTTGTGCTGCCGGCTTTTGTTGTTCTTTGCTAATGGTTGGACTCCCTCAGGTTGATTTTTCCTGAAGCTCTTTTTTCTTTCTCGCTCTAAATCGCGCAAGAGCTTCTTGACCGCGTCTATTGATTTCTTCTGCACTCAGATTTTGCGCGGCGATTTTCTTCCGAATCTCATGCAGCTCCCACATCATATAGTCTTCTTCTTTTGTATAATCGTTAGAGCGTCCCATATTCATCTCCTCCCAACTGTAATAAGCTTACGATTTCAATAATTCCATATCCATTTTCTTGATTCACCAAATGAATAGCAGTGACCGTGTCGAGGTTAACCATATGCCGAAAATTCCACGACGCGACGGCTTCTAGCCCACGACATGTCGCCGTTGCGATGTGAATCGAATCGTTCTTCTCATCAGGTATTGCCCTCTCGCGATAACGAGAAGCAAGAGCTCGCATTTCATCATCTACATCTACTACAATCAAATGATTGGATTCGATAAGGTCAAGCATATCGTCTCTGAGTTGCCCATTCGAGGTGTTTTCGATCTCTTCGATAACGAGATTCGAAACAAATGCCTCATAGTTGTTGAGATCATGCTGAATCCACTTTTGCGTGATCACTTGCCTATCCGGTTTTCTACCCTCGAAATACGCCGAGATTACAGAAGTATCAAGAAATATCTTCTTCATTGCTCTCGCCTTACCACAAACACCAAGCTCTGCACAATCACGCCATCCTTCTTAATGTGCATCGTAACGGATTTGTCTTCCGACTTCTCGGTCGCAATTGCAGTCGCTCCAAACCCGGCAACAGCTTGATTCAAGTCGTGATTAAAATTCAACGTGTTGAATTCCGGCTGGACAAGAATCCTCAACTCTTTTCGAGCGAATGTTCCATCACTACTCCACACCTTTTGCATTCTCACTTTATCAATCTGATATTGACCAAGCAGCTTTGACACAACCGATTCGATTTGCGGCAAGGATTCAATTGCTTTCTCTGCTGAACTTTTTGAATCGCGGCAACCAAGCCCACCGAAAATCTGAACGGTCAAAAGAAGAACTGAGACGCCTAAACGATTTCTTTTGAAATTCAGCATTCTCATTTGTTCTTGAAAACTGGCTTTCGTTTTTCGAGAAACGCCGTTGTTCCTTCTTTGAAATCTTCACTGTCACAGCACACGCCAAAGAGAGACGCTTCAAGTTTTTGTCCATCGCTCAGCGTTGTCTCTTCGGTCATGTTTACTGCTTTTAACGCCATGCGGATTGCGACTTGTCCTTTGCTTGCGATGAGTTGCGCAATGCTTGTTGCAGTTGAAAGCAAATCGGATTGGGGAACGACTTTGTTGACAAGCCCCACACGTAACGCTTCTTGTGCATCAATTTGATTTCCCGTGAGAATCAATTCCATCGCTCGTCCGCGACCGATGAGCCGCGCAAGTCGCTGCGTTCCACCGTAACCGGGGATGATACCGAGATTCACTTCCGGCTGACCAAACTTCGCATTCTCCGAGGCAATGCGGATATGGCACGCAAGCGCAAGCTCGCATCCGCCGCCGAGCGCGTAGCCGTTCACCGCTGCAATCACAGGCTTTCCGAGATTCTCAATCAAGTCGAAGACTTCCTGACCTTTTGCGGAGAATTCTTTGCCTGTTTCGGAATTCAGAATCGTCAACTCTTTGATATCTGTTCCCGCGACAAATGCTTTCTCCCCAGCGCCGGTGAGAATAACAACATCAACATTGTTGTCGGTTTTGATTTTCTTGAAGACCTCTTGCAACTCCGACTTTGCCTGCGCGTTTAGTGCATTCAGCTTGTCGGGACGATTGATGGTAATAATGGCGATATGATCTTTGCTGTCGACGAGCAGTGTTTGAGGAGGCATGGTTATGGACACAAAATATCTGCTATGACATCGAGTTTTTCAATTACTTCAGGATGTATTTCGTCCTGAGCCATTGAGTCAGCCAGGAGATACAAGCTGGATTTCGACATTGAGAGATCAAATCTCGTTTTCTCCCTGATGAAATCAAACATTTTCTCAAAGAAACTCTCGCTAGCCTTGACATCCATCAGCATTGCTTGGTCTGAGAATGGGTTCTTGTGTGCTTCAGGTGGGAGTTCATTACTCATCCATTCTTCCGCCACGACAGAAATCTGTTCTGAAAATAGATCACTCGACGAACCAGCGAGAAATCTTTTGATGGCTTTTGGCACAATGAGATAATTTTCGATTTCTCGCCGCCGCCAAGAGACTTCCACAAGTCCCTCACGCTGCAATTGAAAATCAGTTCTATCAAGAAGACACACGCCTCTAAAATCCGGATATGCCTCTCTCAAGGCAAAGAAATGGGTCCGCGCCCTACTGACGTCGTTTCCCTCGATTGGCTTGAAGTACGCAGACAATAAGAACTGAAGGGCTCTGTGGTTGAGCACTCTAGCCCAACTCTTCAAGATGGATAGATCTGTAGTCCCCTCTGCATACAGGACACCTCCCTTTTGAGATGCCAAAAGAAAATCAAGCCCCCGTATTTCAGTAAGTGCCTTTCTGAGCTGCGATTTCTGCGATGTGGATATGAGTCTGTGTGGAGCTTGACCTGTGAACGCAACGATGTTTGTCGGTTCTGTCTTATCAAGGATAACCTCAGAATGGGTGCCAATAATAAGTTGTGACTTCCTTTCTCCAGCAATTTTCACCAAATGATCATGTACTTCTCTTTGGAGAATCACATGTAGATGAGCGTCAGGTTCATCAAGCAGCAATATTGAACCCGGCCTCGCATAGAAGAATGCCAAGAGCAGCAATACTTGATGGAATCCACTTCCGCCGCTAGCGACATCCAATGTAGGCATACCATTTTTTTTGCCTTCTCTCGGTATTCCTGCAATGTATTCAACATGAATGTACGCTTGAGCTCTAGAATACTGTGGTGGAAGAATCCTAATCTGAAAAATATCTGCTATGTCACGCTCAAGTTTTGGCCACAAGCTTTTGTCCTTGCTTTCATATATCTCTAGCAAGAGATTCCTCAATATCTCACCGGGCCGTCCTTCACCAATAATGAGGTTCTGTTCGCCAACATCCCTTCGACCTTCCTCAGTCTTCAAACCGGCAAGGGGAGGAACATGAACAATTTGAATCCTTTCGGCTTCTTTGGGAATCTCAGTTCCTTTTAGCGGTCTACAATAGAACAACTCGGGATTGGCGTACTGTAACTCCATTCCACATTCCCATTGCCGACCCTCATCAATCCCTTTCACAATAACTTTTATGAGCAAGGGTGTATTCACCTTTGGCACTGATGAAAGGACGTTGCGATTCTGCCATAACAGATTCACTTCCCTTAGTGGAACCGGGGTAAAGTCTCTTCTGGCAATGGGAATGCCTGTTTTTTTCTTGTCTCTTCTTTGTTTGTTCTCCAGTTTTTTTTCAATCCATCGACGAAGTGTGAAATGCCACGTTGACAAGGCTTGGATTACCGTCGTTTTGCCGGAATTATTCGGTCCGGCAAAAACGACCGGGTTATCCAATGGAATAATGACTTCACTGAATCTCTTAAAGTGTGTGACCCTTACTTCTGTGAGCATAAAATTTTCTCCACTGGACTAATCTTACGCGACTTCCACCCGACTCTGATCCCCAATCATAAACCGATGCACACGCGGCTTCCCGTTTGCTTCAACAATCTCAACGTCGTTGCCGAGAATGCTCCCCTCAAGTCGAAGTCCGATGTCTTGAATTTTGCAGTCGCGCAGCACGATACTGTACTCCACTTCACTGCTGCTTACAACAGTTCTATCGCCAATCGAAGTGAACGGACCGATGTAGCTGTTTTCGATGACACAGTTTTTGCCAATGATTGCCGGACCTCGCACTTTGCTGTTCACAATCTTGGCGCCGGCTTCGATGATGACTTTTCCAGCAACGTCCGATTGCGCATCAACGTTGCCATCAACACGTGAAGTAATTGCATCAAGAATCAAACGATTCGCTTCGAGCAAGTCCGCGGGCTTGCCTGTGTCTTTCCACCAGCCGGTGATTTCGGTGTACCCGACGATGTAGCCTTTGTCGATCAAGTATTGATGTGCGTCGGATATTTCCAGCTCGCCTCGAGCACTCGGCTTCAGCGCCTTCACTGCTTCAAAGATATGATTGTCGTAGAGATAAATTCCTGCAACAGCAAATCTACTTTTCGGCTTCTTCGGCTTTTCTTCAACACCAACAATCCTTCCATCTTTGATTTCAGGAACGCCGAACCGCTCAGGGTCCTTCACTTTTGAAAGAGTAAGAAAACAATTGCACTTGCTTCGCTCAAACTCATCAACAAATCGTTTGATGCCGCCGACAACCATATTGTCGCCCAGATAGAAAATAAACTTGTCGTTACCGACAAACTTTTCCGCGAGCATTACAACCTGCGCGAGTCCGCCGGGAACTTCCTGTGGAATGTATGTAATCTTCACGCCCCACTTCGAGCCGTCGCCGACATAATTCGGCACTTCAAGGCTGTCCGCGTTGTGCACGATGCCGATTTCTTTGATGCCCGCTTCCGCTGCCGCTTCAATCGAATAATACAGAATCGGCTTGTTGGCGATCGGAATAAGATGTTTGTTCTGTGTGTGCGTTATGGGCCGAAGCCTTGTACCGCGCCCGCCACTGGCGATGAGTGCTTTCAAGTGTTCTTTCCTTTGATTTTCAGTTCTGAGCGGAGCGAAGAACCTCTCTACCTTTGGCTTGCAGTCAGATTCTTCACTCCGCGGAGTTCACCCTGAGCGAAGCCGAAGGGCTTCGCTCAGAATTTAAGGTTTGAAAAAATCAACTTATACAACGCCCGCGCTTGTTCGCGGTCAATCGATCCTTTCGCTTCTGCAAGTCTTGTTGTCTCAGCAGAAACGGAGCCGAAGTACGGAACCAAGTTCGGCGCAAATCGTTGTAACGCTTCAAAGTGGTCCGAAACAGTCTCAATGCCGCCGTGGGCAATTGGTCCGCTGAGCGCTTTTGCAGGCGAAGTTCTGGCGGCGTTCTTCAATGTCGCCCTAATGATTGGCTCGAATACCGGATAGAACTTCTTCTCGTTCGTCTTCAGCGCAGCAAACATCTGTTCGAGAATCCATAACATCGTTGTAAGATGATTTGATGCAACGACACACGCCGCATGGTAAAACGTACGCATCTCCGGCTTGATGAGAAGTATGTTGCCGCCGAGTTTCTTGGCAAGCTGTTTTGCCTTGCCGACTGCTTTCGCATTTCCATCGACACCAAAGTAAATTCCTCTGGCACTATCAACAATGTCTTTCGGCTCAAACTCACGGGGAAAAGTTTGCAGCGGATGAAATGAAAACACCACCGCTCCTTTCTTCGCCAACGGCTCAAGCACTTCAGCAGTTAACATGCCTGACGCGTGACAGACAGAAAGCTTTTTGAAATTGAGATGAGCAACTGCTGCGAGCTTGTGCGCGACCTCTTCAATTGCTCTGTGCGGAGCTGTAATAAGGACGAGGTCCGTCTTCGGAGAAATTGCAACAAGCGAAGTCGAAACATTCTTGCATTTCAGGAACTTCCCTGCTTTGTGCGCAGACTTGCTCGTCCGAGAAACAACGCAGACAATCTTCTCGCCGTTCTCAATCAAAATCTTTCCAAGCACCGAACCGACTTTGCCGGCGCCGACGATTGCAATGTTCACGAGTGGGAACCTTTCATTCGGTTGGACCCTTCGACTTCGCTCAGGGTGACGACATCAAATCCCTTCGTCAGGCTGAGCGTAGTCGAAGCCTCTTCTAACAGCTTCGAGTAGTTTTCAGTAGGCAACTGCGGAAAGATATCCGACAACGCTGCTGTAATCTCCAGTTACATCACCTGAGTTTGAATGATGAAGCACTTCAATGTTCGTTACGTCGAGATGTTTCAACGCCGACATCACTGCCACGGTTGGTCCCCCGCCGCAGGCTTCGGTACGCTGTGTTTGCAAATCGTGCATAAGTCGTTCGTAATCAAACTCCTCGACATCTTTTATGATCACGCTCTCCAACTTGTCTGCAACATCAGACGAATAGAAATGAGACAAATCCGTGCTTGCAACAAGCAGTGCGTTCTCATCTTTCAGAACTTTCGCAAGCGCTTCGCCCAACTTCAGACAAAACTCCGGTTGCTGATCGCCAATGACAATCGGCAACAACGTAAACGGCGGAAGAACTTCTTGCAGGAACGGCAACTGCACTTCAAGGGCATGTTCAGTGCGATGACCTCGCTCTGAAGCTACGATGAAATCGCCCGCCGCTATCAGCTCATCGCGCAATTTCGTGTTGACTTGAATAACTCCAAGCGGCGTCTCGTAAGCATCGCCTGAGTACACTGAAACACCCTGAAAAAATTCTCGATGACTCGGCGAGACCACTACAGCAGTTTCAAACTTCTCGCCTCGCAACATCGAGTAGGCATGAGCTGCAGTGAAACCCGAATAGATGTAGCCTGCGTGCGGAGCAACGATGCCTCGAACTTTTCCTTTAACTTTCTTCCTCTCCACACGTTGCATCAACCGATCAATTTGTTGACGCAGCTCGTTCGCGTTCGAAGGATAAAACATCCCCGCTACAGCCGGTGGACGAATGACGATTGGTTCTTTCATACTGATTTCCTATTGCAGGACATCAGCCTCTTGAATCACTTCCGCTTCAAAGACATACATTTCTAAATGTGGCTCAGTTTCGCGCACACACCACAATGCAGGTGGAAGACCCGCCTTTCGCATCGCCGCTTCGAGAAAGGCTTCCCGGTTGAGATGGTGCTCTGTTGCAACTTGAGGAAGAAGCAATCCTCGTCTCACGCCAAGCGCCACAACCAAGCCATGCACCCCAATTTCGATTTCTTCAATCGAATAGATGCGACGAAGCGGTGAGAGTATCGAGACCTCAAGCGTTGCACGATCAACCTCAGGCATCGTCATCGGCGGAAAGCGCGGGTCGTCGAGCGCAGCCTTCACTGCAACTTCTGCGACAACTTCCGCAAGCGGCTTTTCAGATTCGATATAGCCGATGCAACCGCGCAGTTCGTGGTCAATTTTGATTGTAACAAATGCACCGCTTGGCTGCGCTAATCCCTCAGTCGTTGGAACGGGCGGCTCATACACCATTTCCTTCAACGCACAAGCTATTGCTTCGCGGGCAATCGCCAACAACCCTCGCTTCTCTTCATGCGATATCATTGCCGAGAGTCCTGAGTTCTTTCCGAAGGAATCCCTTCGGGACAAGTGAAACGTAACGAAAAACGAAGCCAGTTTCAAGCAAAGGTTTGGAGTTTGGGAGTACTGGATTGATGGAGGAATATAGCAGGGGAGTGTCGGGGGAATTTGAGTGATGTTTTAGGTTCCGATACTCCCATACTTCTTTGCCCCAACTTCCTCGTTGCTTCTCTTTCATCGCTTACCTAAATTGAAAGCCAACAAAACCCTCCGCCAAGGGCGGATGCGCTTCGGCGCAAAACCTCGAACCTCTATTCTCAAACCAGAACAAAGCATGTCGTTAATGGTCAGCATTTCCGGCATCCGCGGTGTTGTCGGTGAAAGTCTCACGCCCGATGTCGTGGTGAAGTACGCAGCAGCTTTCGGCGAGTATTGCAAACGAAGGAACGCAGACGACCCTCTACGAGGTCGTAGACCCGAGGTTGTGCTCGGACGCGACGGAAGAATTACGGGAAAAATACTCGCGAATATCGTTTCGTCAACTCTTCTTGCAAGTGGAGTAGATGTCCACGCAACCGGCATTTGCCCGACGCCAACTGTTGCGCTTGCAGTTGAGAAGCTCGGAGCGACAGGCGGCATCTCTATTACCGCAAGCCACAACCCGATGCAGTGGAACGGACTGAAGTTCTTCGCTTCAACCGGACTTTTTCTCGACGCAGAAGAAAACAAAGACGTTTGGAAGATTGCAGATAATGGCGAAGCGCAGTTTGCATCGTGGCAGGAAATTGGAACACACACAACTGACGATTCATGGATTCGCAAACATATTGATGCCGTTCTTGCTCTTCCCTATCTCAACCTCGACAAGATTAGAAAGAGGAAACTTCGAGTTGTGGTAGATGCAGTGAACTCAGCCGGCGGAATCATCACTCCAATTCTCTTGAAAGAATTAGGTTGTGAAGTGATTGAGATGAACTGCGACGTAAGCGGAGTGTTTGCTCACACGCCCGAACCGATTCCCGAAAATCTTACGGATCTCTGCACACGCGTCAAGGCTGAGAAAGCTGACATCGGCATTGCAGTTGACCCGGATGTCGACAGACTTGTGCTCATCACCGAAAAAGGTGAGCCCTATAGCGAAGAGTACACGATTGCTTCCGCGGTGAAGTTTGTGTTGGAAAAGGAAAAGCGACTTGGACACACGTACACGCAGTCGGTTGTTGTCAATCTCTCTACAACACGAGCAGTTGATGATATTGCGGCACAGTACGGAGCGAGAGTGCTACGCACGCCAGTCGGCGAAATCAACGTCGCGAAGAAGATGAGGAACATCGGCTCCATTATCGGCGGCGAAGGAAGCGGCGGCGTCATCCTCCCTGCTGTTCACACGGGACGCGACGCAATTGTCGGCATCGGACTTATTCTACAGATGCTTGCTGAGTTTCGCCCAAGAGATGGCGGACAGGTTGGCGGAACTCTTTCAGAGTTGAAGGCGAGCCTACCGCAATATCAAATTGCAAAAGGAAAGATTGACTTAGGCAAGATGTCGCCCGATGCTGTGCTTCAGAAAATTCAAACCGCTCACGCACTTGAAGGCATCATCAACACAGACGACGGATTGAAAATTGACTATCCCGACGATTGGGTTCATCTTCGCAAGTCCAACACCGAGCCGATTGTGCGTGTGATTGCGGAAGCGAGGACGATGGAGAAGGCTGTCGATGTTGTGGAGAAGTTTAAGAAAGAGATTGAATCATTTGCTTACTAAGGTTGCCAGTCATCTTCCCCAATGGTTCATATTCTTGATAAACATCCGACGCAAGAGGAACTCAATGACATGCTGCAACCTCACGTAGAATTCATTAAGTTTGCGGTGGACATCGAGAAGAAAATTATTGCAGGCGGTGGACTTCAACACCACGATTGTGAACAGGAGCTTTTAAAGCATGGAAGCAACCAGAGAGACATTTGGGGGTCCGATTGGTTTCCCCTCACGAATGAGGTGAGTGTGGACGCACTCATAAACATACGCCCGCGCCAGAGAAACCGAACATCTCTGCTTTCAGACAATACTATCCGAGAGCAGGTTGAACTTATCATAAGAATGATCATGGAGGACTTATGAGAAATGAAGAAATAATTAAAGAACGATTCATGCGTGACACTTGGAATACTCGCTTAGGCAATCTCGCAGTCAATCTTGCACGCGTAGATTCATTTTCAAGCAACGATGCTCACAAAAAAGCGGTTGAGCATGTTATTGAAGAAAGCATTGGCTTTATTGCATGGACTATAAAGGAAGTTGATGCGGAGAAGGCGGTTGTGCTCGTCGCATTGCAAAAACAACTCGACCATTGGAAGCTTCATCTCGATGAGTTGTGGGAAGACTCCTTGCAACGCCAAGCAATGAGGAAACAGGGACGAGAATGGTCGGAAAAGGTTTTGAACATGTCGGGGTTGCTGTACGTGACAAAACCAGAAGTAAAGAAAGTGGCGGAACCATAAGAGCTTTGAAAACCGACCTGACCATTCAGATGATTACAGAAGCGAAGACGATGGAGAAAGCTCTGACTGTGGTAGAGAGATTTAAGGAAGAAATCATTTCCATGTAGCAACGCTTGATTCATCTTCTTCGAGAGCGAGCAACGAAAGAGCAAATAAGTCAGATGCTCGACGCTCACGGTTCTGTGATCAAGTTTGCAGTAGATATTTCTCGTAAAGTTGTTGCCGGTGGCAGCGAATTCACTTCGAATGCGAGAAAGCTCTGTTGGAAGATGGCAGCAAGCAAGCAGACATTTGGGGCGCAAACTGGATTTCGGGAACGCGAGAAATCATATGCGACTCGCTCATAAATATCCGCCCAAAACAGATGAACGCGCCAGGCTTTAATCTCAATGTAGTCATTAGAAACCAAGTTGTCGAAATAGTAAGAAGAATCACGGAGGAGACATGAAAAATCTCGAGATGCAGCGCGAAACTTTCATGCGCGAGCCTTGGAACAAACGGTTGACACACTTGGCGACAAGCCTTCAAAAAATAGATTTATTCTCCATTGATGATAAGCAGAAAGAGGCAGTACGAGAAGTCATTGAACAAAGTAGATGGTACATCGAGTGGACGGCACGTGAAGTGTGTGAAGTTAACGTAGAAAACGCAGCCGAGTTGGTTGACGTGGCAAGAGAACTGACCAGTTGGTTGTTTGATTGGGATAATCATTGGAACGATTCTAAGAATCGTGAGATAATGAGACAACAAGCAAAAGCATGGTCAGAAAGAGTATTCAAAATGAGTCAATTGCTTTATCATGCTGAGCCTGACGTCGGGAAAGTTGCAGAACCGAAACCGTAAACCACATTTATGAGCACTCCCCAAATCGAACCCTGGCTCCGCGGACCCATCGAAAGCATTCATCCCGCGTTGAATCCGATTGCACATTCACTTATGCAAGTGATTGAAGATTTGCCGCGTATTGTTAGCGGACTTACGAAAGAACAACTCTGGTCAACGCCCGGCGGCGCGGCGTCTGTTGGCTTTCATCTTAAACACATGGCAAGCAGTCTCGACAGGCTGTACACGTACGCTCGTGGGGAAAAACTAACTGAGGAACAATTTGTCGTTTTGCGTTCAGAGAAAGAGCCGGACGACAGAACTGTTGATGAATTGCTTGCAGCAACAATTTCACAAATCGAAAAAGCAATACAACAATTGCGCGAGACTGAAGCCGAAACGTTACACGACACACGTTTGGTCGGACGTGCTGGGCTTCCATCAAACCAGCTTGCACTCCTGTATCACGGGGCAGAGCATCTACAACGGCACATCGGAGCAATGATTGCGACGGCGAAGATTGTGCGACAGGGATAGTTGCATCAGTTGGGTTTGTTATCGTTCTGGCGGTAGCAGCCAACTACGTCAACAGGCATGATACGCCGCCCCAACGAAGCGGCGAGTATGTTGGGGCACGCGGTAGGAACAATAGAGAACAAAGCTCTGAGCGCGGAAAGAATAGGCGCGATGAGTTTGGCAGCATTTCACTTGGTGAATATCTTCGGCAAGCACAACGTGAGCACTGATGAAAGACCCAATTCGAGCGTATCTGAGAAAGAAAGGCTGCCCCGAGCATATTGTGAAAGGTGGATTAGAAGGGTTGGTTGAAACATGGGAAACCGTGGTGACTGAAGTAACGCACGGCTACGACTTAACGCTCGATGACTATCTCAACGATATGGATGGTCGTCAGTTGATTGAAGAGGTAGTGCCGCTTGCGTCAACTCCTGCACACAAGGCAGTGATAAAAAGGCTCGGAAGACTTGATGGAGTGATGAGAACACTCATCGAGCCTTCAGAAAAGCCATTGTGGGACGATAACGCGGTAAAAGAAAACGGATGGACTGCAGAGAAAAATTGGTGGTACTTCAATCGCCCTAAACGTCCGGGACCTGATTTGCGGGACGAACTGGAAAAATGATTCCACTCCTCCACTTTTTTCTTACAGAAACAGATTCACCATTCATGACAAAGCTTTCTTCCTCTCTTCAAATACATTACCTTGAATTGTAGAGATTTTTTTCTTCCAACGTTTAACTGAATAGATATGATACTCTCCAAAGTCACCGGCACAATCGTCGCAACGCAAAAGAAAGAGCAGCTCAAAGACCAAAAGATTCTCATCTGCCAGCCAATTACGTTGGATGGCGAAGCGCTTGGCAGAGACTTGCTCGCGCTTGACAGCGTTGATGCAGGAATTGGCGACACGGTGCTTGTTGTGCAGGAAGGCGCCGCGGCGGCACAAATCCTGAAGCGAACTGATGTGCCTGTCCACAGCGTGGTTGTCGCAGTTGTTGATGGGCTTGATGTTGTGGAGTGAATGCGATGAAAGTCGATTTACGCGAGCTTCTTACCCTCTCCACAATTCCCCGCATCGGCTCGACCAGACTCATAAACCTCGTCTCCCACTTCAAAGACTCTCATCTTGTAATTTCTGCTTCAGCAAAAGAACTGATTCACGTTGAAGCCATAGAAAAGAAAACTGCTCTCAACATTGTAAATTTTTTTCGAGATTCTGGCGCAGACCAAGCGAAGCGATTTGTTGACGACCAGCTCTCACGTCTCAACAAAGCTGATGCTCGTGTCGTAACCTATTGGGACAAAGAATATCCATCCAACTTGAAAAACATTTACGATCCGCCGGCGTATTTGTTTGTGCGGGGAAAGTTGAATGAACAGGACAAATACTCCGTTGCAATCGTCGGAACGCGGACTGCCTCGCCGTATGGAACGCAAATGGCGGAGAAGTTTGCTGACGGTTTTGCGAGGCTCGGAATTACCACTGTGAGTGGCTTGGCGAGAGGCATTGATTCAGTTGTGCACTCGGCAACAGTGAAGGCTGATGGAAGAACACTTGCGGTTGTCGGCTCCGGCGTTGACATTATCTATCCGGCAGAAAACAAAGATTTGGCAGAGCGAATTACAGACAGTGGCGCAATCATTTCGGAGTTCAACATGGGAGCGAAACCTGACGCACCAAATTTTCCGCGTCGCAATCGTATCATCAGCGGCATCTCGCTGGGAACACTCATCATCGAATCTTCACCCGAAGGAGGCTCGATGATCACGGCACAAACCGCGCTCGACCAGAATCGCGAAGTGTTTGCCCTGCCCAGCGCTGTGCATGAGAAGCGCAAGAGTGGAGCGAATCTTCTTATTAAAGAAGAGAAAGCTCAGCTTGTTGAATCTGTTGAAGACGTGATTGCTGTCTTAGCTCTGCAACTGAAGTCTATCATCAAAGCTGCCGGGATCATCAAAAAGAAATCGCCGCCACTACAGCTTTCAATATTCGAGCAGAAGTTGTATGACGCAATGGGCGACGCTCCGATTCACATTGACACGCTTGCTGAACGTGCACATTACTCGACCGCTGATGCCCTCGTGCATTTACTCTCGCTCGAGTTCAAAGGGGTTGTGAGGCAGAAGCCGGGAAAAATGTTTGTGAGAATCGCATAAGCAATATCTCGTACTGACGTAGAGCACAAATCTTGAGCCAACGCGGTGAAATCCCTTTTCTCTTACACGAAATTTCAGTATCTTATGTGGAGTTATCAAGGCGGCCGGGGGAATGCATGTTCATCATAGGCGAAGCCGTCATTGATGACGCCGTCGCTCAGGCAGATTTTTGCTGTGATCTCGAAAGATGCAAAGGCGCCTGTTGTACGTTAGCAGGCGGTCGAGGGGCTCCACTGGAAGATGACGAAGTGCTGGAACTTAAAAAGGCCTACCCCATCGTCAAGGAGTACCTCGACGAAAAGAACATTCGCATAATCGAGACAACAGGGTTGTACGATGGCTCGCCGGGCGATTTTGCAACAAATTGCATTGACCGGCGCGAATGTGTGTTCGTCTATTGTGAGAATGGAATAGCAAAGTGCAGTTTCGAGACGGCGTTTTTGAGAGGGGAGATTGATTGGCGCAAACCCATTTCGTGTCATCTCTTCCCTATTCGCATCAGAGGCTTCGGAAAGGATTTCGTTCGCTACGAAGAAATTTCTGAATGTGGAGGGGGACGTATACTTGGTAAAGCGCAACAAGTGAAGCTGCATGAATTTCTGAAAGCGCCTCTCGTTCGTAAGTACGGCGAGGCGTGGTACAAAATCTTTGTTGACTATTGTAATACTAAATTGGTTACAGAACAGAAATCTGCGACAGGCTGAGACACGCAGAGCAGGACTGAGCATGACAATGTATCTCAAGACAAAAAACTGCAATTGAGTCGTTGATAAAGTAATGTTGAACCTTTCTCTTCAACATAAGATGATGATGAAGCTGTCGCCTCAACAGGTGCAATACCTGAAGATGCTTCAGCTTCCGACGCTTGCGCTTGAACAGAAAATCAAAGCTGAGCTGGAGATGAATCCTCTGCTGGAAGAAGGCACGGAGGATGAAATCGAAGTTTCTGAAGACCAGTTAGAGCCGGAAAAAGAGGAACCCGTGGCAGAAGTTGCTGAAGGCGAGACACCGGCGAAAGTAGAAGAACCTCCGACGAAATCAACCGAAGACGACGATTACACAATTGACGATTACATAAAGGACGAATATACCGGACACAAGGCTTCTGAACCTTTTGACCGCGAGGAAAAGGACGAAATGCCGTTGGCAGACTCCGTTCCTCTTTATCATCGCTTGTTAGAGCAATTTACCTTGCTTGAGCTTGACGACGAAGAGATTGTTGTCGGACCGGAAATCATCGGTAATCTTGACGAAGATGGCTACTTGCGGCGGGACCTTGCTTCGATTGTGCAAGACTTGAATCTCTCGCACGGCACAAACATCGAGCTGAAAAAAGCGGAAGGGGTTCTTCATAAAATTCAGCGTCTCGACCCTGTTGGCATCGGTTCGCGCAACCTTCAAGAGTGCTTGATTGTGCAAGTCGAGATGAACGAGATGGAAGATCACTATCTCAAGACGCTGACCTTGCGAGTGCTGAAGGAGTTCTATGAAGATTTCACGATGCGACACTTTGAAGAGATTGCAAAGAAATTGAACATCACGCTCGATGAGCTGAAACGCATCATCGAAGTCATTCAACATCTTAACCCGAAGCCGGGCGAAGGCGAGTTCACGCCGCATGAGAATTACATCGTTCCCGATTTCATTGTCACGCAATCTGACGACGATTTTGTTATTTCGCTTAACGATAGAAACGTTCCGCCGCTCCGCATCAACAAGCAGTACAAAGAGCTGATGTCGAAGCGAAGAAAGGACGGCGTTCCGACCGAAGCGAAAGATTTCATCCGCCAACGATTTGAAGCGGCAAAGTGGTTCATCAGCTCCATTCATCAACGGCGAGAGACAATGGTGAAAGTGATGCGCACAATTGTAGAGAAGCAACGGGAGTTTTTCGAGACGGGTGAAAGACTGAAGCCGATGATTTACAAAGACATCTCTGAAGTAATTCAGATGGATATCTCCACCATTAGCCGCGTCGTGAACAGCAAGTTTGTACAAACGGACTATGGCGTATTCTCACTTCGTTACTTCTTCAGCGATTCCATCAGCACAACGGATGGCGAGGAAGTCTCGAACAAAGAAGTGAAAATCAAGTTGAAGGCTTTGATTGACGCCGAAGACCCGTTGAAACCTCTGAGCGACGACAAGCTCGCAAAACTCCTGAATGAACAGGGCTTAAATATTGCCCGTCGGACTGTTGCAAAGTATCGTGAAGCGATGTTGATTCCTGTTGCACGCCTTCGTCGCAAGCTCAAATAACATTCTTTCCCACTTTTCGAGCATCCCCCAATGTCTGAAATCATCCGTGCCACTACTGTCATTGGCTTAACCTTAAAAGGCAAAACCGTCATCGGCTCCGACGGACAAATCACGGTCGGCAACACGGTAATGAAGCAAGGAGCGAAAAAAGTCCGCAAGCTCTACAACGACTCCGTACTGGCAGGATTTGCCGGCGCTGCTGCCGATGCCTTTACACTCTTCGCGAAGTTTGAAGACTACCTAGAGAAACATCGCGGCAATCTTGAACGCGCGGCAGTCGAACTGGCAAAAGAATGGCGAACGGACAAATATCTCCGTCATCTTGATGCCTTGCTCGCTGTGATTGATAAAGAACGAGCGCTGGTCATTTCCGGGACAGGTGAACTCATCGAGCCTGACGATGGGATCATTGCGATTGGCTCGGGCGGAAGCTACGCACTTGCTGCAGCACGGATGTTGGTGAAGCATTCAAATCTTAACGCAAGAGAAATTGTTGAAGAATCGCTGCAAACCGCCGGCAATATCTGCATCTACACAAACACAAACTTGACGATTGAAGAACTCTAACAAAATGAAGAATTCAACCTCAAAACCCGCATCGGAACAACGAGCCCGAGAACTGACACCGAGAGAAATTGTCAAAGAGCTTGACAAGTACATCATCGGTCAGCAGAATGCAAAGAAGTCGGTGGCAATTGCATTGCGCAACCGCTGGCGGCGATTGCAAGTGCCGTCCGGCTTGCGCGAAGAAATCATGCCCAACAATATCATCTTGATTGGACCAACAGGGGTTGGCAAGACGGAAATCGCTCGCCGTCTTGCAAAACTTTCGGATGCGCCGTTCATAAAGGTAGAAGCATCAAAATTTACCGAAGTTGGCTACGTTGGTCGTGATGTTGAGTCCATCATTCGCGACTTGATGGAATATGCAGTCAACATGGTGAAAGCGGAGAAACGGGCAGAAGTGAATGACAAAGCAAAGGAAATAACCGAAGAGCGCATTCTCGACATTCTCATTCCACCATCTCGCAAGCGACACTCACCCGAAGCAAATGATGCGCTGCAACTAAGCGATGAACAAGAGGATAACAAAGCGACGCGAGAAAAGTTCAGACAAAAACTTCGTGATGGAAAGCTCGAAGACAAAATAATCGAGCTTGACCTTCCTGCCGGCGAAGCGCCACTGATGCAAGTCATCGGTCCGATGAATCTCGAAGAGATGGGTGTAAATATTCAGGAGATGTTCGGTGGTTTGATGCCAAAGAAAATGAAGAAGCGAAAGATTTCGATTGCCGAAGCGAGACTCATTCTCTCGAACGAAGAAGCAAAGAAATTGATTGATCAGGACGCTGCAATCAAAGAAGCCCTTCAACGAGTTGAGAATTCGGGTATTGTTTTTCTCGATGAGATTGACAAAATCGCGGGCAGCAAATCAACAAGCGGTCCTGATGTTTCGCGTGAAGGCGTTCAGCGAGACTTGTTACCGGTTGTCGAAGGGTCGAACGTGATGACGAAGTATGGCATGGTTCGGACGGATCATATTCTGTTCATCGCGTCCGGTGCATTCCATGTTTCTAAACCGTCTGACCTCATTCCTGAATTACAGGGACGCTTCCCTATTCGCGTTGAACTCAACAGCTTGACCGAAGAAGACTTTGTCAAGATTCTCACAATGCCTCAAAACGCGCTCATCAAACAGTACGCTGCACTTATTGAGACCGAAGGTGTGGAGATTGAATTCACAGCAGATGGCATTAACGAGATTGCAAAGATTGCAAGTGAAGTAAATGAGAATGTAGAAAATATAGGCGCACGTAGGTTACACACCATCATGACTTCCCTCCTTGACGACATTTTGTTCGACGCTCCGGACGAACTCAAGGAGAAAAAAATCCTCGTAAACCGCGACCTCGTTCTGGCAAAGCTCTCGAACATAGCTAAGAATAGAGACTTAAGTCGCTATATCCTCTAACCTGAGAATACAGATGAATATCTCAACATTAACGTATCTCAATAGTCACCGATGTCTTTTCGTGTGAATAGACAGTGGCATCGCAATTGCGAGTTTTAGTTGGCTGAACGAAAGAATTCCGCTTTGTATGATTTGAAAAGAAACCCGAATTTGATATATTAACGTAAGTAACCAATGCTAGTTATCTGAAAAATTTTACGTCTACAAAGAAAAAGAAGTCAGAGGAGGAAATTGTATGGAGATTCAACGAGTTATGGCTGGGGGACAATACACGCCGCAGGCACAATTTACCAGCGATGAGCCAAAAGGCATCGCGCGGTTCTCAAATAAAGTTCAAGGTCTTGCTTATGGCGGCGCAGCCGCACTGGTAGTTATTGTTGGACTTCGATCCATCTATGGGCGTCAGATTCCTTCATGGGTTGTCATCAGTGCGCTCGCACTTGAGGCTTTCCTTCTCCTCATGATTGCAACAGTGTATTACCTCACCCCTGAAGACAAAGGCGGCGCAGCTCCATCAACCGAGAGTCAGGTGCTTTCCGGTGAAAAAGAAATCCTTCACCTCCTCAAGAGGGATATTATCACCGGTGAAAATGAAATGATTAAAGTATTGAAGAACGACATCGCCGGCGGACAGCGCGACTTAGTTAATGTCATGCGTAATGAGCTTCTTCCGAGTCAGCGTGAAATGTACAACGTATTTCGTGACGAGTTTATCAATGCAGAAACAGAAGCGTTGCAGGTGTTACAGCGTACCGAAGCGCATGTCGGCAAGATGAACGATCTTCTGATGAGCCAGCATCAAATGTACAACGCACTTCGCAGTGAACTCCTTAACGGCGAAGCAGAAGCGCTGCGTGTGCTGCAGCAAATCGAAACACATATCGGAAAAGTCGTAGAAAACGAAATTGAACGGGTTGTTCAAGTGAAGGTTCAGGAAGTATTCACGTCCATGGTGCGCCAGGAAGTGCACAAGTCGTTAGAGGCAAACCGTAGCAACAACGCCTAAACTTGGTGGTGAAGAACACTGAAAGTAGGGGAACAATCCGATGAAACAGAAAACGTCATTCTATTTCGTGCTGTATCTTGTTGCGCTTGTCAGCTTGCTCGACGTTATTACCGAACGCGACGATGCGCAACGCGAGATAGCGGAAATCTTGGTAAAGAGAATTTCCGAAGCGCCCGAATTACAAGTCCCGGACACGCTCATTTGGTTTACAAAGGATAGCAGCCGTGCCCTTCTCAAAGTTAGCGGTCTTGAGACTGCCACTGAAAAAGCAAACATATTCTATGAATTAAAATCACTCGACGGCGCCATGCCGGAAGGTCTCTCTCCGTCAATAACGAAAGATACGGAAGGCAACGGGATTCTTGCGGGGAAGATTATGGAGAAAGGCTTTTACAAACTTCAAGCCTCAGCTCAAATCAGCCGCGAGTTGCCGGAAGAATTACCTGAATCTGTACGTGACCTCATCAGGCGACAGCTTGGCAATGAAATTCCTTTGACGACCAAACCGGTAAGCTTCACGCTCAAAGTTGAAGGTGCTGGGGCCGCCCCACCAAAACTCACACTCAACGTCGAACCGCCGAAAGACGACAAGTGGATCGTTGGCTCGCCGTACGCGAAGAACATTTACGTCGGCGGACCGAGCGTTGATATCGTGAGTTTCTCCTCATCCGATCCGCGATTCACCATTGTCAAAGATATCGGCAAAATTCTCCTTGAGTGGGCAAATCCGATTGTTACCGCAAATCCGATAAACATTACCGTTTCAGGCCAAGCACATCGAGGTGCAACACCAGATTTGGAGAGCGCATCAACGACCTTCACTGTTATTGTAACTCCCCCCCGCTGGGATCCGGAACCACAGCCGGAAGCATATTGGGACGTTCCGTTTTCCTTCGCAAGCGGTGTGCGTGGGCTTGATGCAAACAAATTTACCGTGGAGATTCTTGCAAACGGCAGCACGCCGGTCAAAACAGTTTCGGCAGTCGAATATCCGTTCACATTCAAGCCCGAACGCACATGGACGAGCTTGACGTTCCGCGTGCTTTCTGTTGTAAACACGGAAATGTTGCGCAAAGAAATACCCGTGAAGAAACCAATCGCCCCGCAAATCAAGTGGGCAGGTTCAACGTGGCAAGGAAATGATTACCTGATCAAGTTCACAAGCGCAGATGTTGGCAATGGTGATGTCACGGTCGACAATTGTACCGTCATTCAACCTGAAGGCATAACCTCAAGGCTCGATACGCGACGGGGCAAGAACTTCGCAATGATTGTACAGAACTTGCACGCAACACGTCCGAGCGCAATTAAGATCAAAGTCACCGTCACGGGCATTGGCGGGTCGCGCACGGATCAAGTTACACAATCAATACTCTACTGATAAGAGGGAAGAACTCAGGGGATGAAGAAATCACTCATACACAAAACAATTATTCTGCTAATCGTTATTGTCGTTGGCTTACTTTCAAGCGATGATTGTTTTGCCCAGAAGAAAAAAACAGGCGCAACAACCCGGCAAAAGGCTAAAGGGCAACAAAGCACTCTTCCAAAACAACCACTTCCATCGAGAGACTCAACGTTCACCGGAAATAGCAAAGCGGGCGTAGATTCCGCCGCATGGAGAATTGGAACAACACCCTCGCAGATGCAAATGCAGCAACCGGCGTTCGTAGATACATTCCATGTTGCAGACACATTGAAAATGATCCGTCAACGAATTGAACGACTCCAGGGTGTTCTTGATAAAGTCACGTTCGGTCCGCAGTCATACTATTTTACAAGGTTACGTTCGTGGAGCATTCCTCTCTCCGACGCGTTGAATGATTCGATCTCTCGATACTTCTTCGAAGTACTGGAGAACGATTCGAGCTTTATCGAAAGTCGTGGCGATATCCAGGTTATCGCCACGCCCGAGCCATCAACCGATCTTGTAGCCATCTACTTTGCCGGAAACGGAAAAGAGAAAAAGGGCCAGCGCCTTCGCGAGGCACTCGAGAAAAAGAAGGATCACAACATGTATCGCCAGCTTCTCGAAAGCCGCGAGTATAGTGAAGACAAAGAGCTGATCGATCGAAAGTTCAGGATCGCAGATCTCACAGCTCCACATTTGATAAAAGATGGCGATAGTGTGCTCGTTGCATTCGACCGCTACAGCTTTGCGAGTGTAGATCATAAAAGAGCTACGGTTGTTACCTTGCGCTTGTTTGATAATGTGCGGATCCGTTTCGGTAATATGTGGGGCATGGAAGTAAAATTAGGCAATGATGAACTTGGACTCCCCTTCTGGACATCGGGAAACCTTGCAGTCTTTGCTCTCTACAATCAAATCAAGGTTGGCGGACAAATCCCGTTCAAATGGGGAACCCAAAGTTCATCAGTATTGAGCAGTGTATGGAAACCACGGTCGTTGAATGGAACGTATGGAGTCACCGGAGAATTCGATTGGGCTTATGCCGGCGGCTCATTTCTCGTTGGCTTCCCACGCACTGATACTGACGGAACATTCGCAGATACCAACAACATTTACACCATCAAGGCTGCCGGACAAGTGTGGTATTCGTTCACTGTCAACACCAACAACAGTGCAAACTTGTATCGCTTCAAAACAGGACTTGGCATTGAACTTATCGGACTATCTACATTCAACAAAGGAACGCCTGGTATTTCTCAGGATGAGATCGAGCCTGTAAGAAACAGGCTTTTTTGGAGCCCGTACTTCAAAGTTGATTACATGAATCAGCAGTTTGCACGGCGCTTTGGAATAAGCGGACAGTACTTTCGTGATATAGCGCTTGTCAATCTCTGGCTCGAAATCATTCCAGAACAACTTCGTGTGGAAGTGAAGTTCTCTTCAATTCTCACGCGTGAGCGAGACCCGTGGGAACCGCCGTACTTCTTCACGCTCTCAATACCATACACGTTTAGTTTGTAACGGGGGAACCTGAACGACATGAGAACATCACTGCATAAACTTGCTCTGCTACTTCCAATCCTGTTGTGCATCGGGACATTTTCAGAAACCTTCGGACAAACGCCCGACAAGCTGAAAACAGACGTCGAAACAGCGCGACAAGATCTTCAGTCACTGGAAAGAATCTTGAACGAATTGAATCTCATGGATAGCGCATATGCCCCTTCATTTCCCCGATGGGAAATGAATGAGCCCAACTTGAAGCTGCGGGTCTACGCGGCGTTCAGAAACAGGGGCAAGCAGTTTTCCAAAGAAGACAAAATTACGATCGTTGCTCATCCAGATTCACAAACGATTACAGATATCCGAATCGGAGATGTCTCGTACGGAAAATTGTACGCGCAAACATTGCTTGCACGCGACTTAAAGATAGATTTGTTTGCAGCAGCGCGAACCAACGAACCGCCAATGGGACTAAAAAATCGTGCAGTCGAAGAATCAAACCCGATGGCGCACCAATCAAGACCGGATTGGGTCTCGGCAGACTTCTCTCTCTT
>Ga0082335_1003200_pt1 | contig 27534 bp, 23 predicted proteins | sample Subgrocontami58m_FD_72375 | JGI IMG/M metagenome (GOLD analysis project Ga0082335, IMG submission 72375) | Subsurface groundwater microbial communities from S. Glens Falls, New York, USA - GMW37 contaminated, 5.8 m (SPADES assembly) (version 2) ...
CTCCCTCGCTACGCTCGGGACTACGCCGCGCCTGGAGTAGAGGGAAATCTCGGCGTAGCTGCAAGCGAAGCCGGATGGCGGAGAGGGAGGGATTCGAACCCTCGAGGCCCTTTCGGGCCTACCTGCTCTCCAAGCAGGCGCACTAGGCCACTATGCGACCTCTCCAGCAGTGGGCGCAGTATATCTCAGCCAGCGGAGCGACACTATCGCCGGTTAACGTTACGTGTTGCTCGTTGAACGTTATTGAACCCGTAACGCGGAACTCGTAACGCGCAACGAATCAGTTATTTCCCGTTACAGACTTCGCAGCGCTTCATGATCGCCACCATGTGCTTCATCCACGCAAGCAGCGAGACCGTGAAGGCAAGAATGGCGAGCGACCCGCCAGTGGATCCGAACTGCAATGCATACCGCGTCGGTTCCACCGAAACGGTAACGACATGCGTTTCGAAGACCCCCACCAGCGCCGCGACGCTCACGATGAAGAGAAGGAGTGCGGCAAGCCACTTCGTGATCACGCACCCCAGAGAACAGTGGGGCTTCTTGGAAGAGAGAATTCCCATAGGAAAAAGAGGAAGAAGGTGAAGTGGAACTCAGTGTAGCACTGTCAGGTTTTAGCTGTTAGCTATTAGCTTTTAGGATCGAACACCTAAAACCTGAAAGCTAAAAGCTAATTGCTAACCAGCCATCCGCCCGCGTAATCTAGGAGTCATGAAAATTTCGCGAAACTGGCTCTCGGATTTCATCGAGTGGCACGAGACCGACCCGCAGGTGATCGCGGACCGGCTCACCCGCTGCACAGGGGAAGTGGAGGAGATCATCGAGCAGGGCGCGCCGCTCGAACACTGCGTCGTCGGAAAAGTCGTGAATCTGCGCAAACATCCGAATGCCGACAAGCTTTCGGTTTGCGAAGTGGTTACCGGGCAGGGAGAAAAACACGTCGTTTGCGGCGGCACGAACCTGCGCAAGGACATGGTCGTGGCATTTGCGCATGTGGGAGCGAAGGTGAAGAGTGCAGCAAAGGATGGCGTGCCCGTCACCATTGCACAGGTGAACATCCGGGGAGCCACAAGCGAAGGAATGATTTGTGCCGCTGAAGAAATCGGCCTTATGAGTATGTTTCCGCCATCTGAAAAGGACGGCCTGCGCCCGGTAATTGATCTGACAAGTCACAACTTCAAGCCCGGCACCCCCCTTCGACTGGCACTGAAACTTACCGATGTAATTTTCCATATCGACAACCACGCCATCACGAACCGCTCGGATCTCTTCTCCCACATCGGGGTTGCCCGCGAGCTCGTGGCCATGGGACTGGCAACATGGAAGAAGCTCCCCCCGAAGAAGAAACCTTCTTTCCCGAAAACAGACCTTCCTTTCAAGCGGATCAACGACATTCCGAATCTCGTCCCGCGCTACTGTGCCTGCGCTCTCACCATCGATGATATCGGCGTGACACCGGACTGGATGCGTCGGCGACTCGAAGCCCTGGGATCAAGATCGATCAACCTGCCAGTGGACATAACCAATTATGTTTCGCTGGAACTCGGGATGCCGCTCCACAGTTTCGATGTGGCCGACTTGAAGGGGACGGTAAGAATCAGAACCGCGAAAAAGGGCGAAAAGATAATCACTCTGGACAAAGTTGAAAGAGTCCTCCCGGAAGGAGCCGCCATATTGAGTGACGATGAAGGAGTTTTCGATCTGCTGGGGATCATGGGCGGCCTCAGGAGCAGTACCAAAGATTCCACACGGCAACTGTATCTTCATGCCGCCGTCGTGGACCCGGCCTCGATCCGTAAAACCATCATCGCTACCGGCCACCGGACCGATGCCGCCACGGTCTATGAAAAAGGAATCCCTTTTATTGCCGCCGAAGAAGGCTTCCGCCGGGCACTGGAACTGATGCTTGAATTGCTGCCGGGAGCGAAGATCATCTCTTCTTTCGAATCCGTCGGAAAAACCGACAGGAAAAAACCACTCAGGATACCGGCCGACATGTTCCGGAAAGTGATCGGCGCCGAGATAAAGCCCGCTCAAGTCAAACGGATACTTTCCGATCTCGGCTTTAGTGTCAAAACCTCGGGGAAAACCTTCACAGTGACTCCGCCCCCCTGGCGCAACGACGTTCTCCTGAAACAGGATGTCATCGAAGAAGTCGCACGCATCTTCGGGTATGTGAACGTCCCCGCGCGTATGCCCGAGGCATTGATCGCCCCTCCCCTGCGCGACCAGCGGATCCATCAGATGCGCGACGCGCTGAAGGAGTCGGGCTTCATGGAACTCATCCACGTGGCGTTCACTTCGCCGCAACTCCTCGCGAAGATGGCAGTCGGAAAGGGAGCGGTCACTCTCGAGAATCCCATCGGGGAAGAGGTGAGCCTGCTCCGCCCCGGTCTGCTCCCTGCCCTGCTCACAACAGCCGCACGGGAACTGAAAACGCTCAATGCTCCGCGGCTCAAGGTGTACGAAATCGGCCATGCCTTTTCGAAGGGGAAGGAATGGAACGAACTCGTCCTGCTCATAGCGGCACGCAGCGAAACGACGCTCAAAGACGATCCGCTCCTCCTCCTGAAAGCCGCTGCCGTGAATGCGCTCGAGTCGGCTGGGCACAGGGTCACCGTTCGTTCCTCATCCGACATCCACGCCATGGGTCATCCGGGGCGCTGCGCGGAGCTCCTCTGCGGGGGGAAGAGAATCGGCCTTCTCTTCGAAGTCCACCCCCGCATCCGGGCAGCCACCGAGCTCCCCTTCCGCGCCGCTGCCTGCGTCATCGATGCCGACATCCTGTTCTCCCTCGTTCCGGAGACACGGATCTTCACTCCGCTCCCCGCCTTCCCGGGAATCTCCTTCGACGAAACGCTCCCGCTGGAAGCCGGGGCGGAGCACGCGCAGGTGCTTGCCCGCCTTTCGTCCGCCGAGGCGCTTCTCCGGTCAATCGAAACCGTCGACCTCTACGAGGCGAACGGAACACGAACCCTCACGCTCCGGTTTACCTACCGTGCCCCCGACCGCACACTGACACAGGAAGAAGTCGAGAAGGTGCATGCAACAGTGCTTGCTCAGCTGACAAAAAGCTGAAGTCGGGTGTTACTCTCTCCTCTCATCGCTTACCGCTTATCGCTTATCGCTCCTCCATGAAGATATACACGCGCGTCGGCGACAACGGGACGACCGGACTTCTCGGCGGGGAGCGATCTGCCAAATCGTCCGTCCGCCTTCACGCCTGCGGCTCACTGGATGAACTCAATGCCGCCCTGGGCCTAGCTCTGAGCAACGGGAATGTATCCCCGATACTCCAAAATCAGATCGGTGAAATACAGCGCTTATTGTTTACGATCGGTGCCGATATAGCCGCTCCGCACAAAAGCCATCTTCAGATCATCAGGATCGGCCAGGAAGAGATAAAGAAACTCGAACAATGGATCGATGTTCTTTCAGCCGACCTTCCGAAACTCCGAGCTTTCATCCTTCCGGGTGGATCGAAGTGCGGGGCTCTGCTGCACCTCGCCCGCACCGTTTGCCGCCGGACCGAACGCTGGATCGTTGCCCTCAACGCGGAAGAACCGGTGAACGAAAACACCATCCCCTTCATGAACCGCTTGAGCGATTACCTGTTCACCGCCGCACGGTTTGCCAACAAGGAATCTGGGCAGGAAGAAACGAGTGTCATCATCCCCAAGCCACCTGCAGATCCTCAAACCTGAGTGAAGGGCAGAGCGAAATTCAGATAGGCGAAAAACCCGAACAGAATTACGAGCGGCAGAAAGATCACGATCAATAGCAGTACCGAGCGTTTGTCTTTCACGAGACTTACATACAGGCTGCTCCCGCCGAAGAGGACGCCCGTGAGGAGAAGCGGAAGATCGAGCACCAACAGAATGGGCGCTAGCTCCTCTGCAGCGATACCGCGCTGCACGAGAACGATGAGGACGATCATCACCGTCCCCAGGCAGTAGAAGACGGCTGCGGAAACGCGGCGAAGGGTATCCATGATGAACATCCTACACGGGACAGGTGTTAGGTGTCAGGTTTTAGGTTTTAGGTGTTAGGTTTTAGCTTTTAGAAAGTGCTTCGCTCCCTAAAACCTAGAACCTGAAAGCTAAAACCTGAAAGCTATTTTAATTTTTTCTGTACCGTCAGACGCGCCCGCCCCTGTCTCCGCCGCCGCTGAAGAACCCGCCGACCGGTTGTACTCGTCGTCCGTGCACGGAACCCGTGCAACCGAAGCCGCCGACGCCATTTGAGTTTTCGAAGCATTGCGGGAAAGAGGGTACAGAAGAGGCCGAAGGAGCGTCAACAGTGAATCAATTTACATTCGGCATTTTCCCTTCTACATTCTTCGCAATGTTCACTGTTTCCCGCCTCGATTCCGGTCTTCCCGTTCTGGTCGCGCCGACCGACGGTACGGCGGCGGTGACGGTCCTGGTGTTCGCAGGGGCCGGTTCACGCTACGAAACAGGGCAGGAACGCGGCATCAGCCATTTCCTCGAGCACATGTTCTTCAAGGGCGGCAACAAGTACCGCTCGGCAGCGGAGGTGAGCACGGTTATCGACGCGGTCGGCGGAGATTTCAACGCGTTCACCGGCAAGGAGTACGCCGGCTACTATGTGAAAGTGGCAGCCGAGGAGGCGGAGCTGGCCTGTGACGTATTGTCCGACATGCTCCTGCACGCCCGCTTTCCGACCGGGGAGATCGAGAAGGAACGCGGCGTGATCATCGAGGAGTACCGGATGTACCAGGACACGCCGATGTATCAGGCCGGGTGGGATTTCGAGACACTCGTCTTTGGCGATCAGCCGCTCGGATGGGACACCATCGGCACGGAGGAGGTGATACGCTCCGTGAAGCAGGAGGACTTCCAACGCCACAAGCGGGACTTCTATACGCCGGATAATCTGGTGGTGACATTCGCGGGACGGATCGGCGAGCAGCAGGCGCTGTCCCTCGGAAAACAATACTTCGGTGCGATCCAGGGGAAGAAAGCGCGCATGTTCGCGCCGGTGGAGCCACACGCGGGGAAACAGGTGGGTCTCACGACCAAGCAGACCGAGCAGGCTCACTTGGTCTTCGGCGTCGAGGGCGTGTCTGCGCTTCACAAAGACCACTTCGCCCAGCGGCTGCTCTCCATCATCCTCGGCGGTTCCATGAGCTCCCGGATGTTCCTCCGCATCCGCGAGGCGCGCGGGCTCTGCTACTACATCTCCACCTCAACGGATAACTACCTCGACACCGGCCTCCTCTCCACCAGAGCGGGCGTCGATCAATCCCGCCTCCACGAGGCGGTTTCCGCCATCCGGCACGAATACGAGCTCTGCGCCGCGGATGGGGTTAAGCCTGAGGAACTGAGGCGTGCGAAGGATTTCCTCAAGGGAAAGACGACCCTCTCCATGGAAGATTCCGAAGAACGGGCACATTTCTTTGGCAAACAGCAGCTGTTGTATCCGAAAGTCCGGGATGTCTCCGAGTACTATGCCGAGTTCGAAAAAGTCACGACGAAACAGGTGAATGCTCTCGCCCGCCGTCTCCTGACGAAAGACCGTTTCCGGCTCATCGTCATTGGGAAGGAGAAAGACGGAGAGAAGCTGGAGAAGCTGCTTGTGGGATAATCGGGCAAATTGATAATGGATAATGGATAATGGATAATGGGACTGTTTTCGGAATAGCCGAACAATCATTCAATTGTCCATTTTCAATTATCCATTGTCCATTTCTATGGAACGCACTCTCATCCTCTTCAAGCCCGACGCCATCAAGGGAAAATTTTGCGGCAAAGCACTCAGCCGATTCGAGGAAGCCGGTTTCAAAATCACCGGTTGCAAGATGATCCAGCTCGAACCAAAAATCCTTCGTGAACACTACGCCCACGTCGCCGACAAACCGTTCTATCCAGACATCGAGAAGTTCATGTCGAGTACCCCGGTCATCGCCATGGTATTGGAGGGACCCGGAGTCGTGGACAAGGTCCGCGAAATGCTCGGCGTCACCGACAGCCGCAAAGCTGCGCCAGGAACCCTCCGCGCAACGCTCGGAACCGACATGATGGTGAACGTCGCCCATGCCTCAGATAGCGCTGAGACGGCAGAGAAAGAGGTGAAAAGGTTCTTCAGGCCGGAAGAACTCTTCGATTATTAGACCCTTTAATATTCCGGCGACCAACACCACTCCAAACATTCTTTCAATTGCTCGATGGAAAGATCTTCTCTTGGCATGTAACCGGGGATAAGAGACTGGATTTGCCGGATCAATGAAAGACGATCCCCATTGACGATTCCAGCCAGAGTTTCCCCCGGCTCTTCCGGCTCATCGTCAACACCAAAACTCTCGATTTTCGGTGAAGCTTTTAGGACAGCACTGGACATAGGAAATCCATCCTACCCGACACCTGTTTTTTGTACAGAAAATTCATTGCTGCCCGCTAAGGAACCTCTGATTAATGCCATTATTCGCGATAAACAACATAACAGCAGCGGCTTTTCAAGCCGCGGCGTTTGCGTGATAGACAACGCAGCAATCCTTCGTTCGCCGCGGCCCGAAGGGCCGCTGCTGATGCGCAATGTTGTCGGTTAATCAGCGGTTCCCTAACCGCTGATCGCGAGTCGCTTACTTCATGCTTCCCGTCGCCGTTTTTTTGCCTGCCGGCCGTAGCTCGCTTCCAGTGAGCGAAGGCTGGCCTGCAGTCACATCCTCGTGGTCGAGGAGCCATTCCAACGCCGCGGCGAGCTGCGGGTCTTTGCCCGCGCGGTACTCGTCCGCCGTCCGGTCCACGATGATGTCAGGGGTGATGCCCTTCTTCGCGATGTCATGCCCCGCAGGCGTCATCCATTTCGCCGTCGTGACGCGGAGGCTCGAGCCTCCCGGCAGATCGATGACCTCCTGCACCGTCCCCTTCCCGAAGCTCTTCGTGCCGATGATCTTCGCGCGCCTCAGATCCTGGAGCGCGCCGGCCGTGATCTCCGAGGCGCTCGCGGATCCCCCGTTGATGAGTACGGCCATCGGCGTATCCGGAAGAATGGGGGACCCGCGCACCGTGTGCTCTTCGGACGGGCTGTCCCTGCGGACGACGGAGACCACCTTCCCCTCCTTCACGAACATCGAGACCAGCTCCTCGGCTCCGTCCAGGTACCCGCCGCCGTTGAAACGGAGATCGAGGATGACGCCCTTGAGCTCCTTAACCGGGAAGCCCGCGAAGGCCTTCTTGATCTCCGCGATTGACGCATCGCCGAACTGGTTGAGGACGACGTATCCGACGGAACCGCTCTGGGTTTTGATGACTGACGATTCAACGCTGGGAATATGGATGTTCTCCCGCACGACCGTGATCGTCACGGGGTCGCGCTTTCCCTCGCGCAGGACCGTCAGACGGACCGATGTTCCCTTGGGCCCGCGGATCTTCCCGACGACATCCTCGAGACGCATCCCCTCCACCGCCAGATCATCCACCCTGAAGATGATGTCGTGTGTGAGGAGACCCGCCTTCTCCGCGGGAGATCCTTTGAGCGGAGCCACGACGACGATCTTGCCTTCACGGACATCGAGCTGCGCGCCGATCCCCTCGAGCGTGCCGCTGAGGGCATCCTGAAATGTCTTGGAATCCTGCGGCGTCATGAAGACGGTGTACGGATCACCGACCGCCTGCACCAGCCCGCCGACAGCGCCGTAGACGAGGGCGTTGATCTTGAGATCCTGCGGCGCGATGTAGTGGCGGTCGAGGAGCCGCCACACGCTCCAGATAAGCGAGATATCGACCTCTTTCTCCGGGTCGCCTTTCACCACCTGCCCCGAATTCGTGGAAGGCACGAGGAGCTCATTGAGTTTCTGGCGTTCGGCCACCAGCTGCTTGAGTTCGTAATTTACGCCAAGCTCCCACCCGAGAACGAGGGCGAGGAACGGCAGGAGCGCCACCGAAAGAATGCGAAAAATATTCTTCATGGAATATCGGAGGATCGCAGGCGGAGAGCATATACTGAGGACATGGCAACCAGACGACAATCGAAGGCAGCTGCCAAGACGAAGCACCCGCGCAGAGTGCGCCGGACTCGTGCGTCGCGACGAAGGACAGTGAGGAATCATCCGCGTGTCCTCAGAGGAACGAAGATTTCCGAAATTCTCGCGCTCCATCCGAAATCGGAGGATGTGCTGGGCGCGTACGGTCTCTATTGCTACCACTGCGCTCTCGGCGAGTTCGACACGCTCGAAGAGGGGGCGAAGATCCACGGCCTGCTCCCGGAGGACGTCGAAAACCTCCTCCATGACCTCAACGCGCTCCTCCCGGGAACGCCTTCCCCTTCCGCGCGCATCACGGTGACGAAGGAAGCCGCACTGGCCCTCCGGGACATCGCGGTGCAGGAGGGAAAAGCCGGGCAGATCCTGCGCGTAACGGCGGATGAACAGGGAAAGTACTGCCTGGAGTTCCGGTCGAAACCGGTGAAGGGGGATCAGCTCTTCCGCCATCCCGACGTGCCGGAAATTCGTATCGCCGCCGCTACAGCAACACTTGCACGTATCGGCTGCGTCACCATCTCTGTGCGCGGAGGGGCATTCAAGCTCGAACCGTCGCGACGATGAGCCCGACGTGTATACTCCCCCCATGGTCCGTCTCCCCGCCGCACTCGAACGCAAGCTCGCGGAACTCTTCCCGAGAGCCAGGGAGCGGGATCAGTTCGTCACCGATCTCGTCCTGCAGGCGCTGGAGAGACGTCCGGCTGCCCAGCCGGGCCAACCAATCGCCGTGGGAGGAACGCTCCATCTCTTCACCGACGGCGGATCGCGGGGGAATCCCGGCCAGGCCGCCATCGGTTGTGTACTCATGGACCCGCTCAGGAACGAGGTACTCCGCGAGTACGGCGAATGCATCGGCGTGCAGACGAACAATGTGGCGGAGTACCAGGCCCTCATCACCGGGCTGAAGATCGCGAAAGAGTATCAGCCGAATCATCTGATCTGCCACCTCGACTCGGAACTGGTCGTGAAGCAACTGAACGGCGAATACCGCGTGAAGATGCCGAGTTTCCAGCCTCTCATCGAACAAATTCTGGAACTCAAGACACAATTCCCCCATCTCTCGTTCGTCTACATCCCGCGCGGGAAGAACTTGAGAGCGGACCTGCTGGTGAACAGAGCGCTCGACGAGATGATGCAGGGGCTGAGGAAAACATAAGGAAAATTGTTACATTGCTGCATTGTTTCATTGTTTGCACGCATCATTCGCGCGTTATCGCTTGCGAACAATGTAGCAATGAAACAATGTAACAATGTAATTGCCATGCGAAAAATCCCATCAACAACAATTGGCCTGAGTATTGCCGCAGTCATCTTCCTCGTCCCGGCAGCCGCGTTCGCCTCCCCCGCCTCCATCACCTACACCTACAAGCATCACATCTTCACCATTAGCCCCCTCCGGCATCCCGAATGGCGATCCAGAGAGCGGGTGTGGTATTACAGCGGCAGGCGGGCGATTCCTCCCACCCGGTTCTTAAGCTGCGGCAAGGGCACTATTTCCGGGCCCGGTTGGACGTTCGAGGACAGGATCACATGGAACGAGAAAGCCATCGCGCAGACGATCTCCGCGGATATCGCCTCGAAGCTCGATCGTCCGGCGGGAAGCGTGGTGATCCGTCGCAGCGCTTCCGGCACAATCGTCTTCGCGGGACAAGGCCTCCCGGGGAGGCAGGCGGATCTCGATCTTGCGGCGGCGCTGACGAAGATCGCGCTCGAAAAGGACGTCTCCACCGTGGTTCTCCCCATGATCGAGCAGGGTCCCGCGATCACGGTCGAAGATCGCTCGCTCAAGGAGGCGGGGATCCGCGAGGTGGTGACGGTGGGCGAATCTGTCTTTGCGAAATCGCCGGAAAATCGCAGACACAATATCGGCGTCGGCGTCAGACGATTCAACGGCCACCTCATTCCGAAAGACTCGGTCTTCTCCTTTAACGAGGTTCTGGGCCCGGTCAACGAAAAAACCGGCTACCGGAAGGAGCTCGTCATCCAGGGCGCTACGACGCTGCCGGATTACGGCGGGGGACTATGTCAGGTCAGCACCACCGCTTTTCGCGGACCCTGGGAATACGGCCTGCCGATCCTGCAACGCAAGAACCACAGCTACGCCGTGAGCTATTACAGCCCGCAGGGAACCGATGCCACCATCTTCCCGCCCAATACCGATCTGAAGTTTAGAAACGACACGCCGGGCGCACTGCTGATCCAGAGTTTTGTGGACTCCACCGATCACGCCTACTTCATTTACTACGGCACGGCCGACAAGCGGAAAACGGAGATCTCCGGACCGTACATCACCGACCGGGTCGCCGCACCGAAGGAGGAGCGCCTCACCTACACGACCACGATCCCCGTCGGGGAGAAACGTAAAGCGGGAGAGCAGCACGACGGCATGAAGGCGGTGTGGTACCGACGGGTGGAACGCGCGGGAACAGGCGTCATCCTGGAACGCATGTTCTCGGCCTATGAAGCGCGGCCGCTCACCTATCAACTGGGCGTGACGCCGGAGGACATGGCGAGACTCACAGCCGGTGAAGTCAGCGCCACTCCCAGCTGGTTGCCGAGCAAACCCTGAACGTAGCGTTCCAGCTCCCTGAGGCCCGCCTCCGGGCACGACGGAGGATCGGCCAGATCGATCGTCGGAATCCGCAGGAGAAGAGTATGCAGCTCCGGTGAAATATGGGCGCCGCCGACCTCTTCGTGCTGGAGACTCAGTCCCCCCGAACGCGGACTGACGACCAATCGGTCTCCAGTCCGGAAGGGCAGATGGCTCACGGACGAGTGTGTCGCCGACGGCAGAGAACCGAGCAAATGCAACAGTTTGAGTGTAAAAACCGGAACGAGATGTTTCGGGTGCGGAGCCCGTCCGAACGGCTCATGGGCCGGGCGGGCGCGGCAAGCACGCAGAAACGCGCACGTCAGCGCGTAGATTTCCGGCAGAGGCTCTCCTTCTTCCGTCAGTTTCAACAGAAGCTCGACCCCTTGATGCGCACAGGAAAAAACATGGGGATCACGCCAGGCCGGTGCATGCGCGTCGAGGCACGCGACAGCGGTGATGTTGTACCCCGCCGAACGAAGCTCATAGATGAAGTGAATCCGATGCAACGGCAGAAGACCGGCGCCTCTTCGGCTCTTGAGCCGCCGCACACCGTTGGCGCGCGCGGCAATGCGGCCGGCCCGCTCGGCAAAAAGGACGCAGAACCGGTCGGTTTCCCCGACATTGTACGTCCGCAGAACTATCGCCTCATCTGACCAGGTTTTTGCCACCGAATGAAAATGGACAATGGATAATGACTAAAAACACATGCGGTATTGTCGTTTTCAATTATCCATTATCCATTGTTCATTATCCATTGAATAATGGCAGAACCGCCATTGAGACGTGCGACTGGAGGGCGATGAACGTCCCCAGGAGCGCGACGCACACGATCACGAGGAACTCTATTGCCAGGAGCGCTGGGAGCGCTGCGAGGAGGGAGGCGGCCGTAGCCAGGGACCAGACGCCGAACATGCCTCCTGCTCCCAGCGCTGGGAGGAACACGGGGAGGATGGCCACGAGTCCCGCAGTGAACGCGAACGATAGGAGGAGCGCTACGCACAGCAGACAGAACATCTCGGTACAGAACGGCAGGAAAATGGTGAAGCGGTCCGCGCCGACCAGCTGTTCGACGAAGAGCTCCTCGCGCTTCGCCGCGACGCGCCGTCGCACGAGCTCGATCACCACGAAGAGGACGACGAGCACCAGGAGACCAACAACAAGGAGGAGGATCGAACGCGCTGCCCCCACCGCTTCCGCGAGGCGCTGGATCTGCTGCTCCTGATCGGTGGTCTGCGAGAGGAAGTTGGGGTTCACCGTCTTCGTGAACACCGGCTGACGGAGGAACTGCGTGAATGCCGGATAATCCTCCAGCTGTTTGAGGCGCACACCGAGTGTCTCGGGGAAGGGATTCTCGATGCCGAATTTCGTGAGGAAACTCACGAGCTCCGGATCGCGCTGTTTCTGGCGCTCGTACGCCTGCTGCCGCGTGATGTACACCACCTCGTCCACGTACGGGAGTTGCCGGACGTTCTGGATGAGGTCCTGGATCTGGATGTCGGTCGCGCTCTCGAGGATTTCGAGACGGAGATCTGTCTTCTCCCGGATGAGTTGAAGCCCCGTCTGCACGCCGAAAACGAGGAGGAGGAGCATCTGTCCGAGAAGCAGAACGCCGAAGAGCGATCCTAAGGACATCCCCCACCCCTGTTCCCGAATGACATTGAGGAACCCGCGCCTGACTCCCCGACGGATCACCTGTGAAAGCAGCGTCATGCCCTGGAGCATGGACAGCAGCTTACCAAACACGTATGCCCCTTGGACAGGAAAACGTATTGTCGTTACCCGTTGCGCGTTGTACGTTCCGTGTTCAAAAAAACACCGCGTAACTCGTAACGAGCAACGCGCAACATCCTCACGATACCGCATGTTTCTCAATCCTGCGCACCATCTCCAGACATTCCTCTGCACGCTCGTTCTGCGGATCGAGATCGAGAGCGCGTTTCAGGAGCGCCTTGCACTTGGCGAAGTCCTTGAGCTTCAGGTAGACGACGCCCAGATCGCAGAGGATGAGAGGGTTGGCTTCATCCAGATTGAGCGCGCGCTCAAGCGTGACCATACCCTCCAGCGACCGGCCGGTATTGAAGATGGACCAGCCGAGGCAGCGGAGGATCTCCGGGTTGTTCTGCTCGAGAGCGTTGGCTGTTTTGAGAGATGCAATCGACGCATCCCACCGTTCCTGCTGCGAAGCGATGAACCCCTGAATGTAATGAGCCGCAAAGCTCTTCTTCGTGATGGCAAGCACCCGCTGCGCGGCGGCCCCGGCACGATCGTAGTGTCCGAGACTCAGCTCGTTGTCCGCCACCTCCTCGAGCGCGGTTACGTTCTCCGGGTCGCGTGAGAGGAGCTGTTCGAGAATCCCGAGCGCCTCGGAGTGCCGCGCCTCGAACTTGAGCCGTTCGGCCTTTGCAAGGAGTTGCGCGACGGTGTTGTCCGGTGCGGGGATCATGATCAAGCGGCGATGAAGAATACCATAGTACTGATGATGAGCCAGGACGCGAGGATGATCGCGAGACCGATGAGCGATGCTTTCATGATCTTCTTTCCGGCGGAGCTATACTGCTCGTTCCCGCCGGAACCGACGAGGAAGAGGCATCCGAGGAGGAAGAGCGCCGTCGCCACGAGTGAGCTCCACGCGAGGAGCACGTTCACGATCCCGCCCATGATGCGCGGGACATCGGAATGAACGCCTGTGTTGATCGAGATTTGCATGTACGCCCACGCCGGAAACGCGAAACTCCAGAAAGCGAGTGCCAGTGCCAGACGCAGGAAGCGGGTCATCAAACCATTCTACCACATTCCGCGGAAGAACTGAATACGTGCTTGAGCAGGACGAAGGAGACGCTCTAGACTGAGCCGTCCATGAACGACGTCCATTTCCAGAGCCGACCGATCCATCAGGACGGCCCCCCGCGGCTTCGCGCGTACAGGGATCGAAGATGGTTCCACTGTCTCCTCAGTGCAATCGGACAGCCTATCCGGGGTTTCCTCCGACAGACCGTCAGATGGTGGAGGAGGCCACGCACCCCACGTACACGGCGCATGCTCGTGCTCAAGGGCATCGCCGGTCTCCTCGTCCTCCTCATCCTCCTCCTCGCACTCCTCTGGTTCACGCTCCCGGATATCAATGACCCAACGGCGCTTCTTGCCTCGCAGAGCACCGTCATTCTGGACAGGAACGGCGTGGAGCTCTACCGCCTCTTCTCGGAGCAGGACCGCACGTATGTGGCAGGGAACCAGATCAGCAACAGGGTGAAGCAGGCGACGATCGCCATCGAGGACGAGCGGTTCCTGGCGCGCAGCGGGTGCTTCGACGTCATTGGCTTCAGCCGCGCGGTCTTGAGCCAGATCGCTCCGAGCCTCTTCGTGCGCTCCGGCGGCTCCACACTCACCCAGCAGTTTGCGGGGAACGCGCTCATCGGACGGAAACGTTCGGTCATCCGCAAAATGCGTGAGCTCATGCTCGCCTGTCAGCTGGAACGCCGCTACAACAAGGATCAGCTCCTGGAGCTCTACTTGAACTGGATCCCCTACGGCCACAACGCCTACGGCATCGAGCAGGCGGCGCGGAACTACTTCAGCGTCAGCGCGAAGGATTTAACTCTTGCGCAGGCCGCCGTCCTGGCGGCGCTCCCGCAGCGGCCGACCTACTTCAGCCCCTACGGCACGCACCGCAAGACCGATGTGGCCGAAGAGATCCGGAAGAACATCTCCAGCGGGATTGTCACCTCGAGTTCCCAAATCCCCGGTAGCAAGGTGCTAATCGGCCTCATCGGGCAGCGCTTCGGCTCCGGAGGCACGACGGTGTACGTGGGAGGACGGACCGACCAGGTGCTAAGGAACATGTCCGACCAGAAGATGATCACGCCGGAGGAGTATGCGAAAGCCCTCGAAGACCTGCAGAAAATCGTGTTCGCCCCCGAGCGTCAGAACATCCGCGCACCGCACTTCGTCCTCTGGATCCAGAAGCAGGTGGGGGATCTCCTCGACCTCGACCCGACGGACACATCCCGCGACCATATTCTCGAACAGGGAGGTTTCCGCATCACGACCACGCTCGACTGGAAGCTGCAGCAGGCGGCGGAGAAGGCGGTGGCCGGCCACCGCGAGGACATCGCGAAGCGGTTCGGCGCGTACAACGCCGCCCTCGTATCGGTCGCCCCGAAGACGCGCGAGATCCTGGCGTACGTCGGGAACGCAGATTTCAATGACGACGCGCACGAGGGAAAAATCGACATGGCCAGGAGCCCGCGGCAACCGGGGTCGAGCTTCAAGGCATTCACCTACCTCTCCGCATTCGAACAGGGGTACGGTCCGGGTTCGGTCATCTACGACGTCCCCACGAAGTTCGGGGAGGACCAGCCGCAGAACTACGACGGGACGTTCTGGGGCATCACGACCATGCGGCTCGCCCTCGGCGGCTCCCGGAACCTTCCGGCAGTCAAGGCCTTCTTCCTCGGCGGCGGCGAGGAGCCGCTCCTCTCGCTGGCTGCCCGCATGGGCGTGCCCACTCCCCTGAACCGCAAGACGGAGATCCGGAAGTCGAACTCCTCCTTCGACTACGGGTGGCCGCTCGCGATCGGCGCCGCGGAAGTCCCGCTCACGGAGATGGTGCAGGGCTACGCCACCATCGCGGACGGGGGCAACGTCCACCCGCTCAAGAGCATCCTCAGGATCACCGACAAAGACGGGAATATCCTCTACCTGCCCAAGGAGGAACCGGCGCACCAGGTGATCGACGAGCGCATCGCCGCACAGATCACCTCCATCCTGAGTGACGTCGGCGCCCGGCCGAACGATTACTGGAAATCGGTCCTCTCCGTCCCGGGTTTCGAGACAGCCGCGAAGACCGGGACGAGCAACAAGTGCCTCGAGCGCGACACGAAGAAGGCTTGCACGCTCCGGCGCCCGGAGAGCACGTGGACCATCGGCTACACGCCCAATCTCATCGCCGGCGTGTGGGTGGGGAACGCCACGAGCCAGTCGCTCTTCGAGAAAGCGGACGGCCTGACGATCGCCGCCCCCATCTGGCGCGACTACATGGTGGAAGCGCACCGAAAACTCAAGGCGGCGAAAACAACATTCGACCTGCCGCAGCGGACCTCACGTCCGCTCCTCTCCCGCCTCTCCGGCCAGCTCGTCTCCTCCTGCACACCGATCAATCTTCGCAAGGCGGATCTCTCCCTCGAGGAACGCACGCCGAGAATCGAAGACTCCGCCTGTGTTCTCCTGACCGTGGACAAGGTCACGGGGCTCCTCAGCTCTCCTGCCTGTCCAGCGGACACAACCGAGGAACGCCCCTTCTTCCTCCCGAAGAGCGAACTGCCCGACCGCTGGCCGCTCTGGGAGCAGGCGGTCCAGGAATGGGCGCGGAGGCAGATGGACACCTGGAACGCCACGCCCGACCACTCGGGCTCCCTCCTGCCGCTCCCGCTCGCTCCGACGAAAGAATGCGATCCCTCGCTCACGCCGGGCCGCCTCAACAAGCCCGAGGTGCGCCTCCTCGCCCCTCCCGCCAACGCCAACGTTTCGTTCCCCGTCTTCACCGTGAAGATCGAATTCCGCTCACTCGCACCCGTCAGGGAAGTGAAGTACTCGATCGACGGAAAACAGACCGGCGTTTTCACCACCCCTCCCTACATGGGTCCGATCCGCGTGCCGCGCTCGCTGGAGACGACCGGCACGCACACCTTGTCTGTCACCCTCACGGATGAGTACTTCAATACCGCCTCGGACACCGTCACCATCCGCTTCGGGATTGATGCCGTCACCCCGCGCGTCCGCCTCCTAGAGCCAAAGAGCGGGAGCCTCGTCCGGCAGGGCGCTTCCATCACCATCCGCGCGGAAGCGGAGGATCCTGCGGGGATCGAATGGCTGCAGTTCTTCCTCGACTCTGCCCTCCTCACCACGAAACGCTCCCCGCCCTTCGAGCTCACATACCCGATGAATGTGCCTCCCGGGAAACACCAGATCCGGGTCATCACCCGCGACAACGCAGGGAACGAAGCGGAAGACTCCGTGACCATCACCATTAAGCCGCCGCAGCAAGGATCTCCGCCGGCGTTCCCTCCGCAGTGATCCTTCCATCCCGGAAGACATACACCCGGTCAAACAGAGGGAGCAGATGCAGTTTGTGGATCGATGATACGACACAACGGTCGGCGAACCGGCGGAACAGATTTTCATAAATCAGCCGTTCATTCGTCTGATCCACGGAACTCGTCGGCTCGTCGAGCAGGATGATGTCGCTCGTCTTCGCCGCAAAGATCCCACGCGCAAGCGCCAGGCGCTGCTTCTCTCCGCCGCTCAGGTTCACGCCTTTCTCGGAAATGTCTGTCTTCAGTCCCTTGGGCAATCGGGCCAGTACCGGCGAGAACCGCGCCAGTTCGATGTCCTCCTCGAGTTCGGACTTTTTCTGTTTCGTATCGACCGTGATGTTGTACTCGATGGTGTTGGCGAAAATCTCGGGGTCCTGAGGGATCAGTGTCACGTGCGGCGCCAGATGTTTCAGACCGCGCTTCAAAATTTTTCCGTCGCAGGCGACTGTAACGTCGTTGGTAGTCATCAAACCGCGTATGAGACTGAGGATGGTGCTTTTTCCGCTGCCGCTCTCGCCGACGAGTGCGATCTTCTTCCCGCGTTCCAGCACGAGCTCGCCGATCATCAGATGCATGCGTCCCTCGCCTTCCTCGGCATAGGAAAATTTCAGGTCGCGGATTTCGATTTTCTGCCACTGTTTTGGCAAACCCGACGAAGCGTAATAGTCGGCCCGCTCGGCACGGAGAATCGGCGAAGTCGAAACGAAATCCGCATACTGCTCGATGGTATCGGAGTACTTCCAGGCGAAAGTGTAGAACGCCCCGCCGATCCGCTGCAGGTACTCATACAGCATGAAAAACGTACCGGCCAGCAGGACACCGCCGTGATTGATGGCACCCAAGACATACCAGGCCAGAACTGTAATCTGCATCAGGCCGATCAACAGGGTCATCAGAAACCACTTCCACTCGTTCATCGCATACGTGCGCTTCGAAAACGGCAGATAGTGTGACATGCGCTTCCAGACCTCGGCCCGCGTGAGCTCCTCCAGCCTCAGGGTAATCACCGTGAAAACGTTAGTGATGTAATCGTGCAGCGCCGAAGCGGTCGAATGCTCGTACTGGTTGATCTGTTCGTAGCGCTTGAGCAGGAACGTATCGAACAAAAACACCGTCGAAAGCGCGATGATGCTGACAATGACAGCCATCCCCGCAGCAAACGGATAAATCAGCGCCAACGCCACAATCGAGCCCGCCATGCGCATGATCATCTCGATGAATTGAAAACTGTTCGAGATAAATTGATCCAGCGCCCGGGTCGATTTGACGACTCGGTTGATCGTGCTGCCGGAATGACTGTCCCGATGCCACTTCACCGGAAGCGAAACGATGATCCGGTACAGATGGTCTTTGTACGCGTTTCTGACTTTGAACGCGCAAGTGTTTTCCATCACCCGCGCCGGGCCGTGAAATATCCAAAAACCGACAGTCAGAAACAACATGATTAAAAACAGCGTCATGAACCGCTGCATCGGATGAGGCAGCAGAAAAATCTCCTGAACGCTGTTCAGAATCTTCCCGACCACCAGCGGCTCGACCATCGAAAGCGCATTCGCTACGACAAACAAACTGACATAGAGCACGATCCGCCAGCGGAATCCCGCGGCGTACTTCCAGCTTGCCCGGAGGAGGGTCGAGAATGCACGCATGTGAGGCCTCGATAATGTTGAGACGGATCAAGCGATGTGATCATGCAAAAACAATGATGCAGTGTCGGAAACAATTTGACAAGTGAAGCTCCGCCAGCTTACGCTGGCGGCATCTTGCACTTCGCCTGCGGCGCCGCTCGCGGAACCCCGCGTAGCTTCTGTGAACAATCAGCGCATTCATCCCCTACCTCACGGTAGGGGCTTTCTGCGAAGCGGGGTAAAATAAATGCGGAAGAGTACGCTGCCTCAGTGCACCCCGAAAAGCCCCCGCCACCGAAGACGACGGTGATCGCGGAGATCCACGGAGAGAATGGAATCATCGGCCTCGTGAAGATCGGTGACCGGCAGGTCCCGCTTATCTTCGAACCCGTTGCCTCCGCCAAGGAAACACCTCCGCGCGTTCGCACACTCTGGCGCCTGCTGCAGTATCTCAACAAAAGAATCCGGCAGGCCAGCTGTCTCGATGACCTAAGCGGGGAATCACATACCGTTTCTTTGCCGCTCAATCCTGAAACCTTGGATGTCCTCCATCGTGTTATTTCTTTCGTCGGCGCGGGAAGAGTAACGATAAAGTGGCTCCTCGCAGACGCGTTCCGAGACGGACGCCTCCTGCACATTCCTCGTGAACCAGACGGGAGAACATAGATGGCTGATTGGTGGTCAGTGGCCACTATTCACTCACGACCGCATTCGTATGTACTTCCGACACGTCGTCGTCCTCCTCCAGCGCCTCGACGAGGGACTCGACCTTCAGCATCGTGTGACCGTCAACCGGTGCCGTCTGCTTCGGCACATACTGGAGCCCCGCTGACTCGATGGTGAACCCCTGGCCCTTCAGGAAGTCGCGGATACCGGACCACTTCGCCCCGTCCGTCACGACCTGGAGATGATCGTCGGTCGTGGAAAAATCATCCGCGCCGAGATCAATGAGCTTTAGCTCCAGCTCCTCCAATTTTTTCGGATCGGAAATCTTGTCACCAAGCCCCTTGTCTCCACCTCCCGCGATCACGACGCCGCGCCGCTCGAACATCCAGGTAACCGATCCGGCTTCGGCGAAGCGGCCGCCGTTCCGGCTGATCGCAGCTTTCACATTCGCCAGCGTTCGGTTGCGATTGTCGGTGAGGCACTCAACAATGAACGCCGACCCGCTTGGCCCATACGCCTCGTAGACCACCTCCTGCATTGCCTCACCCTTGAGCCCGCCCGTCCCTTTTTTGATCGCGCGTTCGATGTTCGCATTCGGGACACTCTCCGCTTTGGCCGCATCGATCATACCCCGCAAACGATTATTCGTTGTCGGGTCACCGCCGCCCTCACGCGCGGAGATCTCGATGAGACGCGCATATTTCGTATAAATCTTCCCGCGCCTCGCATCCTGTGCGGTTTTCCTTACCCGTATATTTGCCCATTTGGAGTGACCGGACATAAGAAAAGAGGAAGGTTTGGTAGTTTACTGGTTTACTGGTTTGGTAGTTTGATCGCTAACCGAATTTCGATATTGCCTGATACGCCTCTTGGAAGAATCGACTTCCGAGGATCGGAGATATGCCATGAATGACGAAAGCATTTTACTGATACTGACAGTGTCGGCAGCAATGACACCAAATTCTTCGCGCGACACATAACCTTCATCGAGAGCATCGTACATATGAGCCCTGGTTTCACCCGTCGATCGCTTGGCAATACTGAGAAAAGAAACAAATTCCGCAACACTGGATGCCTCAAATCCTTCGGCGATATTAGCTCCAATGGAACGCACTGAGCGGGTGATCTGATCGACAAATGCATAATCTCTCTTGACGTTCTCCTGTTTGCAAATAGCACGAATCTTTCTGGTAAGTGTCCGTGCCGCTTTCCATGCTTCAATTTCCTCGAACGATCGAATTGTTGCCATGCCAAACCAGTAAACCACCAAACCAGTAAACCACCAAACCTACTTTCGATACGCCAGCATCCCCAGAAACCTCGCACGCTCCACGGCGTTCTTCAGCATCTTCTGGTGCTTCAGGCACAGTCCGGAGTAGTAGCGATTGCGGACATTGCCGAAGTAGTCGATGTACGGCTTGAGCGTAGGGAAATCCTTGTAATCCAGGTACTTCACGCCCGTGTGGTCGAAGGGGCAGACCTTCTTCATCACCTGCTTGCCTTTCTGTTGCCAGGCCATACGTCGTGCGGGAAAACGGCTAGAGTTTCAGATCGTCATCGGAAATAAGTTTTTCGAGTTGCTTCTCAAATTCCTGGACCTTGAGGGGCTCCTTCGGCTCCTCTTTCTTCTGTTCCATGCGCTTCGTCGTACGCTTCGCCTGCGCCACGACCGTCTGCTTCAGGCGCTCCTCTTTCTTCCGTTGACGCACATCAGCAACCGTCTCGCGTGTCTGAAGCCACTGCTGGTATCGCTCCTCGTAACTCACCGCCTCGTACCCCTTGGGCGGGATCACGATGAGGTGGCGGAGAACCCCCTTCTGGAGCCGGAGCTGTCTGTCCAGTTCCCGGATATCCGCCGGAGACATCTCCTCGTAGTAGATGATGAACTTCGCCTCCCTGTAACCGCCGATCTTGTACGCGAGCCCGCGCTTGCTCCACGGGTCCACGAAGAGACGCTTCGCCTGCGCCTCGGCAAAGAGTTCGTCGATTTCCTTCAGGAATGCCCCTTCCGCTTTCTGGTCGAGATCCGGCAAATACATCACCGCGATTTCGTACACGCGCACGTCTTCGCTCGATGGAATGAGTGTCGGCATAGATTCTTGGATGGAACCCGTCAGGGCATAGCGCTTGCGCGAAGCCCGAGGGGGAATCAGCCGCGGCACTGTAGCGAGCGCGGTACCGCTGCGTCAAGTACCGCAAGAAGCATTGTTTGCCCGGAACACCATCCACCGGGGATCCCCGGACACGTCACGGAATCCCTGTGAACGGAGCGTTTGGACGATGGGCTTCTCGCGGTGCACGGAGAGCAGGACATAGTCAGCCGGATACTCACGCAGTAGTGCACGAACCCAGCGGCGCGCATCGACAAAGGAGCGTTCATCGGGAAGGCCGCCTGTCGGCGGAAAAATCAGCCGGAGGAGTCCGTACGCGCGGAGGCTGCTCACATACGTGAATGCCGGGTCCATGCCGAGCGCGTACTGAAGATCCGGACGAACCGCTACAAAAGGCGAGAAATAATCCCACTCGACGTTGAGGAGGCGGGCGCGGGGAGGAACGTTCTCGAGTGCCTGTTCGAGGCTCCTAAGTGACCTGCTCCCGTCCGTGGAAACGAGATCGTACATCAGGCGTCCGGTCGTCGCTCCGCAGAGCAAAAGGAGAAGCGTAGCAACCACCGACGTCTTCACGAATGCAGACGGAAGCAGCAGGCGACCCAGTCGCTCAAGAACGCGCCCGCCGTCGGCCAGGAGCGCTCCGAGGAGCAGGAGGAGAAGCGGCCAGAGGAAATCGATGGACCGGAGCCACAGGAGGAACTGAAGGAAGAATGCCGCAACGAGGACATCAAGCAGGAAGATGACATTTCCGACTGACCGAATGCCGCGCTCGCGGATCAGGAGTGCCTGGAGAAGAACCGCAAGCCCGAGGAGCGGGTAGAGGATGACACCCTTGCCCAGTCCGCTCCCGAGTTCACTCCCCTTGTCGAACAGCGGATAGAACGAGCTTTTGATGAACACGAGCCAGAGGTACTTTAGGTACTCGATCGACGTGGGATGGAGGAGAAACCCGGCGGCGACGCCTCCCATGCTCAACCAGAAGAGCCGGACGGCACTCGTTTTCCGACCGGTGCACGCAAGCCATACGCAACCGGCCATGCTCACCCCGAGCGGAAAGAAGAAGAGGTGAGACATGAGTGTCAATACGCAGAGGAGAAGCCCGGACCACAGGAAGCGTTCCCGGAGAATGGAGAGGAGGAGCAGAAGCGTGAGCGCCGTCACGAGAGTAAAAGGTCGGCCGAAGAGCAGACGGTAGGTATACGTGCGGTGACCAAGGAGAAGGAGCAGGATCAGGAACGCCGAAGTGGCCGGGCCCACCCGGAGGGCGCGGAGACAGAGCCCGAACGAGAGAAGGAGCGCGAGAATCGAAGCGAGGCTGAAGAGCTTGAGTCCCTCCACGACCGGAAAGCCCGAAAACGGGACGTAGAGGACATTGGAGAGGAACCACGGATCGACGATGTGATCATGGGCGTATCCCGTGAAGAACCACCCGCTCCATCCGCGCACGCGCAGGATTCCCTGCTCCGCCATGGCCCTGCCCATCATGAAATGACGGAGCGCATCATCCATCGAAGGATGGTTCCGGAGAACGGCGAATATCACGGCGATCACGAGGAGTCCGCCGGCGGCAGCGAGCCACGGAAGAAGCCAAGACCGGCGCGAATAAGACATAAGATGAAAGATATAAGACGGAAGAGGAAAGTAAGCAGACCCAACTTATATCTTATATCTTATATCTTCCGTCTTTTTGAATGCCTTTCAGATTGCTTGACGCCGCGAAATCGCATCCCTAGAATAATTTGGCTGTGAGTAAGCCATTGATCTCGTGATGGCTCGGTCATCTCCCCTTCGGAGGGAGCCCGCTCACAAGCGACCGCTCCTTCCCATCCTCCACAGATTCAATCACTTGGACGGAGGCGATTTGAGCGTTGCTCATTCACAGCATCGTGTAGCAGAGAAATTAAGGTCTCATTTTCTTTTGAATTTCACAGGGTGAACGGCCCTGTATAAACAACCGTTCAGCCATCCCGTACGCGCTAGCGCGCTGCGGGACAAATCTCTTTTTCGAAGAGTTTGATCCTGGCTCAGAGTGAACGCTAGCGGCGCGCCTAACACATGCAAGTCGAGTGGGTTTAGACCCACGGCAAACGGCTGCGTAACACGTTGGAACCTTCCCCGGACTCAGGGATAACCCCGCGAAAGCGGGGCTAATACCGGATGGTCTGCGCTTCGCTTCGCGAAGCGAATGAATAATGAACAATGGAAAATGGACAATGCGAGGAACTTCCTCAATTGTTCATTGTCAATTGTCCATTGTACATTTCGCTTTACGAAGCGGAGCGTAGTAAAGCTTTCGCGGTCCGGGAGGGGCCTGCGGCCTATCAGCTTGTTGGCGAGGTAACGGCTCACCAAGGCAATGACGGGTAGCTGGTCTGAGAGGACGACCAGCCAGAATGGAACTGCGACACGGTCCATACTCCTACGGGAGGCAGCAGTGAGGAATCTTCCGCAATGGACGAAAGTCTGACGGAGCGACGCCGCGTGGTGGATGAAAGCCTTAACTGGTTGTAAACACCTGTTCTGAGGGACGAAATTTTTGACGGTACCTCAGGAGAAAGTATCGGCTAACCCTGTGCCAGCAGCCGCGGTAAGACAGGGGATACAAGCGTTACTCGGAATCACTGGGCGTAAAGCGTCTGTAGGTGTTCCGGAAAGTCTGAGGTAAAAACTCAGGGCTCAACCCTGAGAGCGTCTCGGAAACTCCCGGAATGGAGCAGTGGAGAGGCATCTGGAATGCCATATGTAGGAGTAAAATCCGTAGATATATGGTAGAACGCCAAAAGCGAAGGCAGGATGCTAGCCACTTGCTGACACTGAGAGACGAAAGCGTGGGGAGCAAAGGGGATTAGATACCCCCGTAGTCCACGCCCTAAACGATGCGTGCTCGATGTGGGAGGTTTTCAATTGCCTTCCGTGTCCAAGCTAACGCGGTAAGCACGCCGCCTGGGAAGTACGGCCGCAAGGCTAAAACTCAAAGGAATAGACGGGGACCCACACAAGCGGTGGAGCATGGGGTTTAATTCGATAGTAAGCGAAGAACCTTACCTAGGCTTGACATCCTCGGAATCCCCCGGAAACGGGGGAGTGCCGCAAGGAACCGAGAGACAGGCGCTGCACGGTTGTCGTCAGCTCGTGCCTTGAGGTGTACTGTTAAGTCAGCGAACGAGCGCAACCCTCATCCTATGTTGTTTTTTCATGGGAGACTGCCGCCTCCAAGGCGGAGGAAGGTGGGGATGACGTCAAATCAGCGTGGCCCTTATGCCTAGGGCGACACCCGTGCTACAATGGCCGGTACAAACAGCAGCGAATCCGCGAGGAGGAGCCAATCTGAAAAAGCCGGTCTCAGTTCGGATTGCAGTCTGCAACTCGACTGCATGAAGTTGGAATCGCTAGTAACCGTGAATCAGCCACGTCACGGTGAATATGTTCCTGGGTCTTGTACTCACCGCCCGTCAAGTCATGAAAGGTAGAAGCACCTGAAGCACCGTTACCCTTTTGGGGCGGTACCACGGTGAAGCTACTGATTGGGACTAAGTCGTAACAAGGTATCCGTAGGAGAACCTGCGGATGGAACATCTCCTTACCAGGGAGTATCTCTGGTCGCATGCTCTGGCCGGTGCCAGCCCTGTACCGATGCGAGCGCTTGCCGTGCACTCAACGTTGTTGTAGTGCCGCGGAAAGCGAGCATCTGGTACGGGGTCAATGCCAACATGCACCATTCTATTGAGCGGGGACACCCTCCCTGCCCTCGGAATTCAATGCCTCGGTTAGCCGCCGAATTCATTCGGCGGTGAACGGGGTGCTGGATTCCCTCGGCAGAGGAGCCCGCAAGTAAAGTACCTTTTTCTCTGCTACACGATACTGTGAATTTGACATGAGCCCCGCAGTGACGCATCAGCGTCTACTGCCGGGGCACGATGGAGTGAAATCAAAAAGGCATTTTTTACCGCGAGCAGGTTTCGCGGATCGCCGACAAAATCTTCACCCGTATCAATTCATTCGGAATCTTTTCCGTAAGGTCGGAGAGAAACCCTTCGACATACATCCTGCGCGCCTCATTCGTACGCAAACCGCGTGATTGGAGGTAGAAGAGATCCTCCGGACTCACGCGCGAAACCGATGCGCTGTGGCTCGCCTTCACGTCGTTCGTGCGGATCTCCAGCGCCGGTACCGCGTCGGCATGCGCGGTCTCAGCGAGGAGAAGTATTTTCTCCGTAAGGGAGGTGTCCGTTCCCTTCCCATGTCTCGTGATCTCGATCTTCCCGTCGCATTGAATGTATCCATGATCCTGCGCAACTCCTTTCATCGTGATCTCCCCTCTTCCGCCCGGAGCCGCGAAAATCATGCGCGCCGAGACGTGCTGTTTCTCGTCGCCTTGGACAAAAAAGATCCAATCGATGGAACTCGCCGCGTTCTTCCCGGCCAGCGTCGAAACGAGCTCATGCCGGTCGCCAAGTCCGCCGAGAGTGACGATGTGCCAATGGATGGCCCCGTCCGCTTCCACGGTGCTCCGGCGCCTGAATCTCCGAATTTCTTTCTCTCCGTTCACGAGAGCGATGTAGTGAAGCTCCGCTCCTTTGCCGATGGTCACGTCGACATCGAATTGACCTCGTTTCTCTCCCACCGACGACGGGAAAATATCACGCTCGAAAATGGTTGCCTTCGATCCCGGCTCCAGAACGATTTTCGATTGCCACTTACTGAGCTTCAGTACTTCTTTTCGTACCTGACCCGCAGGAATAAGTACTGAGGATTTTTTAAAATGCCGGGGTTTCTTTGTGGGTTTCCTCATCGCTTAAAGTATGGAAGAAAAAGTGAAGCTTCACCAGCTTAGAAGAATATTAAAAAAGTGAATTCAACCACTCGTTTGCGAAATCCCGCCGAAGCTTCAATTGGCTGTTAAGCGCATTTCCAAGCCAATATTTTTATATGCCTATGTTGCGAAGGCGGACCAAAAAGTGTATACTGCTTCGATGAGTTCGATTAACGGAATCGGCGGCATCGGCGGAGGAGGCATTCCTCCAAAGAAAAAACCTCCGTTCGATTTTTTCCGAAAATTTAGAAAAAAAGCACAGCCCGAACCTGAAGAAAATGAGGGGGATGTGCTGGAACTTTCGGATGCCGCACTAGCGATCTTGGCGATCCAGGAACTGACAAGGGATCAATGTGCCGAACTTGCAATAGATGAGGGATTCAGGACTCAGCTGGAATCAGTTCCAGAGGAGACACGAAGATTGATTGAAGCTGCTTTCAGACAAAAACTGAAGGAATAAAAGAAGGAGCATTCACATAAAAATCGCACGATAAGCGTTATGATGACTTAGATCTTCATTTTCCCCGAAGATCAGCGGAACCAGCCTCTCCGCCCTCTCCTGCCCCCTCCCTCTTCTCTTTCGGTTTGGGGCATTTGGAAGATCCAGCTGCCGTTTTCCCGTTGTCGTCCGGTAACCGTGCAGTCCATCGCTTGCCCCGAAGCACTCGTCCACTCAAACTTGAGCACCGGCGTCTGTCCCTCCGGAATCTTCAAATGGATGAGTTTGCGGTACTGAGTGATCTTGCGCGAGTACCGGCTGACAGCCGTACCCTTCGTTATGTCTTCCGGAGTCGCCACCTCCTGATAATCCACACCGGAAACGGTATACACGGAAACATTGTCCGGCACGGCGAGCGTCTGTATCTCCGGATTCTTTCCGCCTTTGAGGAGATCGGTCGGTAACCCATAGGTCAGCATCGACTGCATCCAGAGAGCGTGCTGCTCCTGCTCAAAGGTGACCCAGGACGTTTCTCCTTCCTTGTCCTTCTCCTCCGCATGGATCACTTTTTCCAGGTCAGCAATGAGCCTCTCCGCTTCGCGCAGTAGATTCATGGTACCCGTGAACCAATCCACTCCCTTATCCTCCTCGTTCTCCTTTTTGTCGCTCTCGATTCTCCTGGCATCGGCTTCTATGGTGCTGAGAACGTTCGTAAGATTTTCGTATTTTGCGATTTCCCGCTCTGTCCATCCGGGCTTTTCTCTCTTTTCCGTCAATATATTGAGTCGGTTGCAAATACTGTACTGACGCTTCTGAAAGAGATCTTTGGTTCCGCGAAGAAACTGCGGCATGGACACCTCCGGTCGTTCCCCGATCTTATTACGCAGGTCAAAAAGTTCTTTCGGCGTCAGCTTCTTTTCCGGGTCTTGTTCCGACTTCTGAGACGCTGGAGCCTCTTGCGGACTGAATTGCTCGAGTTGCATAGGAAGTGATTGGTATTTGTATCGAATATATTATAGCATAATATAATGCTGATAGCAACGCCCACATTCGTAACTGCTCACCAACCTTGCGTCGCATTTCAGTACCGTCCTCATCCCCCATCCCTTCTCCACCGCGGTGGAGAAGGGTGACTTCTGTTGTTCTTATCCTGAGATTCCCTCTCTCCATCGCAATGGAGAGAGGTGCCC
>Ga0082335_1003202_pt1 | contig 27526 bp, 22 predicted proteins | sample Subgrocontami58m_FD_72375 | JGI IMG/M metagenome (GOLD analysis project Ga0082335, IMG submission 72375) | Subsurface groundwater microbial communities from S. Glens Falls, New York, USA - GMW37 contaminated, 5.8 m (SPADES assembly) (version 2) ...
TTTCGCGATCCTCGGCCGCCATGGTCGACGAGTGCATCAGGCTCATGCCCATCGCCTCGATCGCCGAGGACATGGTGTTGGCGGTGAACATGCCGCCGCACGAGCCGGCGCCGGGGCAAGCGCGGCGCTCGACGCCGAGCATGTGTTCCTTGCTGATTTTCCCGGCGCTGTATTCGCCAACCGCCTCGAAGCTGCTGACGACGGTAAGGTCCTTGCCCTTGTAGTGGCCGGGCTTGATGGTGCCGCCGTAGACGAAAATCGCGGGGATGTTCATGCGGCCGATGGCGATCAGCGCCCCCGGCATGTTCTTGTCACAACCGCCGATTACCACCACGCCGTCCATGCTCTCGCCCTGCACCGCGGTTTCGATCGAGTCGGCGATCACCTCGCGCGACACCAGCGAATATTTCATGCCCTCGGTGCCCATCGAGATGCCGTCGGATACCGTGATGGTGCCGAACATCTGCGGCATCGCGCCGGCTTTCTTTGCCGCGGCTTCGGCGCGCACGGCGAGGCCGTTCAATCCCAGGTTGCACGGCGTGATGGTGCTGTAGCCGTTGGCGATGCCGACGATCGGCTTCTTGAAGTCAGCGTCTTTGAATCCGACCGCGCGCAGCATGGCGCGGTTGGGCGAGCGCTGCACGCCCTGGGTGACGATCTGGCTGCGTTTGTTCAATGCCACGATGGGTGTCCTTTGAGGGTAGCGAACGTATAATCTATTTTATACCTAAACATTCGGGCCCCCTTTAATGCTCGTTCATCCCCAGTTCGACCCGGTCGCGGTGCACCTTGGCCCGCTAGCGATACGCTGGTACGGCCTGATGTACCTGGTCGGCTTTGCGCTGGTATGGATCGTCGGCCGCTACGCGATCAGGACGCGCCCGCACTCGGCGTGGACCGCGCAGGACCTCGACGACGCGCTGTTCTACGGCATCCTCGGCACCATCCTCGGCGGCCGCCTCGGCTACGTGCTGTTCTACAAGTTCGGCGAGTACGTGTTCGAGCCGTGGCGCATTCTTTTCGTGTGGGAAGGCGGTATGTCGTTTCACGGAGGGTTTCTGGGCGTGATCATTGCGCTGTGGTGGTTTGCGCGCAGCCGCCGCCAGAACTGGCTTGCGATCACCGATTTCATTGCCCCCCTGGTGCCGCTCGGGCTCGGCGCCGGCCGGCTCGGCAATTTTATCAATTCGGAACTGTGGGGGCGTGCGGCGAGTGTGCCGTGGGCGACAATTTTTCCCAACGTCGACCGCGTGCCGCGCCATCCGTCGCAACTCTACGAGTTCGCGCTCGAAGGCATGGTGCTGTTTATCGTGTTGTGGTGGTACGCCGCCAAGCCGCGGCCGCGCGGCGCGGTGTCGGCGTGGTTTCTGATTGGTTACGGGGTGTTCCGTTTTGCGGTCGAGTTTACGCGCGAGCCCGACAGCTTTCTCGGCCTGCTTGCGTTCAATCTGTCCATGGGGCAGTGGCTGTCAGTACCGATGATCGTCGCCGGCATGGCCTTGTTGATTTGGGCACGGTTTTACGGCGCCGCGAATTCCCGCTAAAATAACAACTTATCGTGGGGACGTAGCTCAGCTGGGAGAGCGCGGCGTTCGCAATGCCGAGGTCGAGGGTTCGATCCCCTTCGTCTCCACCAGAATCCCAAGGCCAGACGCTCTCTGGCCCTGATTAGTTTTTTGGTTTTCCCCAGAGGGAAAGTCGCTTTGTGCGACGACTACTGCCTGCACCCGAAGGCCGATTCCGTGCGGTCTGACTCTCTGTTTCGCACGAAACCCTTAGTTGTGCGACGACTATCGATTTAGCGGTTGAGTAATATGACCACATTGCGCCTTTTCCGGAGCACGACACAGCAGGTCCATCCGACAGCGGCTTGGTATCTCTCCGACCTCGGCGAATTCCGCGGCAAGCAGGAGCTTTACACGCGCCAGTCACCGCAACGTCTGAAGGCCCTGCGCGAGCACGCGATCATCGAAAGCGCGATATCGTCGAACCGCATCGAGGGCGTGTCCGTCGCTCCGGCCCGCGTGCGAGATATCCTGGGTGCGCCAAAGCCGCTGTTCCGCGACCGCGACGAGGAAGAGGTGCGCGGCTACCGCGATGCGCTCGCGTGGATTCACAACGAAGCATCGGGCATTCCAATCGATGAGGACGCGATCAAGCGCCTGCATGCACTGACACGGGGGCAGATATGGGACGCCGGCCAATACAAGGACAAAGATGGCGACATCATCGAACGCTACCCCAACGGTCAAGAGCGCGTGAGATTCAGTACCGTGCCGGCAGCGGCGACGCCGGCCAGAATGGGTGATCTGGTGCGCGACTGGCGGCACTGCCTGGAAGAGGGGTGGGTTCATCCGCTAATCGCCTTGGCAGCTTTCAATCTGGATTTTCTTTGTATTCACCCGTTCCGCGACGGGAACGGGCGCGTGTCACGGCTGCTCTGGTTATTACAGAGTTATCAGCTTGGTTACGAGGTCGGCCGCTACATCAGCCTCGAGCGGCTGGTGGAGCAGAACAAGGCGCGCTATTACGAAACGCTGGAGCAAAGCTCCAATGGGTGGCACGAAGGCAAGCACGACCCGTGGCCCTATATCAACTATGTGCTTTTCATTCTGAAGACCGGCTATCGCGAGTTCGCCGAGCGGGTGGGTGAAGTGAAGGCTCCACGTGGTGCCAAGACCGATCAGGTGCTTGCCACGATCGGAAAATTTGTGGGTGACTTTACCGTTACCCAGCTGGAACACCATTGCCCAGGCGTTAGCCGGGACATGATTCGCCGGGTATTGCGCGAGCAGCAGGCAGAAGGCGCGGTTGAGTGTGAAGGACGCGGACCGGCCGCCAGGTGGCGGAAAAAGGGGTAATTACCCTTGAGTAAGGGTAATAATAAGGGTAATTGCCGGATCAGCTGATGCAAATGATCAACCATTAACGGAGACCGACGATGGCCGACGATAAACGCGAAGTGGTTGTGACCGACATCAAGATCCCGTTCGTATCCATGGTGATCCTGATGGTCAAATGGGCTGTGGCCGCCATTCCGGCATTATTCATCCTGTTTATGATTGGAGGATTGCTGACCATGGTTCTTGGGTTGATCTTTGGGGCTGGTTGGCATCATTGGGGTACGGGAAGGTTAATGTGAACACAGCGGTAATCCCGGGCTCTGATAATACGTAAGCTCATTCGTGATGCCCAGACTATTACTTCTGCTCTGCGTTGCCCTGCTCGCTTCGTGCGCGCTCAAGGATAAAATTTCGCCGTACAAACTCGATACTCAACAGGGACATGTGCTGGCGCCGGAAGCGGTTGCAAAACTGAAAACAGGCATGACCAAGGAGCAAGTCCGGTTCCTCCTTGGCACCCCTCTGATCAACGATCTGTTCAATCCGGACCGCCTGTTTTACCTCTATCGTAATCAAAAAGGCGGCGGTCCCGTCGAACAGGGCAAACTGACGCTCTACTTTGAAAAAAACAAGTTGGTACGGATTGAATCCGGCCTCATTCCGCAACCGGCTGCTGTGGTCGCGGCAACTGAACTGCCCGTCAGACGCGAAACGGCGGGAACATCGACGCCAACCGCTGTACAACCTGCCGCAATCACGAACAAAGAATCCATTGCCCCGGCAAGAGTGCAAGGCCCGGTCCTCGTGCAACGACTTGAATCCATCCAACCACCAGTTTCCATTCAACCATCGGTTTCCGTTCAACCGCCGCTACAACCCGCCGCTGTATCCGATGAAAAACTGGTTGCGCAAACCATCCAGGACTGGTTGCGCGCGTGGATGAAGCAGGACGTCGAGGCCTACCTCGCCTTTTATGCGCAAGATTTCAAACCACCCGGCAACGAGCCGCGCAGCAAATGGGAGCAGATGCGCCGCGCCCGTGTGTCACAGCCGAAGAAAATCGAGATTCGCTTGAACTCGCTGAAAGTCCAAATCGCCGATGCGCAAACTGCGACCGCGATTTTCGTTCAGGAGTACCGCTCGAACGCCTACCGTGACAGGGTCAACAAGGAGTTGACCCTGGTCAAGGAAAATGGCGCCTGGCGGATCCGGCAGGAACGGGTGGTCAAAACCGGCGGCTAAGCAACGCGCATCGGCAGCACCACCATCTGCTGTCCTTTGAGATGCAGCCGGTGCTGCATCGAGAGCGCGGTCTCGTTGTGCAGCCAGCGCGTGAACAGATTGTCGTGCACGAAAATGAGCTTGCTGGCGAAGCACACGTTGTTGGGATATTCCTGCGCCACGATCTCGGTGAGTTTGCTGAGTTCTTCCACGGGGTCGGTGCCGAAGCCGATGTAGGAAGTCGCGGCGAGGCCATGGCCGTGGCAGAAATTGACGTAGTAGCGCAGCGAGTTCTCGATCGTGTATTGCAGCGTGCGCAATGCGCCCTTGCCGTCGTAACTTTGCGCGTCGACTTCACCGATGCTCAGAAACACGAAGTTCTTGAAGTGGCCGGGAAACAGCCGCTGCACCCACAGCAGCGCATGCATGCCGACGCCGCGATTCTTGCCGACGAAAAACACCGCGGTCGGCGCGAGCGGGTCCAACGCCGGCGGATTGGGAACGTCCGGCACCACCGCGGGGGACGCGAACAGTTTGTCGATCTTGACCAGTTGCGCGCGCGTTTCGCTGTAATGCCAGCGAATCGCGAGGCAGAGCGCGATCACGAGTCCGGTGATCACGATCGTGATCCAGCCGCCGGTGCCGAATTTTTCGATCACCAGCACCGCCAGTATGCTCGCCGTGACGGTGAGGCCGAGCAGCGACAACAACAGGCGGCGCAGCCAGTTGCCGCGCGAGCGGCGGTTGCGCCACCAGTAGATGCACAGCCCGAACAGCGAGATCGAAAAGGTGAGAAACACGTTGATGCTGTAGAGCACCACCAGCAGCCCGACGCTGCCGTTGCTCCACACCAGCACGACGAACGCCGCGAGCCCCATCAACAACACGCCGTTCTGGGTGACGAGCCGGCTCGAGAGCTGGCGGAACTGGCGCGGTACCCACGAATCGGCCGCCATGTTCGACAGTACCGCCGGCCCGCCCAGAAAACCCGTATTGGCGGCGACGAACAGCAGCCCCGCCTCGAGTGCCAGCACCACCAGCAGGCCGCCCTGGTTGGCGAACGCGCTGCCGAGGTCGAGGCGCTCGATGATCGACCTGAACACCACCGCATTGAGCGTCTGCCCCGGGCTGGCCGCGGCGTCCCACAGCAGGTAGAGCAGCATGATTCCGCCGGCGGTGAACGCGAGCGAGGTCGCCATGTAGAACATCGTCCACTTGCCGGTCGCCACGCGCGGCTCGGCCAGCGTGTTGACGTTGTTCGACACCGCCTCGAGACCGGTATAGGTGCCGCCGCCCTGGGAATAGGCGAGCATCATGGTCGAGACGACGAAAATCCAGCCCGTCTCTCGAGCGAGCGCGGAGGTCTCGCCAATGGTGTCGGGAATCAGGCTGGGTAGTCGGTCCGCATGCGCGTAGATGCCGTAGCCGATGAGGAACACGTGAATGACGACGAAACCGACAAAAATCGGCAGCAGCACCTTGATCGCTTCTTTCATGCCGCGCAAATTGAGCGTCACCAGCACGACGATCATCACGCATTCGAACGGAATCTTGTACGGGTGCAGCGCCAGCGGCAGCAGGCTGAACAGCGCGTCGGCGCCGCTTGCGACCGAGATCGCAATGGTCAGCACGTAGTCGACGATCAGTGCCGCGCCCGACACCAGCCCGGCGTGAGGGCCGATCAGGTTGGTGGCAACTTTGTAGCCGCCGCCGCCGTTCGGAAACAACTCGATCACCTGGTTGTAGGCGAGCGAGATGATGAACACCGTGACCGCAATCGCCACCGCGAGATAGAGTCCGAAATGGGTGTGGCTGCCGAGCGCGAGAAAAGCCTCTTCCGGCCCGTAGCAGGAGGACGAGAGACCGTCGGCGCCGAGACCCACCCACGCGAAAAATGCGATCAGCGCAATATGCTTGCGCGTGGCGGGGTCCAGCGGATCGAGCGGCGCGCCGGTTAGCAAGCGGCGCAGGGTCGTGAACACTGGCATCGGTGCTTGCGCGTGATAGGTGGGGAACCAGTGATTGAAATCCGAACCTGCAGGCTTCATGATAGCGTAGTTCCGCTTCCGGAACCAAATCGGAGGGATGATGAAACAGCCGATCCATAGCGCCGCCGCGCCGCAGGCGATAGGCACTTACTCGCAGGCGATACGCTGCGGCGAAACCGTGTACCTGTCGGGCCAGATCGGGCTCGATCCGGCGACGATGCAGTTGGTCGAAGGCGCCGATGCGCAGATTCATCGCGTGTTCCAGAATCTGCGGGCGGTGGCAGCCGCAGCCGGCGGCAGCCTCGATCACGCGGTGAAGCTCACGGTGTACCTGACCGACTTGTCCCACTTTGCGCGCGTCAACGAGATCATGGCGTCGTATTTCGGGCAACCCCATCCCGCACGCGCCGCGGTCGGCGTCGCCAGCCTGCCGCGCGGTGCGCTGATCGAAATCGACGCCATTTTGAATTTGGCGTGAGTCCCCAACCCTCGCTGGCGAGGCTCGGCAAGGCGACGCTCGAGAGGCTCGCCAAGCTCGGCATCCACCGCGAATTCGATTTCGTGCTGCATCTGCCGCTGCGCTACGACGACGAGACGCACCTGTGGCGCATCGGCGAGGCGCCGCACGGCGAAATCGTGCTGGTCGAAGGCACGATCGTCGATAACGCCATCAAATACCGGCCCAAGCGCCAACTGGTGTGCACCGTTGAAGACGTATCCGGCGTGCTGGTGATGCGCTTCCTGAATTTCTACCTGAGCCAGGTCAAGCAACTCGCGCCCGGCGTGCGCGTGCGCCTTTTCGGCGAAATCAGGCAGGGGTTCTTCGGCGCCGAGATGGTGCACCCGAAATATCGCGTGGTGCGCGGGGACATGCCGGTGGCCGACACGCTGACGCCGGTTTATCCGACGACCGCGGGCTTGAGCCAGGCCAATCTGCAGCGCATGGTACACGAGGCACTGGCGGCAAGCGACTTGAGCGACACCCTGCCGCAGGTGCTGCTCGCACCGCTCAAATTGCCGGCGTTTCGCGAGTGCGTGAGCTTGCTGCATCATCCCCCACCCGCCGCCGAGCGCGCGGCGCTGCAGGACCGCTCGCACCCGGCGTGGCGCCGCATCAAGTTCGACGAGTTGCTGGCGCAGCAGCTGTCGATGCGCATCCATTACGATCGCCGAAAGACCGTCGGCGCGCCGCCGCTGCCGCCGCGCGGGCAACTCACGCACGCGCTGCTCGAGCGGCTGCCCTTCAAGCTGACGCGCGCCCAGCACCAGGCAATTGCCGAAATCCGCACCGATCTTGCGCGTCCCCATCCGATGCAGCGCCTGCTGCAAGGCGATGTCGGCAGCGGCAAAACCATAGTTGCCGCGCTCGCCGCGCTGCAGGCGATCGAAAACGGCTTTCAGGTCGCGATCATGGCGCCCACCGAAATCCTCGGCGAGCAGCATTTCAACAAGTTCTCGGGCTGGCTCGCCGCGCTCGGCGTGCCGGTGGTGTGGCTGGCCGGCAACCTCGCCGCGAAGCAAAAGCGCGCGACTTTGGCGCAGGTGGCCAAGGGTGAAGCACAGATTGCAATCGGCACTCATGCCCTGTTTCAGGACCAGGTCGAATTCCACAACCTGGGTCTGGCGATCGTGGACGAGCAACACCGCTTCGGCGTACATCAGCGACTGGCGCTGCGGCGTAAAGGTACCCGCTCCGGCAGCGCGGCCCAGCCGCATCAGCTGATGTTGAGCGCAACTCCGATCCCGCGTACCCTGGCGATGACTTATTACGCGGATCTCGACGTGTCGGTGATCGCCGAAATGCCGCCGGGGCGCATGCCTGTCGCGACCCGGCTGGTGTCGGATGCGCGGCGCGACGAAGTGATCAAGCGCGTGCGCGACGCTTGCGTCGAAGGCAGCCAGGCCTATTGGGTGTGTCCATTAATTGAGGATTCGGAGGCGCTGCAGCTGCAAACCGCGCTCGACACTTACCAGCGGTTGCTGGCGACTTTTCCCGAACTCAGGATCGGGCTGGTGCACGGCCGGCTGCCCGCGGCCGAGAAGGCGGCCGTGATGCAGGCATTTCAGAGCGGCGAAATGCAACTGCTGGTGGCGACCACCGTGATCGAAGTCGGAGTCGATGTGCCGAACGCGACGCTGATGGTGGTCGAAAACGCCGAACGCATGGGGCTCGCGCAGCTGCATCAGCTGCGCGGGCGGGTCGGCCGTGGCGCTGCCAGAAGCACCTGCGTTCTGCTCTATCAAAATCCGCTTTCCCAGCTCGCGCGCGAGCGGCTCAAGATCATTTTCGAGTCTACCGATGGTTTCGAGATCGCGCGCCACGATTTGCGATTGCGCGGCCCCGGCGAGCTGCTCGGCGCACGCCAGAGCGGCGTGCCGATGCTGCGCTTCGCCGACCTCGACACCGATCTCGACCTGCTCGAGGCCGCGCGCCACGCGGCGCAGTGGGTACTGCCGCGGCATCCCGCAATCGCCGAGCGCCATTTGCAGCGCTGGCTCGGCGGCAGACAGCATTATCTGCGGGTTTAACAGACCGTTCCGGGATGTAAGCAACTTGCTCCAGGTAAGCGATAATAGCGGGAACTCACACCATGACTATCACCGAGCGGCTCGATATCTACGAGAAGCTGATGCGGCTCGACAAGCCGATCGGCATCCTGCTGCTGCTATGGCCGACGCTGTGGGGACTGTGGGTCTCATCCTCCGGCTCGCCCAAACCGGACGTGGTGGTGATATTCCTGCTCGGCGTGGTGTTGATGCGCTCCGCCGGTTGCATCGTCAACGATTTCGCGGACCGCAATTTCGATTCCCACGTCGAACGCACCAAAGACCGGCCGCTTGCCGCCAGACGGATTTCCCCGCTGGAGGCGTTGCTGGTTGCCGCAGGCTTGATCGAGCTCGCATTCCTGCTGGTGTTGCAGCTCAACGTGCTGACGATCAAGCTGTCGCTGATTGCGTGCTTGCTGGCGGTGGTCTACCCGTTTCTCAAACGCGTCTTCTGGCTGCCGCAGGCCTGGCTCGGCATCGCTTTCGGCTTCGGCATACCGATGGCGTTTGCCGCGCACAACGAAGATGTGGCGCCGCTTGCGTGGCTCATGATCGTGGCCAACATGTTCTGGGCGATCGCCTACGATACCGAGTACGCGATGGTCGATCGCGATGACGATATCAAGCTCGGCCTCAAGTCCTCGGCGATCCTGTTCGGGCGTGGCGACGTGCTCGGCGTGATGGTCTGCCAGGCGATCTTTCTGCTGCTCCTGGGGGCTGTCGGCTACTGGGCGTGGCTCGGCGTTGGCTACTTCGCCGGGCTGGCGATCGCGGCCGGTCTCATCGCTTATCAATATGCGTTGATCCGCGAGCGCCAGCGCGAGCGCTGCTTCAAGGCGTTCCTCAATAACAATTGGCTGGGTGCGGCGGTTTTTGGCGGCATTCTGGTCGATTATCTGCTGCCGCTGCCGCTGTTTCAGGGCCCGGCCGGCTTGATCGCGCACTGAACCGCCATGCAATATCACGACCTCAGGGATTTCATCGCGCAGCTCGAAAGCCGCGGCGAACTGAAGCGCATTGCGGTCGAGGTCGATCCGCGTTTCGAGATGACCGAGATCTGCGACCGCGTCCTGAAAGCGCAGGGCCCGGCATTGCTGTTCGAAAAACCCAAGGGCCACCGCATGCCGGTGCTCGGCAACCTGTTCGGCACACCGTTGCGCGTGGCGCTCGGCATGGGCGCGGACAAGGTCGAGGCGCTGCGCGAAATCGGCAAGCTGCTCGCCACGCTCAAAGAACCCGAGGTCCCGCGCGGGCTCAAGGACGCCTGGGACAAGCTGCCGCTGCTCAGGCGCGTGCTCACGATGGTGCCCAAGCTCGTTGCCAGCGCGCCGTGCCAGGAACAGGTGTGGGAAGGCGCGGATGTCGATCTCGGCCGCCTGCCGATTCAGACCTGCTGGCCGGGCGATGCATCGCCGTTGATCACGTGGGGGTTGACCGTCACGCGCGGCCCCCAGAAAAAACGCCAAAATCTCGGCATCTACCGCCAGCAGGTGATCGCGCCGAACAAAGTGATCGTGCGTTGGCTCAGCACGCGCGGCGGCGCGCTCGATTACCGCGATCATTGCCTCGCGCACCCGGGCGAGCCATTTCCGCTCGCGGTCGCGCTGGGCGCCGACCCGGCGACCATTCTCGGCGCGGTGACGCCGGTGCCCGACAGCCTGTCCGAATACCAGTTTGCCGGCCTGCTGCGCGGCGCGAAGACGGAAATCGTGAAATGCCTGAGCCACGATCTGCAGGTGCCCGCGGGCGCCGAAATCGTGCTCGAGGGCTACATCCATCCTGGCGAGACCGCGCTCGAAGGCCCGTTCGGCGACCATACCGGCTATTACAACGAGCAAGCGCGCTTTCCGGTATTCACCATCGAACGCATCACGTCGCGCCGCGACCCGATCTATCACAGCACCTATACCGGCAAGCCTCCCGACGAGCCGGCAGTGCTCGGCGCGGCGTTGAACGAAGTGTTCGTGCCGCTGCTCGTCAAACAGTTTCCGGAAATCGTCGACTTCTATCTGCCGCCCGAAGGCTGCTCGTACCGGCTCGCGGTGGTCAGCATCAAAAAGCAGTATCCGGGCCATGCCAAGCGCGTGATGTTCGGCGTCTGGTCGTTTTTGCGCCAGTTCACGTTCACCAAGTTCATTATCGTTACCGATGACGACATCAATATCCGCGACTGGAAGGAAGTCATCTGGGCTCTGACCACGCGCGTTGACCCGGCGCGCGACACCCTGATCGCCGAGAACACGCCGATCGATTACCTGGATTTCGCGAGCCCGGTCGCCGGGCTCGGTTCGAAGATGGGCATAGACGCGACCAACAAATGGCCGGCCGAAACCACGCGTTCGTGGGGTGAGCCGATTGCAATGGATCCGGTGGTGAAAGCGCGCGTCGACGAGCTATGGAACCGGCTGGGGCTGTGACGCAAAAAAATAGCCGGGGGCGACCCGGCTATGTAGATGATGGCGCAGCTTTTTAGTTAGAACTTTAGTACTGCGCCAAGTTAATTCTGCTGCAATTGCTTTTCCGCAAAAACTCGCTATGAGTTAGCGCGTTGAGACAAGCTTAAAGAAAAGACTTTAATTTGTCGACATAAGCCGTTTAATTTTTTGGCAAAACCTGAAATATTGTCGTATTTTAACAACAAATTACATAATTTATTGATTGTAAACAATTTTATAGAAAAAGATGCCGATTGATACGTCGGACCGGTCCTGCTGCAATACGAACCACGACCCACGGACCACGACTAGCGAATTTCAGCGCCCGTAAACCCACTTCAGGAGGGCATCCTGCACGGGTTGTATCTCAGACGCCCGCGCGTGGTTGACGATGCAAACCACCACCATCATGCGTCCGCGGCGGTCGAGCACGTAGCCTGCCATCGCGCGCACGCCAGAAAGCGTGCCCGTCTTGATGTGTGCCTGGCCCGCAACTTCGGCACCCGACAGCCGTTTTCTCATGGTGCCATCGACGGCTACCAGCGGCAACGACGCGGCAAGTTCCGGCATCACCGCGCTCAGGTGCGCCGCAAGCAACAATTGGCCAAGGCTTTTCGCGCTGAGGCGCTCGTTACGGGACAGCCCGGAGCCGTTCTCAAGCACCAGCTCTGGAAACGTCAATTGGCGCGAGGCAAGCCATTGCTTGATAGTATGCGCTGACTTTTCATTGTTGGCGGGAGCGCCACCGGCAATCGCGCCGAGCGCGAGATAGAGCTGGCGAGCCATCACGTTGTTGCTGAATTTATTGATGTCACGCACGATCTCCGCGAGCGATTGCGTCTGGTGCGCCAGCAGCAGCCGCGCCCCGGGGGGCATCTCGCCATCGCGCACGGCGCCCGCAAAGGCGCCGCCGAGTTCGCGCCACAGCAGCGTGAACAGGCCGTGCACGTATTGCGGGTGATCGAGTACGCTGTAATTGCGCTCCTTTTCGCCACACGCCGCCGAATAATTGCCGCCGAAGGCGAGCCGCGCGCCTGCGCTGTTGCCCAGCGCAGTGAGTTTGAGCCGGCCTACCCAGTCGCCGCACGGCTCGTTGTCGAGCGCGACGTTGTTTAGCACCTCAAGTTGCGGCAGCGCAGGCTCGGCGATGATCGCAAGCCGGCGCCTCTCGGGGTCCGGGACGAACTGCAGCCGCACTGCCTTGAAATTCACCAGCAGCGCGTCGGGCGGCGTGTTGTAGGGGCGAGTCGGCTCGTTGTCGAAGCTCGCGGGATCGCTGTTTCTCACTGCAGCGGCGAAGTAGCTGCGGTCGAGCACCAGGTCGCCCCGAATTTCACGCACGCCGCGCGCGCGCAGGCTGCGCAGCATCAGCCAGAAGTTCTCAAGCGTCAGACGCGGGTCGCCGTAGCCCTTGATGATGAGGTTGCCGTCGAGCACGTCGCCCTGCAGCGTGCCCGTGGTGTAGACCTCGGTGGTCCACCGGTAAGCGGGACCGAGCTGGTCGAGCGCGGCAAACGTGGTGACCAGCTTGATGGTGGAGGCCGGATTCAAAACGCGTTTTTCGCCGGAGGCGAGTAGCGGCCGCTGGGCGGTGACGTCCTGGACAAAAATCCCAACACTGGATTCCGGGATACCCGCGAGTTGGAGCGCCTGCGCTACCGGTTGCGGCAGCCGTGTCGTGCCGTCCTGCGCCGCCGCGGCAAGCGCGCACCACAACCCTGCCGATATCAACAATCGCAGCGCGCGCATATCAGAGCGTCACCGCCGAATGCGCGGCCGGCACCGTCGCGTTCCAGCCGAGCTGTGCGCGCACCGCAGCGCAGAAAAGCTGCGCGGTGTCTGCCTCACCGTGCACCACGAACGCCTGGCGCGGCGCGCGCCGGAACTTGCGCAGCCATGCTAGCAGCCCATCCTGATCGGCGTGTGCGGAGAGTCCGCCGATGGTGTGGATCGAGGCTCGTACCGGGACTTCTTCGCCGAAGATGCGCACGGATGCCGCGCCGTCGACGATGCGGCGGCCGAGTGTTCCCTGCGCCTGGAATCCGGTAAATACGACGGCGCACTCGCTGCGGCCGAGATTATGCGTGAGGTGATGCTTGATGCGGCCGGCGTCGCACATGCCGCTCGCCGAGATAATCAACGCGCCGTTTTGGATGCGGTTGAGCGCCACTGACTCCGCGGCGCCTTCGACGAACACCACGCGCGGCCGGCCATGGGAGGTAAGCATTGCGGCCAGCGTATCACGCGCTTCGGGATCGAGCAGCGCGCGATGCTTGAGCGTGATTTCGGTGGCTAGTGTCGCGAGCGGCGAATCGACGTAGATACGCAGGTCTGGAAGTTTGCCCTGCCGGTAGAGTTCGCCGAGCAAAAACAGCAGCTCCTGGGTACGGCCGACGGCGAATGCCGGCACGATCACGTTACCCTGTTTGTGGCTCACCGTTTCGTTGATGGCGTGAGTTAGCTCGCGGACGGTATCCGGCAAAGATTTGTGCAGGCGGTTGCCGTAGGTCGACTCGATCAGCACGTAGTCGGCGTCCTCGACCGGCGCCGGATCGCGCACCAGTGGTCGCCCTGACTGGCCAATGTCGCCCGAGAACACCACCTTGCGCGAACCGCCTTCGCCTTCGAGCCACACTTCGATGATCGCCGCGCCGAGGATGTGGCCGGCATCGCGAAAGCGGCAGCGTACTCCGGCGTGCGGATTGATGGTGGCTTCGTAATCAACCGCGTGCAACTGCTTGCAACACGTTTCGGCTTCGGCGACGGTGTAGAGCGGCTCGGGGTGTCTGCGCTCTTCGCGCTTGCCGCGCCGCGCCGCGCGATCGCGCCACTCGGCTTCCTTTGCCTGGATGTGGGCGGAATCGAGCAGCATCACGCGCAGCAAATCGACGCTCGCGCGGGTCGTGAACACCTGGCCGCGAAAGCCTGCGGCAACCAGCCGCGGCAGCAGCCCGGAGTGGTCGATGTGAGCGTGCGTGAGCAACGCGAAGTCGAGCGCGCGCGGATCGAACGCGAAGCGGCCATAATTCTTTTCGCTCGCTTCGCGGCCGCCCTGGAACATGCCGCAATCGACGATGAAACGCGCCGACCCGGTTTCCACCAGATAGCATGAGCCGGTCACCTCCTGCGCCGCACCCAGGAAACTGAGCCTCATGCCGGCGACCCGCTTGACTCGACTGCTGCATCCAGCGCCGCGCAGGTTCCCGCCACGAGAAAATCGATTTCGGGCTCAGTGATCACGTACGGCGGCATGAAATAAACGGTATTGCCGATCGGGCGCAGCAGCAGTTCGCGCGCGAGCGCAGCCTGATAAAACCTGCGCGCAAAGGCCGGATCGTCGCTCTCGACATCGAATGCCCAGATCATGCCGGTATTGCGGAAATGCCTGACGTGCGGATGCTGCACGAGGGATTGCGCGGCGCAGCCAAGATACGCGGCTTTGGCGCGGTTGGCCTCGAGCACATGGTCCTGCTCGAATATGTCGAGCGTGGCGAGTGCAGCGCGGCACGCGAGCGCGTTGCCGGTGTAGGAATGCGAATGCAGAAAGCCGCGTGCAATACTGTCGTCATAGAAAGCAGCGTAGACGGCGTCCGTCGTCAACACCACCGACAACGGCAGATACCCGCCGGTGATGCCTTTCGACAGGCACAGGAAGTCCGGCGTGATGCCCGCCTGCTCGTGCGCGAAAAATGTGCCGCTGCGGCCGCAGCCGGTCATGATTTCATCGGCGATCAGGTGCACCTCGAAACGGTCGCACAGCGCGCGCGCGCGCCGCAAATACTCGGCATCGTACATCGCCATGCCGGCTGCGCCCTGCACCAGCGGTTCGACGATCAACGCCGCGGTTTCGCGATGGTGCTGCTCGAGGTGGCGTTCGAGCGCCACCGCACAACGCTCGGCGCAGGCGCGCGGGGACTCGCCGGATTCCGCATGCCGCCAGTCCGGGCTCGGCACCTGAGTGCTGTCTTGCAGCAGCGGCGCGTAAGTGTCTTTGAATAACGCGACATCGGTCACTGATAGTGCGCCCAGCGTTTCGCCGTGATAGCCGCCTGCGAGGCTGACGAAGCGGGTTTTTTGCGGCTGTCCACTGTTGCGCCAGAAATGAAAGCTCATTTTTAGTGCAATTTCGGTTGCCGATGCACCATCGCTGCCATAGAAACAGTGACCGAGCCTGCCGCTGGTCAGTGCGCTCAGGCGTTCGGATAACTGCACCACGGGCTCGTGGGTGAAGCCGGCGAGCATCACGTGCTCGAGTTCTTCGAGTTGCGCCGCGAGCGCCGCATTGATGCGCGGATTGGCGTGACCGAACAGGTTGACCCACCACGAGCTGATCGCGTCGAGGTAGCGCCGGCCATCGAAATCATGCAGCCAGACGCCGCGCGCACGCGCGACCGGCACCAGCGGCAGCGTTTCGTGCTGCTTCATTTGCGTGCACGGATGCCACACCGCGCGGGCGCTGCGTGTCAGCAGTGAGGTGTTGCGAGTGCTAACGGCCATGCGTTGCAAAACCGCAGTAAAAATATCCCGGCAGGTATTTACAAGCGCTGTAACTCATGCACAATGTCAGCGCTTGTCGGCATAACGCGAAAGGAGAAACCATCTTCGTTGCGATGATACTGCGAACCAGAGCTCAAGCCTCAAATCACTGATGCCGTAATCAATAACATTCTCACGCCCGGCGGACGTCAACGCATCAAGCATTGCCGACGTTACTGTGAATGAGAGGCATCAATTTTGCTCGTATGTGAGTGTAGCATTCCTGTGGAGGTTCGCTCGCCATGGAGTTACTCGATCGCATCGAAGGTCAGGTCGCCTCAACCGGCCTGCCGCTGTTCGCAATTACGCTGGCCGCCGTTCCCTGTCCCGACACACCGATCATCCTCACGCTGCACTGGCACGGATTCATCAAGGAAAAGCTGGCTGAAATCGAGGAAGCCGAAACGGTTTCCTATACGCCGATTCCAAGCTCGGCGTTGCAGTTGAACGAGCGTTGGAAAAACCTCGTTGCGGTTGACCGTGCAGCAATGGACGCGGCGTGGGAACTCGGCGCGTGGGACGTGCAGCGTGCCGAGCGGCGCGGTTGCATGCGTCCCGGCGCCGAATCGCGCGAGGCGCTGGAATGTCTGCAGGCGTTTGGTGCGTTCCCGTACGGCGTCAACGGCAACCACGTGGTGGTAGCAGATGCGCCGGATACCGATGATCTGGTTGAGGTCGCTGCCCGCCGGGGCTATCTGATGTGGTTGTTCCGGCCGGTGCGTGGCGGCATCTGGGGCGATTACGCCGACGACGCAACGTTGGGTGAGGACGGTCGCCGCAACCCGCCTTGCCCGCTGCTGCCGATTCCGCCGACGTGCGAAGGTAACCGCAAGACCGTTTACCGCTTCGGGGTCCCCGCTATCAACCCGTTCGCAAGCCAGTCCTGATCCCGCGCCGGCTTCGGCCGGATGCAGCCTAACTCTCTGACTGGGCGGTATTTTCCACTGCCGTCGGCACCCTGCCAGCGGCCGGTCTAAGCGGCTTTTCTGGCGCAGGCGCTTGAAATCCCTGCCTTAAACCTATATTATTAGCACTCGCCCTGATTGAGTGCTAGTAATCTTTCGGGGTTCTTTTTTACCGTTTCGAAAACAGGAGATGCATTTATGAAGATTCGTCCTTTACACGACCGCCTCATCGTCAAGCGGTTGGAGGAAGAACGCAAGACCGCCTCGGGCATCGTCATTCCCGACACTGCGGCAGAAAAACCGGATCAAGGCGAAGTCAAAGCGATAGGCAAAGGCAAAGTGCTCGAAGACGGCAAGATTCGCGCGCTCGACCTCAAAGTCGGCGACCGCGTGCTGTTCGGCAAATATTCCGGGCAGACCGTCAAAGTCGAAGGCGAAGAACTGCTCGTGATGCGCGAAGAAGACATCATGGGCGTAATCGAGTAATCCGCACAGTAAACCAGGAGAAATCACATGGCAGCAAAAGAAGTTAAGTTTCATGACTCGGCCCGCGCGAAAATCGTGGCCGGCGTCAACATCCTGGCCGATGCGGTCAAGGTGACCCTCGGTCCGAAAGGCCGCAATGTTGTGCTCGAACGCTCGTTCGGCGCGCCGACCATCACCAAGGACGGTGTGTCGGTAGCGAAGGAAATCGAGCTCAAGGACAAATTTGAAAACATGGGTGCGCAAATGGTGAAGGAAGTCGCGAGCAAGACTTCCGATAGCGCCGGCGACGGCACCACCACCGCGACCGTGCTCGCGCAGTCGATCGTGCAGGAAGGCATGAAGTTCGTCACCGCCGGCATGAACCCGATGGACCTCAAGCGCGGCATCGACAAAGCGGTCGAATCCGTAGTCGCGGAGTTGAAAAAGCTCTCCAAGCCCTGCACCACGAGCAAGGAAATCTCACAAGTCGGCGCGATCTCGGCCAACGCCGATGAACACATCGGCAAGATCATTTCCGATGCGATGGACAAGGTCGGCAAGGAAGGCGTGATTACCGTCGAAGACGGCAAGAGCCTGCAGAACGAGCTCGATGTGGTCGAAGGCATGCAGTTCGACCGCGGCTATCTCTCGCCCTACTTCATCAACAATGCCGAAAAGCAGATTTCGGTGCTGGAAGATGCCTACGTCCTGCTGCACGACAAGAAGATCTCCAACATTCGCGATCTGCTGCCGGTACTCGAACAGGTAGCGAAAGCGGGCAAACCGCTGTTGATCATTGCCGAAGAAGTCGAAGGCGAAGCGCTCGCGACACTGGTGGTGAACAACATCCGCGGCATTCTCAAGACCTGCGCGGTCAAGGCCCCGGGCTTTGGGGACCGTCGCAAGGCGATGCTCGAAGACATCGCGATTCTGACCGGCGGCACGGTAATCGCCGAGGAAGTCGGTCTGTCGCTCGAGAAAGCAACGTTGGCTGATCTCGGCCAGGCCAAGCGCATCGAAATCGGCAAGGAAGAGACCACGCTGATCGACGGCAAAGGTGACGCGAAAGGAATCGAAGGCCGCGTCAAGAATATCCGCAAACAGATCGATGAGGCGACCAGCGATTACGACAAGGAAAAACTCCAGGAACGCGTGGCGAAACTCGCCGGCGGTGTGGCGCTGATCAAAGTCGGCGCTGCGACCGAAATCGAAATGAAGGAAAAGAAAGCGCGCGTCGAAGACGCTCTGCATGCAACCCGTGCGGCGGTCGAAGAGGGAATCGTCGCGGGCGGCGGTGTGGCGCTGATTCGTGCCCGTGCCGGACTTAGCAAGCTCAAGGGCGACAACCACGATCAGGAAGCCGGTATCAAGATCGTGTTGCGCGCACTCGAAGAGCCGTTGCGCTGGATCGTCGCCAATGCCGGCGATGAGCCGTCAGTGGTCCTCAATAAAGTCGTCGAGGGCAAAGGCAATTTCGGCTATAACGCCCAGACCGGCCAGTACGGCGATCTGATGGAAATGGGCGTGGTCGACCCGACCAAAGTTGCGCGTTGCGCATTGCAGAACGCGGCTTCGGTTGCCGGCCTGATCCTGACCACCGATGCAATGGTGGCGGAACTGCCGAGAGAAGAACCGGCGGGCGGTGGCCATGGCCATGGCGGCATGGGTGGCATGGGTGGCATGGATATGTAATAGCGCCCCGGCGCATTCCCGTCCCGGTAGCAATCCGGGGCGGGTATCCAGTAACAAAAACAAACCCCGCTTCGGCGGGGTTTGTTTATTGCGGTTCAGGTAAAATTGCAACCCATGTGCTTGACGCCCTTGGATATACACGCTTAAATACCGCCCTTTTGTCGCTCTGTCTGCGTCCGCGGGCAGTCCCGATACGGCCAAGTAGCTCAGTTGGTAGAGCAGAGGACTGAAAATCCTTGTGTCGGTGGTTCGATTCCGCCCTTGGCCACCATCAAATCAAAATCAATAACTCTTGGATGACCCGGCGTATTCAACCGTTACGATTGATGTAACGGCTGAGGTCGGAGCTCGCGGGGAAGATTCGGTCAGGCCTTCACGCTGCTCAAGCGCAGCATGAGCGTCATCGGATGCGCCGGCGAGGGCTGAAACCCGTAGTGCTCGTAGAACTGTTTGGCCTTCTCGTGGAGTGCATGCACGAGCAGCGCTCTCACCCCTGCGTTTTGAGATACGGCCACTGCGCGATTAACAGCGTCCTGCAGCAACGACGCTCCCAGATGCTGTCCTTGCGTCCTGCGGTCGACCGCGAGCCGGGCGAGCACCATGACCGGAACCGGATCAGGCATGTTGCGTCGAACGCCGCTTGTTGCCAGTTGGTGCGAAACGGCGCCGGCTGCCATGGCGTAGTAGCCGCGGACGCGACCGTCCTGATCGGCGACGACAAACGTGCGGCTCGCCCCGGTTGACTGGTTGGCCAATGCCCTGCGCTTGAGCCAGTCATCGAGCACGGTTTCGCCGCACTCGAAGTCATCCAGTTGATGCGAAGCCCTCAAGGGCTCCGGTGGACTGAGTTGCAAAGTCAGGACTTCGCGGACTTCTGGCCCCAGGGCGCCTTGACCGTCATGAGGCGCTCAAGCCCCGGATTGTGGGCGGGCGGCGCGTCGAGCAGCTCGGTGAATTGCCGGAAATTCTCGGCATCCAGATTGAAAAATACCTGGTCAAGCAGCACCGACTTGGCCTTGTCGCAGGCGGCCTCGAGCATGAAGTCGGAGCGGTTCTTGCCGAGCAGCTTCGCGGCCTGATCGATCAGCTCCCGCTGCTCGGGACGGGCCCGCAGGTTGATGGCGGCGTCACGCATGAGTTCCTCCCGTTTCGTACACACAACAGATATACGCATCTTATGGTGGCGTATAGCAGTTGTCAACACACGACGAGGCCATGGGTCGTACTGATATCGGCAAAAGCGATATTTGACATTTATCGTTTAAATCGATATGTTGCGTTTATCGACAATACCGATAGGCGAGCTGACATGAAGCAAATCCTGACCCACAACGCCCAGCTTGGGCAGATCCTCGCGGCGCGCAGGCGCGCCTCAAAGCTCTCGCAACGTGCGCTGGCCGCCAAGCTGGCGATCAGTCAGAACCGCCTGTCCGAGATAGAAACGAACCCCGGCAACCTCACCGTCGAACGGCTCTTGGAACTCGCCAACTTGCTCGGACTGGAACTGGTGATCCAGGACCGGCCATCCGAGCAACGTTCATCCAAAACGGAGTGGTAGGCGATGGGCCGAAAATCCCGCACCCGTGCGCTCTCGGTATGGGTGAACGGCAAGCTTGCCGGCGAGTGGCGTATTCCGGCCCGGGGCGAGACTGAATTCCAGTATGACTCCGCCTGGGTTGAGTCGGAGGAGGGGCGTCCTTTGTCATTATCCCTGCCGCTAAGCCTCGACAAGGGCTCGATCAAAGGCCGGCCCGTCGAGTGCTATTTCGACAACCTGCTGCCCGACGCCGATCTCATTCGCAAACGTGTCCAGGATCGCTTTCACACCGCTACACGCAACGCATTTGATCTCCTTGCCGAGATCGGGCGCGATTGCGTCGGCGCGGTGCAGTTGCTTCCTCCCGACGAGCAACCGAAGGACGTGCATACGATAGCTGCGGCGCCGCTCTCCGAGGCCGAGGTCGAGCGGGCTTTGATTCATACGGTATCGCCACCGCCGTTCGCGGCGGAAACATCGGACGATGACTTTCGCATTTCGATTGCGGGCGCCCAGGAAAAGACCGCCTTCCTGCAACACGACGGCAAATGGTGCCGAACGCTGGGCGCCACGCCCTCGACGCATATCTTCAAGCTGCCGCTCGGACTCGTGGGCGGGATGCAGGCGGACATGAGCACGTCCGTGGAGAACGAATGGCTGTGCGCGCGGATACTGCGTGCCTACGGGCTGCCCGTCGCGCACTCCGAAATCGCACAGTTCGGTTCGCAGAAGGTGCTCGTGGTGGAAAGGTTCGACCGGCAGCTACATTCGAGCGGAAAGTACTGGCTGCGTCTCGTGCAGGAAGATTTCTGCCAGGCCACTGCCACACCTTCGGCGACGAAGTACGAGCGAGACGGCGGGCCCGGGCTGCTGAACATCGCGCAGATATTGCGAGGGTCGGTAAACCGCGACCCGGACCTGGAGTGTCTGCTTAAGGCCCAGATCCTGTTCTGGATGCTCGCTGCCACCGACGGCCACGCCAAGAATTTCAGCATTCGCATACTCAGCCAGGGGCGCTTTCAACTGACGCCGCTCTACGATGTCCTGTCGATATGGCCCATCATGGGCGAGGGCCCCAGCAAGTTCTCATGGCACAACGCCAGGCTCGCGATGTCGGTGCGAGGCAAGAACAAGCACTACTTGCTGAAGGACATCCAGCGCAGACATTTCAACTACATGGCTGCACAGTGCGGCTTGGGTGAAACTGCAGAGCCGCTGATCAAGGACATTCTCGCCGCGACGCCGGCCGTCATCGCGTCGGTCCAGAAGGACTTGCCGAAGGGATTTCCGCGGCACGTGCTCGATGGGATCCTGCAAGGTCTGATGAAGTCCGCGGAGCAGCTTGGGGCTATGCCTGCCGCGTGACTATTGCAGGTCTCGTCGATAGCAAGCTTTCTGTCACCGGGTAATTCCGGTGTATCAGCTTACCCACAACAGGTACAAAAGGATCAGGTTCAGAATCAGCGCAATCGCCGCGATCGAACGCCACAGCAGCAACGGATCGCGCGCGGCAAGCGGGGTGCGCGGCGGCGGCGTCACCGGCTCGCGTCCGCCGCGCTCGAGCGCCAGCAGGAATTCCTCGGCGGTCTCGAAGCGCAGTTTTTTCTCGCGCGCCACAGCCTTCAGCAACACCGCCTCCAGCCATTGCGGAATGTCCGGCCGATAGCGCGTCGGCATTGCAGGTTCACCGAATTTCGGACGCTGGAACGGTTCGATTTCGCCGTACGGATACCGGCGCGTGAGCAAATGGAAGAGCGACACGCCTGCCGCATACAAGTCGGCCTGTGCATCCGCGGTCTCACCCGCGAACTGCTCCGGCGCCAGGTAACTCGGCGTGCCGGGGGCACCGTCGCTCACGTGGTGCATCGCGCCGCGGTTCAATGCCACTCCGAGGTCGAGGATGCGCAGTTTGTCGTCGGCGCCGAGATGCAGATTCGCCGGCTTGATGTCGCGGTGGATGATATTCAACCGGTGCAGCGCGCCCAGTCCCTTCATCAACCTTATACCTATCCGCACCGCATCGGCGACGCTGAAATGCGTGCCGTGATCGAGCCGCTGCTGCAGTGTCGCGCCCGCGTGATAACTCATCACGTAGTAGAGATAGGTGCGTTGCCCGGCCGTGAGCGGCAAAACCTGTGGGAAGTAATGCGATACGACGCGCCGCGACAGCCATTCCTCGGCGAGCAGTGCCGCGCATTGCGCCTCGTCCGCGGCCGCCGGCTGCAGTGTTTTGAGCACACCAAGGCTGCCGTCGCTGCGATGGCGTACTTGGTATAGCAGCGTGGAGCGCGATTCATGCAGCAGTTCAATCATCTCGAACTGGTCGATCATGTCGCCGGGCCGCGCCTTTGGGGGCGGGACCAGTGCTGCGCCCGCCACGACCGAATCGCGCAGGTCACCGTGCGCAACGGCATGCACGCGTGCGACGATCGCACTGGCATTATCCTGGCCGCCGCACGCGTGCGCTTTTTCCACCAACGCCCGCGCGGCACGCTCCGGCTCGCGGTGCAACTGCAGCAGCTCGTGCATGTTTTTGTCGCCGAGCGGCTCCCACACCCCGTCCGAAACCAGCACGAACACGTCCCCCGCCTCGAGCGCATCCTCGACATAATCCATGACCAGATGCGGGCCTAATCCGACCGCGCGGGTCAGCACATGGCGCATGTCGGGACGATCCCAGACGTGGTCATCGGTGAGGCGCGTCAGGCGGTCGCCGCGCAACAGGTAGACCCGGCTGTCGCCGACATGTGCGACGTAATAACGCCGGCCACGCAGCACCAGCGCCGACAAGGTGGTGGCCATGCCGGCAAGCTCGCGCTGCGCCGCTGCCTGCCCCAGCAGCCACTGGTTATTGGCGTACAGAACCTTGTCGAGCGCATGCGGAATGGTCCAGGTGTCGGGCGTGGCGTAGTAGTCCGAGAGCAGACCGCGCACCGTATATTCAGCGGCTTCGCGTCCGCCGCTGTTACCGGATACCCCGTCGGCGATGGCGAGCAGCGCCCCTTTGGTCTCGAGTTCGCGGCCCTCCGGCGTCACCGTTGCAAAAAAATCCTCGTTGCGCTCGCGCGGTCCGGTAACGCTGGCATGGCCCGTGGAAATTTCAAGCGGCATGGAAGACTGTTTGCCGCGCGCGGACGCGGCTGCTCCGGTTGCCCCGGATGTTACGCCGAAACACAAGCCCTCCGCCGAGGTGGGAATTGGAGTAGGGTGCGCTTGCGCACCGATTGCCGGAGGGTGCGCAAGCGCACCCTACACCGAAAATAATGTAACTCTTGAAGTGGAATTGGAATTATACCTTCGCGGCGGTGAGGTGCGCGGCACCCCAGGTGGTGCGCCAGCGGGTTTTCACCGCGCTGAGCCCGACGAGCGCAAACACCGCGAGCGCCGCGAATACGAGCAATCCGGTCTGGTAGCTCCCGGTGAGCTGCTTCGAATAACCGAGGCTGGAGGCAAGGTAGAACCCGCCCACGCCGCCGGCCATGCCGACCATACCGGTCATCACGCCGATCTCTTTGCGAAAGCGCTGCGGCACGAGCTGAAACACCGCGCCGTTGCCCATGCCGAGCGCCAGCATCGCGGCCACAAACCCCGCGAGCGCGAGCCATTTGCTCGCCAGCCCCGCGCTCACCAGCAAAATGAAAGCCGCGGCGAGCGTGTACATCAGCGACAGCGACTTGATTCCGCCGACGCGGTCGGCAATTATTCCGCCCAGCGGCCGCACCATCGAGCCGGCGAACACACACGCGGCCGTGAAGTATCCGGCCACGACTGGACTGAGGCCATATTGGTCGTTGAAGTAAATGGTTAGCGAGGATGCCAAGCCGACGAAACCGCCGAAGGTTACGCTGTAGAAGAACATGAACCACCAGGCATCCTTGTCGCGCAGCACCTGCAGATACGCGGTCAGCGGCTTCGGCGCGGGACAATCGGGGCTATCCTTGGCAAGCCACAAATAAGCCAGCAGCGTGACAGCCAGCGGTATCATTGCCAGCCCGAACACATTGTTCCAGCCGTACCACTGCGCGAGCGTCGGCGCAAACAGCGCCGCCAGCACAGTGCCGGAATTCCCCGCGCCGGCGATGCCGAGCGCAGTGCCCTGATGTTCGGGCGGATACCAGCGCGAAGCGAGCGGCAGCGCGACCGCGAACGATGCTCCAGCCATGCCGAGCAACATGCCGAGCACCAGCACCTGCTGATAACTCGTGATGCCGCCAAATTGCGCCCAGCCGAGCCCTGCCAATACGATGACCTGCCCGATCACGCCCGCCAATTTTGGCTTGAGATGATCTACCAGAATGCCGGCGACGATACGCAACAGCGCGCCGGCGAGCACCGGTGTCGCGACCATCAGGCCTTTCTGCGCCGCGGTCAGGCCGAGATCGCGCGCGATCTGCACGCCGAGCGGTCCCAGCATGACCCACACCATGAAGCTCAGGTCAAAGTACAGGAACGCGGCGAACAGTGTGGGCGGATGACCGGCCTTGAGAAATGATGATCTCATCTGTTGTCCCAATCTAATGCGCATCCGGCAGCACGCCCACCTGCGGCATTTTCGCCAGCCCGGTCGCGCGCGCGTGATCTTCGAAACCTTGATTGCGCCAGAAAAATGCGCCGGGCATGGTGGTTGGAATCACCAGCACGAAGAACAAAGCGCGCCCGATGGTTGCGGTGGCGATGATCAGCGCCGCCGCAATCACCCAAGCCGAGAATCCGGCATAACCATCCAGCCGCGCCGCGCCCAGCGCAACGACCAGAGCGGCGCCCAGCGCGAGGCCGGTATTGCGCAAAATATAGGTCTTGCCATAGGTAGTGCACTGTTCCATGAGGGAAGCGGCCGCTTCGCCGCCGCGCCGGCTGAGATCGCGTGCATGAGCAATCAAACCCCTACCTTCGAGCGCCAGACCAAGCCCCATCGGGCAGGCCAGCACCGCCAGCAGATTCGCGAAGGACTGCCCCTGCACCGTCAGCACTGCGGCATAGACCACGGCCACAACCAGTGAACCCAAAGTCATCATTGCGCCGTAGAACGATGTCAGCACCTGCCAGTGATCCCAGAACGGACGGGCTTTGATGCGGTAGATGCGGTTCATCGCATATAAGGCGACCGGCCCGGCCACCACGGCCAGCCATCCCGCAAACGTCTGCAGCCCCAGCGCCAACCCTTGAGGTAACAGCCAGGAAAACAGTCCTGGGACCGCCAGCAGCAGCGTGTATACCGTCAGCGCGTTATAGAACACCGCGAGGCTGGCGATTTCGCGGCTGACCGGGGAATAGCGCAAGTTGTAGAACGCGCGGTAGAAGCGGTGCGGCTTGCCCAGATGCGCGGTAGACAGTGCCAGTGCGAAGGTCTCCAGCGCAATCAAGCCGGCCAACAGTACCGCGTGCGCCATCGGATGGGCGGCGAACGAAAGCACCTCCAGTCCGGCGAGCGGCGCGAGGAACAGCAGCAGAAACGCACCGACCACCGCCTGCGAAATGAGTGTGAAGATTACGATCGGGTCTTCGCGCGAACGGAGTTTTTTCAGATTCCACTGACGGGCGAGCGGCCGGTCGGCCACCTGCGGGTGGTAGCGGATCTGGTCGACTTCTGCCTTCTTGACGTAAATGAGCGGCATGCTGTCGGTGCGGTGCATCTCGCGCGGCAGCTCGCGCGTCTGCTGGAAACGGATATTGGGATGCGTGATTTCCGGGTCGGGGAAGCCGGGAATGGCCAGTTTGGTCTGCACACGGTATGCGGGCGCAGTTTCGACCACGCCGAAATCCAGCGCCCCGGCCAGACACGCGGACACGCAGGCGGGCTTCAATCCCACTTCGAGACGATCCACGCACATATTGCACTTGGACACTTCGCCCTTGATGGGGTCGAGTTGCGGTGCGTTGTACGGGCACACCCAGGTGCAATAGCCGCAGCCGAAACAGATGTCCGGGTCCTGCAGCACCGCGCCGTATTCGGCGAACTTGGTGTAGGCGCGTGTCGGGCAGCCCTTCAGGCACACCGGATCGTCGCAATGGTTGCACGCCATGGAGATATTGACGCGACGGTAATCCGGATAGCTGCCACCTTCCACGTAACCCACTGACCGGAAGCTGATGTGCGCCGGCAGATCGTTTTTTTCGCTGCACGCGGCCTCGCAAGCGTGACACGCGATGCAGTTGTCCGCCGTGAAGTGGAAACCGTGCTGCTTGTAGCGGTCGGGGTTCGTGCTGATCGCGGCGCTGTTGTTGATCTTCAGGCTCTGCCCGGTGAGCTTGTCGTGGTCCTCGACCAGTTGTATCGACTTGCCCCACTGGTTGACCTGCGCGCCGTTCGACGGCGGCAGTGCCGCGTAGGCGGGTTCATCGGAGCGCGTTTTGAACGCGTGCGTGGCGCAGCCGCCGGTTGCACCGCCGCCGGGAGGCGCAAGGAATGCCAGGCCCTGTTTGTCAACACGTACAGCTAACATACGTTTGTTCCCTTAAAAACTGCGTGCCGCAACGTTGGCCGCGGCCGCAGCCAGCTGATCCGTCGCCGGTTCGATCTTCACCGCGCACTGCTTGTACGCGGGCTGGCGCGAATACGGATCGAGCAAGCCCAGCGTCAACTGGTTCACGCATTCGTGGAAATGGAACGGGATGAACACCATGTTGTGCGGCACGCGGTGGGTGAGCTGCACCAGCACCACCGCGTAACCGCGCCGGGAAATCAGCCGCGCGTAGGTCATCTGGCCGATGCCGAGCTCCCGCGCGGAATCCGGGTTCATTTCCATGTACGGCGTCGGACTGAATTTGTTGACGTTGCCGATTCTGCCGGTGCGCGTGCGCGTATGGAAATGCTCGACCACGCGGCCCGAGTTCAACCAGAACGGAAATTGCTGGTCCGGCCGCTCGTTGTTGTCCACGAACGGCAGCGCAATCAGTTTGGCCTTGCCGTCCGCGTGCTGGAACACGCCGTCGGTATAAAGCCGTGGCGATCCGGCCCCGGCACCCTCCGGGCACGGCCACTGGATGCCGCGCTGTTTTTCGATTTTGTCGTGCGTGAGTCCCGAGTAATCGAGCATGCGACCGCGCGAAAGCTCGCGCATCTCGTCGAAAACTTCCGCGCTCGTCTCCGGAAAACGGATTTTGCGCCCGCGCTCGAAGCGCCTGGCCAATTCATTGAAGATCCACAAATCGGACTTGCAATCCCCATGCGGCTCCATGACCTTGCGCACCAGGTTCACGCGCCGCTCGGTATTGGTGAACACGCCTTCCTTTTCGCCCCACAGCGCGGCCGGCAGAAAGACATGCGCATATTTCGTCGTCTCCACGTCGGCATACGCGTCCTGCACCACCAGGAATTCCAGGTTCTGCAGCGTCTTCTTGATGCGCGGCATCTGGG
>Ga0082335_1003204_pt1 | contig 27502 bp, 25 predicted proteins | sample Subgrocontami58m_FD_72375 | JGI IMG/M metagenome (GOLD analysis project Ga0082335, IMG submission 72375) | Subsurface groundwater microbial communities from S. Glens Falls, New York, USA - GMW37 contaminated, 5.8 m (SPADES assembly) (version 2) ...
TAAGTAAAGTGATTCTTCGCTCCACCGGAAGCGAGGATATCCGCGTCCGTTAATCGTGAGCCGAGGTCGTATTTATATTCGGCATCCAATTGAGCGTTCAGCGGATAGCGTTTAGCGGTCAGACGGTTTAAGACATCGTAGACATAGTCGATCTGTTTCGTGCTCGGTGTCGTGAGTAAATCCAGATTCGAATTCTTGTCGTAAGTAAACTGGTTGAACTTATTATCCGCGTAGGTGGTTGTCAACACGCGGTCAAAGAGATCAAAGGCATACTGAGTAGGATTGCCTTCGGCGTCGGTAATTTTCTTTAAGTTACCGTTGGTGTCGTAGTCATACTGCGTGACTCCCGCTGGAGCATTGGCGTCCGTAATTTTAAATAATAGGTCCCGCTCGTCGTAGACATAGGCCGTCGTATTGAGCTCCGCGTCGGTTACGGACTCTAAGCTCTCGTTAGCGTCATACTCTAACGTTGTTACCCTGCTTAAAGGATCAGTGATGGTTTTTAAGTGATTTAAAATATCCCAGGTAATATTCGTTTCCTGCCACTGGGTCGCTCCTTCGTTTGCCTGACGTTCCACCTTCGTGATATTGCCGTTGGCATCCTGACTGATTTTGGTTTTGTAAAGGAAAGGCGCGGGACTTGTGATCTGCCGCATCCAGCCTAACGGATCAAAATCATAGTCGGTGGTGTGATTGTTGGGATCGGTGACAGTATTAATAAACCCAAGCGGATCCCATGTGAGCTGCGTCACGGCGTTGATGCCGGTTGGGTCCTGTTTAATTTGCTTTAAATAGCCAGTGGCCGGGAAATAGTCATACTGCGTAATATTGCCGTTAGGATCCCGAACTTCGGTAACCTGCCCATAATCGTTGTAACTTAGATTCACATACGGCGTACCACCGCTTACGGGAGGATACGTAATCGACACCAGATTCCCATTCTCGCCATAATCAGGGTCGGTCGGTGAAAGCTCGTAGTCATAAATATAAGTATACACGTTGCCTTTGGGATCCGTAATAGTCTGTGGAAAATTAAACTCAATTGGCGGAGTGCGATCAGAGACATACCCGATAGAAGTGACCAGATCTAGAGCATCGTTATCTGGCGCACCCATATTCGTTTTTTGACGGATTTGTGTGATATTCCCATGGCTGCGAGGATCCGCATTTTCTTCATCGTAGACAAATTTAATCCCGTTGTCTTTATGGAAAGTTATTGATGTCCGTAACATATCAGCGTTGTACGCGTAATTGGTATTAAATTGAGCTGGATCATCGCCGCGCAGGCCTCGTGTGAGTTCTTCCTTTTTGGTCATATTCCCTTTATCATTGAGAGTATATTTTGTGACGTTTCCTCTACGGTCAGTTTCCGTAACGGTGGTCGGCAAACCGCTGTAATTCACACGGTAGGTTCCTTCCCCATAATCCTGTTCGTAAACCCGGTTTTCAGAATCATACCGATTAACCAAAAAGATCTGGCCTTTGGCATCTTTCATGGTCTCCAGACGATGATCCGTGTAGGTGTAATTTTCTGAAACACCTGAAGGAAATTGGTTCGTTGCCGGTTTAGTCCGTGTCAATAGATCATCCTTAACAGAATCATAAGTGTAACGCCAGACGCGGGCCGTATCATCATCGGTGATGGTCTCCAAGCGGCCGTCGGCATTGTATTGAAGAGTGAGTGTCTGCCCCACAGTATCGATGATCTGCTTGAGCTGATAATCCCGCCCAACCACCAGACGCTCTTCCGGGGTCTGGCTGTAAGGCGAGACTCCGATGATATCCATGAGATCATCGGAATAAATAAATTGAATTTTGTTATGGTTGCGGTCTTCCATAGCGACAAGGTTGCCTTTAAAGTCAAACTGGTATTGTTCCCCGTGAGTCCGCGTCAGTGTCCAAGAACCATCCCCATTCTGAACCAAAGATTCAAAAAATCCTGGTGGGGGTGTATAAGTTCCATTACCATTATCCGTATATTCATCCTTGCGGCCGTCCCCGCTGATAATTAAAATATTGCCCGTATCTTGAACTTTCAAGCGGGTATAATAATTGATGACCCAGCCATAACCAAACTGGCCATTTAATGTAGACCCGCTGTCATAGCGGTGTGAAATTCTGACATCCATGCCGCGGCCGGGAATGACCAGATCCTCGCATTCATGGAAATATTCGCCGCTGTGCAGATAAACAGGTTCTCCCATACATTTTGGATCTTTTATGGGTTCTTGAGGCGGCTGCGGATCCTCCTGTCCCCCACCGATCTCCACGGGATCGCCCACCTTCTGGCCGTTGTCATACCAGTAATGTGGGTGTGCCCCTGCAGACCCAGGAAATACATTGAGACTTAAAAAGAAAAAAAGCGTTAGACCAGTAAGTAACCGTGATTTTTTAAATCGATTCATTGTTCTTGCCTCGTTTGATTGTTTACGATTAGATATATAGTTTGGGTCCCTATTTCTCCTGTAAAACTGACGATATTAACGGTTAAAATATGTCGGCCGTTGTTCATATTCCTGGTATCCAGTGGATAGGTAAAAGGACTGGTCCCCTCCTCGTCTTCCGTTAAATAAACCTCATCCAAGTAGAGTCCGATTTCGTATTTTGTTCGAGTTAACCATTCTTTGTCCCGTTCGCTTAAAGTGATTCGAACAGGGCTGATTCCCCGGATCATAGGAACGCCTTCTGATGATTTTTTTTGACTTTCCGGAAAATCAATTTTAAATTCTGGTGATTTTTGAAACCCTCTTAACGTTGTAGAAGAGAGAATTTCCGAATTCTTGCCGGAATCCAGAGTCAAAGCTCCTAAAACGAGCATAAGATTGTTTTTATTCCCAAAATTAATCAAGCCGGTTGAATCTTTACCATCCCAAACCTCGACGTGTTCCCCTGCGGAACGCGGCTCCCAATCTAACAGCGTCCGCAAAAGAGGTCCGCCGTCTTTAAGACCAATCCAAATCCGTACCAGGGCCGGCTCGGGTAAAGTATATTTAATTTCACCGGCCTGAGCGTCAAAAGAGAGATCGGTCGCGAGGACTTCTCGCCTAAGAATATCCGAGGATATCTTCGCTGTCGATGGCTCCATCGTCTGACATCCAGCCACCGCAAAAAGGAAAATGAGAATTAAATAAATAAATTTCACCTTACTTAATAACCTCCAGCGCTATACTCTGAGTGGCTAACAGACGTTCAGCAGGGCCTTCAACAACGACTTTAAGGTTATGTGGACCCGCCTTTAGCCCTCTGAAATTCCATTTCAAGGATAAGGGAAATTTGGGATTCTTAAATTCTTTCATAAACAAATCATCGGCATACAATAAAACCCAGTAATTTCCATACGATTCCACACACGATCCCTCACCGCAATTTATCTGAATGTTATAAATGTTCCGCACGTCAGTCCCTTTTTTATCCGCAGGTTCCGGGATCAATTCCACCGTAATAGGAAAGGAAGTTTGAATGAACACGTTTTGACCTGCCCGTTCTTCAACAGCCGTTAACCCTTTAGGGATGAAACTGATTAAAAAACAAGAACATAAAATAAAAATTTTCATAGACCATTCTCCTTAGGGTGACCAAGCAGGATCAATCGATTCATCCTGCCCTCGTGTTAATTGTTTGGGATTCGCGCCGTTCATGTCTGTGCCTTTAGCGCCCGCCTTGTCCCGCAGAGCGGGACCTAATTGGTCGAGCAGGGGCATCATCCATATTTGCTGGTTTCCACCTCGATCGGAAACAAAAATAATAGATTCCCCATCGGGGGAAAAACACGAACTCGTGTCTAAATTTTCATTGTCGGTGAGCTGAATCATTTCCTTAGAATGGATATTGATTAAATAAATTTCATAATCGCCGTCTCGGTTCGAACTAAAGGTAATCCACTGGCCATCCGGCGAAAAATCCGGCAGGGTATGATAGCCAGGCCCTTGCGTTAACTGTTTGGCATCACCATCGGAATTCGCCCCCCCTAAGGCAGACATAATCCACAGATGATGATCTATTTTATTTGGTTCGGCTTTGACGAAAGCAACTATGTCGGCTTGAGGAGAAAATGCCGGCTGATACACAAAAGCCTTTTCCCTTGTCAAGAGTATAGGCTTTTGTCCATCCAGGGCCATTTTCCAAATACCGCTGATGTCCGGTGACCTTGGATCAAAACGGACAAAAAGAATTTCATTGGTCACGGAGGAAAAATCCGGATTATTGATCATTTTGAATTGAGGAAGGATTTCCTCTCCCGTGTTTTTCTCGACATCCACAACAAATAACCTGCCGTCATTCGTACGGTAAGCGATCCTGCCGCCGCTTAACCATGAAGGATCACGTTTATCTACGTGAGAATTGGTCACTCGATGCTGCTGACTGCCGTCAAACTTCATCACCCAGATTTGCCAATAACCGTCAGTCAAATGCGAGTAGGCAATGAACTCATCGGCATTTGCCTCGCTAGAAAAAAGAAATAGAAGTAGTAAAAAGAATATTTTCGGCTTTAGCATAATGTTAATTTTTAATCGTTTTACTTAAACACCGTCACATTACTGTATCTGTCTGTCATAATTCTCCCGTATTGATCAAAAAGTGAGAGTTTAATCTTGTAATGTCCTTCTTCGGATACGGCCCGGCCAAAATCATCTTGACCATCCCAAGCGATTGTGTATGTTCCCGCGGTTTTGGCTTCTTTATCCACGAGTGTCCTAACTTTATTACTTCCCGGACTTAAAATCTCCAGACTCACAACGGCGTCATGGGAAAAAATATATGTAATCTCGGTGACATCTCCTTGTCCCGCGTAAATCACGTAAGGATCAGCCTTGAGTTCTTCGATTCGCGCGTCAGATTGAATAACACTGGCATTATCCGGCAGGATATTTAAATCAAATCCATAAACAACATATGTACCGCTGCCTGCAATATTGCCCCCATCATTGCGGCCATCCCAAAAGTCTGTGTTTGTTACATCCCTGGGCTGATTATTAACAAGTATTCGGTCAGAACTGCCTCCTCCCGAGAGACCCACTTTGATGGTGGCCCATGCCGGAACCGTAAGACCATAGGAAACCGTGGCGACTTCCCCTTTGTAGGGGTCGACGTTGGCCGGCTCAACGGTTGATCCTGGTTCAATATTCGTGGTGCCCGGCACATACACCGGATCGTATTCGCCGAAACGCTGGTCGGCGTCTTCCGCTTTAATTGTAAAATAGTACACGTCTGGCGGCAGAATATTGCCCGCATCATTTTTTCCATCCCATGATTCCGTATGGACTCCCACCGTCCTCGACTGGCGCTCAACCAAGGCTCGAAGGGGATGCTTAGTCATGTAATTGTATATGTTGAGTGTCACAACCGCGTCCTTATTGATGGTATAATTGATGTCCGTGGCTTCACCCGAAAAAGCGCTGAAAAATATCGGAGATATGGATATGTCCGAAATGACAATCGTCTCACTTTCTGTCTTAAATGGATCAAAATCGACAAGAGGGCTGTTGGCATTATCATTACGATCGTAAATAGTACTGGCAATAACCACCGGGTCAGCACTGCCCCACCAGTTGTTTTTCGCGTTGATAGTACGGCCGGAAAAATTCTGATGGCCGCTGGCGTAAACATTAAGGGAGGCGTTATTATAAATAAAATTATTATTGATACTGGGTTTGGATGGGTCTGATTGCGTTGGATAAATATAAATACCATAATTGTTTCTTATAATTTTATTTCCCGTAATATTCGCACCAGTTCCATTAAGCATATAAATCCCATAATTATTATTTTTAATCATGCAGTTTTGAACTATGGGAGAAGCGTTATCAAAGCGCAGACCTGAATCTGAATATTCCACATTAGCATAAGAGACAATACTTGAATTGCTCAGCAAAATATACTGCCAATCTCCCTTATTTATCGGGGCTCGATTAGACGTAAAGGTAATCATCTCTGTCTCTGTTCCCTGCGCCAAGAGGGTTGCATTAGACTTTACGGTTAAGTTGTAATTATTATCAAAACCTACAAAAACACCGGGTTGAATAGTCAGCGTGACGTTATCATTAACGGTTGTATTACCGACAATGATCACATCTTCACCTTGAACTAATGTCGTGTTTCTATCAATAAAACCTGAGGCGACCACTACAGGTAATGGATTCCCCCCTTCACTATCCAAAAAATGCGAAAAGTTAATAACCGGGGCATTCTCGTTATCGGTATAATCATACGTTTTATTAGAAATTCCTTTTGTATCCGTTGTCCCCAGCCAATTATACTGGGCATCGAGACGCAAAGATGACTGATCCCCTGATTCACTGTTGGCATGCAGATCCTGGGTTGTATGCCCATAGATAGAATTATAATTAATGACCGGACGTGATGGCGTACCGCTTGTGCCATGAACCACCACACCATATAACCCATTATTTGTAATGGTATTGTTGGTAATTGTCGGAGAAGCACCGCTACGGACATAAATGCCTCGTTCAGAATTACCCGTGATTGTGTTATTGGCTATGCGAGAGGTATTGGTATTCTGAATATACATCCCATAAAAACTATTTTGAATGATATTATCTTCGACTATCGGTGATACCCCCTGAATGCTGAAGGCGTAATTAGCATATTCGATTTTACTATACTTAACCACACTGTTACCACTGGTGGGGCTGAAGTAAATCTGACTCCAATTTTTCGCCGCCGGATTCAGCTGATTAGAAGTAAATGTGATGATATCATCTGCTGTCCCGATCGCACTTAAGATCCCGTCCACTTGAATTTGGTAATAAGCATCAAATTTCATAATGACCCCTGCCTCGATCGTTAACGTCACCCCGCTCTTGACCGTCACATTACCGACCACAATATACGGATTATTGGATGGCGACAGCACCAGATCTCTTGTAATCAGCCCGGAGAGCAGTTCCCCTTCAACTGGATTCCCATTAGGCCCATCTAGATAATGCGAAAAGTTCACCACCGGATTAACCGCATTGTCGGTATAATCATAAATCTTGGCTGAGATCTGCTTGGTATCTGTCGTCCCCCACCAGTTGTTTTCCGCATTGATGCGAATGGTGGATTGATCCCCCGAAGCGGGACTTGCATAAAAATTGTAAACTGAATGTCCATAAATCGAATTGTTATTGACAACGGGCAGAGAAGGAGCTGCGGCGGTGCCATGCACAACAATACCGTAACTGCCGTTATTAATGATTTGATTGTTGGTAATCGCAGGTGAAGAAGCCGTTTCAATCTGAATAGCCCTTTCGGTATTGTTTTGAATAACATTATTGGTAATAGCACCCTTTGACGCGTTGTTTAAATACATCCCGCGGTAATTCTTCTCAATCGTAGAGTTTTCTACTGGAACGGAGACACCGTCGATATACAGTCCGTAATTCGAATATTCCACTCGAACATATTTAATGACACTTCCTGTGGCTGTGGGACTAAAATAGATATACTGCCAATCATTAACTTTAGGCACCGCTTGATTCGACGTAAACGTGATCAGATTGGTTTCTGTCCCTTCAGCGATCAGTTTTCCATCCACCCGCAGCTGGTAATTTCCGTCAAACTTCATTAATGTCCCTGCCTCGATGGTTAACGTCACTCCGCTCTTGACTGTCACATTCCCGACCACGATATACGGCCCTTCACTGGCCAGCAAAACGGTATCCCCATTAATCGGCCCCGAGATCACTACTACTGCCGTGGGATTACCCCCTTCACTATCCAGATAATGTGAAAAGTTCACCACCGGGTAACTTGTCCCTTCATTATAATCATATATCTTCGCTGAGATCTGTTTGGTATCTACTGTCCCCCACCAGTTCTTCTGCGCGTTAATCTTTTCCCGCGATAAATCCCCTGACGTTGAATTCGCGTACAGGTTATACTGCGTATGCCCATAAATCGCGTTATCCGTGACCACCGCCTTTGATGGTGTCCCCGATGTCCCATGAAGTACCACCCCATACCGGCCGTTGGTTGTTGAGATAATCCTGTTATTCGTGATCCGCGGTGAGGAATTTTCCACGTGAATCTCCTGCTCCGTATTATTGGTAATCGTATTGTTGGTAATATTAGAGGTAGTCCCGCTCTTTAGGAAAAATCCATAGTAGTTCTGTTGAATAATGTTATTTTCTATGAGCACAGAGATGCCGTCTATATATAACCCATACTTCGAGTATTCTAATTTTACGTATTTGACCACACTGCTGCCGCTGGTGGGCGCAAAATAGATATTGTCCCAATCCTGCGGAGCTGGTGTCCCACGATTTGATGTAAACGTAATTAGATTCCCTTCCGCCCCTTCTGCATCCAACGTCCCATCTATCCGCAACTGATAAAAAGCATCGAACTTGATCTCTACCCCTGCCTCGATGGTTAACGTCACCCCGCTCTTGACTGTCACATTCCCTACCACGATATACGGATTATTTACTGGCGACAACACTAGATCTCTTGTAATCAGCCCGGAGAGCAGTTCCCCTTCAACTGGATTCCCATTAGGCCCATCTAGATAATGCGAAAAATTCACCACCGGATTAACCGCATTGTCGGTATAATCATAAATCTTTCCTGAGATCTGTTTCGTATCTGTCGTCCCCCACCAGTTATTTTCCGCATCAATGCGAATCGTCGATTGATCCCCCGAAGCAGGACTGGCATAAAAATTGTAAACTGAATGTCCATAAATCGAATTGTTATTGACCAACGGCAGAGAGGGCGCCGCAGCTGTCCCATGGACAACAATACCGTAACTGCCATTATTAATGATTTGATTGTTGGTGATCGCAGGCGAAGAAGCCGTTTCAATCTGAATAGCCCGTTCGGTATTGTTTTGAATTACGTTATTGGTAATAGCACCCTTTGACTTATTGTTTAAATACATCCCGCGGTAATTCTTCTCAATCGTAGAGTTTTCTACTGGAACGGAGACACCATCAATATACAACCCGTAATTGGAATATTCCAATCGCACATATTTAACGACACTCCCTGCGGCTGTGGAACTAAAATAGATATGCTGCCAATCATTAACTTTAGGCACCGCTTGATTCGACGTAAACGTGATCAGATTGGTTTCTGTCCCTTCGGCGATCAGTTTTCCATCCACCCGCAGCTGATAATTCCCATCAAACTTGATCAATGTCCCTGCCTCGATGGTTAACGTCACCCCACTCTTGACCGTCACATTCCCGACCACGATATACGGCCCTTGCGCGGAGGGGAGAACTGTATCTTCATTAATCGGCCCCGAGATCACTACTACGGTCGTGGGATTCCCCCCTTCACTATCTAGATAATGTGAAAAGTCCACCACCGGGTAACTTGTCCCTTCATTATAATCATATATCTTCGCTGAGATCTGTTTCGTATCCGTCGTCCCCCACCAGTTCTTCTGCGCATTGATCTTTTCCCGCGATAAATCCCCTGACGTTGAATTCGCGTACATGTCATACTGACTATGCCCATAAATCGCATTATCCGTGACCACCGCCTTTGACGGTGACCCCGATGTACCATGAAGCACCACCCCATATCGCCCGTTGGTTGTTGAGATAATCCTGTTATTCGTGATCCGCGGTGAGGAATTTTCAACATGAATCTCCTGCTCCATATTATTGCTGATCGTATTGTTGGTAATCGTTGACGCCGACCCTCTCTGTACGAATATCCCATAATAATTCTTTTGAATAACATCGTTCTCAATTGTTACCGCAACCGTATCGCAATTTAACCCGTATTTCCCATACTCTATTTGCGCATACCGCACGATATTATCCTTACTCGTTGGGCTAAAGTATATATCACTCCAATCCTGCGGCGCTGGTGTCCCACGGTTCGATGTAAACACAATCAGATTCCCTTCCGTCCCTTGCGCATCCAACGTCCCATCTATCCGCAACTGATAAAAAGCATCAAATTTGATCTCTACCCCAGCCTCGATGGTTAACGTCACCCCGCTCTTGACCGTCACATTCCCAACCACGATATACGGCCCTTGCGCGGAGGGGAGAACTGTATCTTCATTAATCGGCCCCGAGATCACTACTACTGCCGTGGGATTACCCCCCGGCCCATCGAGAAAATGCGAAAAATTTACAACAGGAGCATTACCATTATCTGTATAATCATAGGTCTTGGTTGAAATCTGCTTCGTATCCGTTGTCCCCAGCCAATTATACTGGGCATCGAGACGCAAAGATGACTGATCCCCTGATTCACTGTTGGCATGCAGATCCTGGGTTGTATGCCCATAGATAGAATTATAATTAATGACCGGACGTGATGGCGTACCGCTTGTGCCATGAACCACCACACCATATAACCCATTATTTGTAATGGTATTGTTGGTAATTGTCGGAGAAGCACCGCTACGGACATAAATGCCTCGTTCAGAATTACCCGTGATTGTGTTATTGGCTATGCGAGAGGTATTGGTATTCTGAATATACATCCCATAAAAACTATTTTGAATGATATTATCTTCGACTATCGGTGATACCCCCTGAATGCTGAAGGCGTAATTAGCATATTCGATTTTACTATACTTAACCACACTGTTACCACTGGTGGGGCTGAAGTAAATCTGACTCCAATTTTTCGCCGCCGGATTCAGCTGATTAGAAGTAAATGTGATGATATCATCTGCTGTCCCGATCGCACTTAAGATCCCGTCCACTTGAATTTGGTAATTGGCATCGAATTGAACACGGACACCTGAATCAATGGTTAATGTTACAGCGGGTTCAATCGTAATATTACCTACGACCGTGTAAGGACTTTTAGCTCTAGTCCAACTTTTGTTCGTTCCAATAGGGCCGGAAACAACCTCGCCCGCTGTGGGATTACCCCCTTCGCTATCTAGATAATGTGAAAAGTTCACCACCGGATAACTTGTCCCTTCATTGTAATCATATATCTTAGCCGAGATCTGCTTGGTATCTACTGTCCCCCACCAGTTCTTCTGCGCGTTAATCGTCACCCACGATAGATCCCCTGAAGTGGAATTCGCGTACAGGTTATACTGGCTATGCCCATAAATCGCGTTATCCGTGACCACCGCCTTTGATGGTGACCCCGATGTACCATGAAGCACCACCCCATACCGCCCGTTGGTTGTTGAGATTATCCTGTTATTCGTGATCCGCGGTGAGGAATTCTCCACATGAATCTCATGCTCCGTGTTATTGGTAATCGTATTGTTGGTAATGGTTGACGCCGACCCTCTCTGTACGAATATTCCAAAATAATTGTTTTGAATAACATTATTCTCTATTGTTACCGCAACCGTATCGCAATTTAATCCGTATTTCCCATACTCTATTTGCGCATACCGCACGATATTATTCCTACTCGTTGGACTAAAATATATATCACTCCAGTCCTGCGGCGCTGGTGTCCCACGGTTCGACGTAAACACAATGAGATTCCCTTCCGCCCCTTGCGCATCCAACGTCCCATCGATTCTTAATTGGTAAAAGGCATCGAATTTGATCTCTACTCCTGGCTGAATCGTCAGCTTAACGGCCGGATTAACCGTCACATTGCCGGTAATTATAAAAGGAGAACCTCCTAAACCCCATGTAGTATCTTTTGTAATATTGCCACTCACGTAAGTAGGCCCTGTTTTGATAGGACCGGCTACTTGAGGGATCCCTTGCGCGAAAGCCAATGAAGAAAATATCATATTTCCTAAAAGAATAAGAAGAGACAGATTTTTTTTAACCATAGAATTATTCCCCATTATGATTTCACTGATTGTTATTATTGTTATTAACGAAGATAACACAGGTTTAATTTTATGTCAAATATTTTGTTAATTTTATTAGTTTCCGGTGTGGCAGTCAAAACAGCTCATTTCTTTCCACAGATCGTTGGTTTCATCAAAGGGGTGGGTGAATTCAAGACCGTCGGTACTTTTGGCAACGGCCCCGGGAGGCCCCTGCTCGATGATCGTGTGGCAGATCTTGCAATCGCGGGAAATGACCTTTCCTTCCGGGGATTTATGCCCGCCATCGTGGCAGCGGAAGCACCCCGGAGAGGTCAAATGGCCGATATTCTTAGGATAAACATCCCAGCGGGTCTTCATTTCCGGAAAAAAATTCTGACGATAAAGGCTAACAATTTCCTCAATGGCCTTTTCTACGTCACCTTTAGCGCCCGCGTAAAAATCTTGATGTTTTTCTTGGTAAAATTTTGTCAGATCATTACGTATCGCGGCCTGTCCTTCTTCTTGAGATTGATAATCACCGGATAAGGCCTCCACGGCCTTTTGCTTAATGAGCGGAATACTGGGATTGATTTTCCCTGTATAAGCACGATCTGTTGGATGGGTTAGTTTCTTTTCCAACCCTTGAGGATAAAGCGCAACCTGTGGTTCGCGGACATCGACGATTGTAACCTTTTGATTTTCGTTAAGTCACTGTTTAACAATTTGAGGCGAAGCATACGGTGCTTTGGGTAAAGTAGGCTGATTGGCATTCGTATTTCTCTGACCTTCCCCTAATCAGTGGACAGTTCATAAAGATCAAACATTTAATTGGCTAACTTTCTCCTCGAGATAGGTGACGACATCCTGAACCGTTCTTATCTTTTCGGCATCTTCATCCGGAATCTCTATTTTAAACTGCTCTTCTAAGGCCATCACGAGTTCCACCGTATCCAGGGAGTCTGCGCCTAAATCTTCTATAAGCGAAGACTTAGGTTTAACCTCTTCCATCTTTACCCCCAATTGTTCACAAACAATCTTTTTTACTTCTTCCAGGATTTCCATTTGTCTTCCTCCACGATAACGATTGTTAATCTTCCTGTCTCAGCGAATAAATTGTTGCGGCAAAGAGCAGTCATCTCGCTGATTGTTTTCCCTCCACCCTTGTTTTGCTGTTGACTCTTTTTCTATAATAAATTCACCATACCGTAGTTATTATGACCGATTAATGCCATGGAAGAGACCCCTCCTATGGCAACGGCAAATGAGACTTTGAATTGGCTGTACCGCAGATTAGCGCCCCCTGTTCTTAGAATATAAGCAAAATTGTCGGGAATGCGAAGATGTTTTCTGTTATCCATGCACATCCCAATAAGTAACTGGGCCTGACTGTATTGATTAAATTCTCGGCCTAAATTATGATACTCGACCAGAAGACTTATGGCCGTGTCTTGATATTCGCCAGGGATATCTTCCCTCCCATGAACAGGTATTAATTTTTTATCCATCTTTCGATAAGACCTGGCATCGGCCCTGAAAAAAAGCGCCATCTTGAACAACTAACACTAACGTTTCAATATTTCCAATCAGCATTGCCCCCGGTGCCAGTTCAAGGCGATGACAATTTTTAATATCCCCTTTAACTTTTCCCATAATCATAATATTGTCGGCACGGATAAAATTAACTTCAACATCAGCTTCTTGGCCGATATCTAATCTCCCCTTCACTTCTAATTCACCTTTAAAACCGCCTTCAATCCTTAAGTAAACTGGACTTATAATTTTAAGATTCCCTTCGAAATTAGATTTAATTGCAATGACACTCTCTTCTGATTTTGACTTATTCTTTTTTTCAAACATAACTTTAAAAAGCCTTTAAAAAATGAGGACCTTTTTTATATACTTAATCATATCGGCAATGGTTTTAAATTTCCCGGCTTCTTCATCGGAAATTTGTACGCCAAATTTTTCTTCCAAAACCACAACCAATTCCATTGTGTCCAGGGAGTCCGTTCCCAGATCATTCATCAGGCGGGAATCGGCCCCGGCTTCTTCAAAGGAATCCATCCACAAGCTCCTTCCAAGTTAACAAACTATCTCTATTTCTTTTTTAATTCCAAAAGGGAAAGGACTTCTTTTTCCAAGATTTCTATGGCCTGTTTTTGAAATTGTTTTAAAAAAGGCAGCAGATAAAACGGGAATTCCACGAAAATTGCCACTTTTTTCTTATGAAAGAAAACTGTCCAATCCAAGTTAAATATCTTTACAAATAAGGCGTCTGCCCCTTCATTCCATCCATAGGTCAAAACCCATTGACCCTGCATATCCTTCTTGAGCTTCTCCAATTTTCTATTTATTTTTTTACGCAAAGAATCATCCAGGCTTTTTTTAAATGATTTTTCCAGTAATTTCTCACGCATTAATATCAACCTTTCTTTAGTCTATTTTATTGCTTCGCCATTGAGCTTCTTAAATTTAACCTTTTGATCTTTTTTGCTTTATAGGCAAGAAGTTTTGTATGAAAAAACTCCGATTCTTTTCGGCTGTCAAATTTATAACCGCTGTCACAATTTCGACACATAAACCAATACCTTTTCGCGTAAGGGATCAGCGGTATAAAAAAGAAGGAAACCCAGGAACGCACTATCCTTAAATCAAAAACAGCCTGATGCCCGCATCTTTTACAGACTAAACGAACAGAGTCTAAATTTTTATTTGTCGTTTGACCCCAGCCAAAAAAGTAGATCATCTGCGGCACTTTTTTCTGGGTAAATTACCTTTATTGAGCATATCTAAACCCGAACCGATTAACAATAAACCCGGCACCAAAGGAATGAAAATGCCTACGATGCCCGCTAATATTAAAAACCTACCTGCCATAGTATTAGTTTTAACCTTGCGCATAACAATTCTTGTGTATCTTGGTCGTTTGACCGCAACCAAAAAGATAAAACATGGATTGTATTTTTTTAGATCCCGATTCTTCTTCTGAAAATATAACTAAATGATGTTGATCAAGATATTCTTTTAATAACTTTATGGATTGCTGTAAAGCCTCATGGGCCTTCGTCGGCCAGCAGGAATCTATGATAACAATATAAAATTTTTTCATCTTTAATGAAGCCATAATTTTAAAAATTTATCTGGGAATAAAAAAATCCCTATGCATTCTCGAACGGATATCAACGGCTTTCTTCTTTTTAGGATTTTCGGCCGGAAATCCTAATGGTAAAATTGTCACAGGCATAATATTTTGAGGCAGTCGGAGAAGTGCCCGCATATCCTGTTCAAGCAATGGTTCATCCCATCTAAAAGCGGAAAGGTAGGTTGTCCCTAACCCATACGCCGCAGCGGTAAGCATGATATGTGAGGCGGCGAGAACGGCATTCTCTATCCCTCTATCGAATGATTTTGTTTTATCCACACAGACCACAATTAAAAGGGGGGCTTTCAATAAAAAATCGGCCGTGTATATATTTTTGGCGGGCGGGCATCTATTGTTTTTTATCCGGGCAATCCTCTCAATAACCTTTTTATCCTCTATAACAATAAAATGCCAGGGCTGCCCATTCATCGCCGAAGGTGCCAGCAAGGCGCTCTGGATAATACTCCTTAAAACGGATTTTTTGATTTTCGTGGGTTCAAAGGCTCGAATAGACCTTCTCCGCCGCATGATCTCCTTTAGAATATTTGCCTTCCCGGGATTAACGTCAAACGTCGATGACAATTTTCTTTTCGCTCCAATTAAATCGGGAGAAAAAGCCTCAAAAATTTCTGGTTTTTCTAAGTGTGTCCTGGTGCTATGATAAAATGAAAAGTCACCAGTCACAGGGAAAAGCGGATTCCTTAATCCGGTAATCTTAGCTACCCTATCCGAGGCCTCTTTAAGATAATTAAGATTTGTATTGTGTCGGATACCTTCCAACTCTAGATTGACAAGCAATGGTTCTATGGCTGTATTGCCCGCACGATCTCCTATGCCATGAAAGGTAGCATCGACAAAACGAGCCCCTGCCTGTATGGCAGCGAGAGCATTCCCTAAGGCTAACCCACGGTCATTATGGCAGTGGATATGAATCGGTGAAATCTTTACCAGGGTTTTAACAATTTTATAGATCTCTGCTGGGGATGCCTTCCCATTGGTATCATAAAGAATAATTCGCTTTGCCCCATTTAAGACAGCAACTTTTGAAATAGAGGTAAGAAATTTAAAATCCGCAGAAGTCGCGTGAGGAAACCCTACACCTATATTTTCATAGCTGAAAGCTTGAGCTTCCTTTAAAGAGGCTTGAAGAGAATCTATCTTCCCTTGATGAGTCTGAGGCCCTCTTTCGACAAGAGGCATGAGAATATCAATACGATCTAAAAATTTAGCCTTCAGCAATTCTTCTCTGACATTGCCAAAACCAAAAATTAATCCCGAGGTGATCAGGGAGTGATCTATTTTTTTAATCTTTTCACATAAAAGACAAGCTTCGGCAATCCTATGGGGCTGGCCTATCTCTATTTCTTTGATCCCCAGGCGCTTTAAACACGCAACGATCGTTAACTTCTGCGGCAATGAAAAGTTGATCCAGGGGACATCCAACCCTTCCCGCAAAGTGCTGTCTCTTACACTCACTCTATGTCTTGGCATAGTTCTTTAAAGACCCTATGGATTCGAGAAATGATTCTACTTGTACGGCTATCGGTTTTGTCTCATCGATGACACAATCAGGCTGAAGTGTTCCTCTTTTTTGGAATGTTCCGGAGCTCAGGCAATGTAAAACCGTCTCTCCCTTCTTTATAAAATTCAAATCAATGGCCTTAAAGACACCCGCTAAACCGACCAGGCCGGCTTTATCGAGAATGTTCCCCTGTTCCTGATATATGCTTGTTCCCTTTTTTTCTAAAAGTTGGCAGATCTTTCCCCCATTAAATTCTTTTTGAATAAAGCGATTAAATTCTTCTTTATTGATGGTCAGCATCCCTCCCTGATCATCTATAATTCTTTTAAAATCAGCAAATGCCTTGTAGGAAAACGGGTTGACATCATACATAATGGGTATAAGAAAATCCTTGGTGGAAAAGGCAGAGACTTCCGTGTTTACTCCCTTGATCTTATTATAATAGGGACAATTTTCTGCCTGCTGAATTCCAAGAAATTTTGGAATTGAAGGAAGGTCTTCTTTATATATATTAAAAATTTTGGAAATACCGATAGGCCCAAATCCAGCGCTGATCGTCTGTGAAAACCAATCCACTTTCCCGCCGTTGAGAAGATATTCGAGAATTCGACAACCGCGAAACATGCTGGAGATATACCGCCATTCTAAGTTCGGAATTCTGAAGGCATCCGTTAATTCCTCAATTTTTTCTGAAACCATCTTTAACTTTTGGGGGTCTCTCACCCCTATCACATAATTATAAGGTTTAATAAAAGCCTTCGCGGAGAGAATAGGGAGATTATCCGTGGGGACTATGAAAAAACTTTGCATATTCATCTTAGCCGCATATATAGAGAAGGCGGTCCCGGTATTGCCGCCCGATTCAAAAACAAGTTTTTTAGCTCCCTGAATTTTGGTATTGGCTATGGAGATGCAGGCATCTAAGGACTTAAACGTTCCCGAGGCCATAAAAGAGGTTTCATCAAGAATAAAAATATCGACATTTTTATAGGAAAGAAAAGGATAAAGCCTTGTTCCTTCCAGGATACTTACTCTTTCAAGTAAATGATTATCAAGAAGGATCTCTTCACTCGTTAAGAGAGTAGAACAGAGATAGTTCCTGTATCTTAAAATAATACTTTCTTCAGAAGAATAATTTCTATCAATGTTATAAGAGAATTCAGAGATTGCCATCTGTATAGAGAACTCCTCCCTTGAAGAAAATCGCCCCCTGGCTTGTTTTCAATGATGAGAAATAGGCTATAAAATTTAAGCCACAGCCATAGCCACAGCCGGCTTGCTCATTTTATTTCTTCTTTTAGATTTGCCATTTCCCGACTTGACCAAAAACGGTTTAGATCGTTGGGATCCCAAATATGAGCTGGCGGCCTTAAAGCCATTAGAGGCGGCTTTAAAACTCTTGGAGACAACAGTCTCTGTTTGCTTTATTCCCTTCTTCACATACGGCCCAGAAAGTGCCGCTATTTTTTTCCAATTCCTTCCTACTAAAAAACCACCTATAAAACAAACAGGTATTAACACTTTTTCCATTTTCTTACCCTCCTTTCAATAATAGTTCTCCTCGTTCTGCTGCGGGGAATTCTTTGAATAGATTCTCCCTCGGGAATGCGAGGCACTTACCATTCCAAACCCTGTTAGGGCTAAACTTCGTTTTGAAAAATTGCCCTCATTCCCTCCCCGCCTTAAATCAAGGCGGGGAATTTTTTTGGTTAAACCCAAATTTTGCATTGGATACGAAACAACGACGATCCTCCCCGCACAAAAAGATGCATGCCCTGGCCTGTCAGCCAGGACAGGCAAAAGATGGGTTTAACCCCGATCCCCTGCAATCTGAAAGATTGCGGGGACTGAATCCTGAGAAATGCTTAAGCATTTCTCAGGGCAAGCGTGATCAAATCTCGGGGAGATTTGATCAGTCGGCCCTTCGCCCCATTGAATCCGAAGGATTCCGTGGGGTAGTCCCGTGAAATCTTTCAGATTTCATGGGAGGCGGATTTTGCATTAGCAAAATCCGGGTTAAAATTGGTAGGCGTCCGAGAACCTCTCTTTTATTTTTTAGAATCTTTGCCAAAAATTGCCTTAATCTTACCCCAATTTTTCCCAACAAGAGCTCCTCCAATAAACGTTAAAACGAGTACTAATTCTTCCATAAAGCACCTCCCTTTGGCTAACTTCATTTTTTATCCGAATGAATTTTTCCTTAAGAATGACTAAAATCAATCATTAAGAAGATTAGATTACTTTTTATGCTTCGGTGTTAATTTTTCTGCAAAAGAACTTGTGGTTTCTCTTAGTTTCTTCCAGTTTACCCCTATCCAGGTACCGAACAAAAAACCAAGAAACGAACCCAATAAACCTCCTTCTTGTGGTTCAAACGGCATATTCCCTCCTTTCTTAGCCTTACATAAAAAATGAACCTCCCCGCAAAGACTACGGGGTTCATTCCTCCGAAGCTGAACACGAAAGTAATTCAGCGAAGGAGAATAATTTATGCCTTGGCTAACTTTATTTTATTGGCCTTCGGTGTCAGGTATTTTTTTATATTCCCCCAATTCGCCCCAATGCTAAAACCAACGAAAAATGCTAGGACCGTCAAAACTTTTGTATCCATTTTTCCTCCTTCTCTATTTTATAAAATAAAAAATTCTACTCTTTAACGTCACTAACGACAACCTCTTCCGAAGAGGAATCGGCCTTAAGAAGAGGGGCTTCTTCTATGGAAGTTAATACTTGCTCAACAGCTCCTTCTTTCTTAATGATTGCCTCTTTCTGTCCGAATCTTTTTTCATAAATATCTTCCAGGATTAAAAAACTAGGGCAGGCATCGGTTGAATTCGCGCCTGTGCGAAAAGAATCGGGCAGTCCAATTTGTATCCCCAGATATAAAGCCAGGAATATGGGAACGACCTCCGGGGGTAAATTAAATAATAGAACAATCGGTCCGCCAAAAAGAAGAAGTTCCCCGGGGATCCCCGGGACACCGTAAGCAATCAAAAATACCACGGGGATGCTGAACAATAATTGGATACAAGATATCTGGATATTTAATATCTTGGCCACCAGACCCGCTAAAATAAAAACACAGATAACTGTCCCATTAATATTCATATAAGAGCTTAACCCTACAACAAATCTTCTAACATCTTCGTTTTTTCCTGAATAATATTTCTGAACCAGATACAAATTTAAAGGTGTGGCCAGCGCCTCGCTTGAGGTGGACCAAAGAAGCGGATACACCTTTAACCAATAATTTCTAAAATAATTTCTTATCGAGAAACGCTTGACATGAATCTTGGCTAGAAATAATAACCAGAAATGCCATGCCATACAGGCGGCTCCGGTAAGAAACGCCCCTGACAGATAGGCTAAAATCATGCCGCCGCTGGTGGCTGAATTAATCTTTATGCCTAATATGTCAAATGTGCCAAGAACACTCCCGGAGACATCTCCTATTTGTTTTTCCAGATTATTCGGGAGATTACAGACATAAGAACCTACCGCCAGCATAAAAAAAGGAACGATAGCGACAAAAAAACCTCCTGATTTCTCAATCCCTTCGGACCAGTGATTCATAAATTTAAAAAAACGAGGGAATCTCAAAGATAATATGACCGTCAAGACCGAGGCATACAGCGCGTAAAAATAGGGGCTGTGGCTTAACATCCACCCTAATGATTTTATTGTTTTTAAAATCGCCCCGCCCAGACCGACTGTCCCATTGGTAAATATCGGAAGATCAAACACTATGGTCGTAAAAATAACGGCCCAAAGGCAGGCCAGTAATCTTAACCGGGAAAACCAAAAAATAGTGTATCTTGCAAACTGACTGTTTTGATTGCTTTGTGACTCCAGCATCTTAATAAGAGAAGGGGTAAGAATACCATAAATAGCCAAAGGGGCTATAAAACCATAACTGTTGATAAAAAAACCAATCCCTTGATCTATAAAACCCGCGAAACCGCTGGACTGTTTCGCTAATCCTATTCCCAAAATAAAAAATAAAACCGAGAGAAAAGGTAAATATTTTTCAATTTTGCTGAGAAGTATTTGGTACATGGCCTCTGGTTTCTCGATCAATGGAACACTCTTTTCATGAATTTAATTGGACTAATTCAATTTTTTTATTACCTTTGTCGGTGATCAGTATTTCTTTGGCGGCTTGAGACATATTCATCGGCTGATCTTTGTGAACATATTTTAGAGGGAGTGTCCCATGGAACGTCGCCATAAGATTGGCAATATTATTCATAATAATGGAATGGGCCAGCCCAAAAACACCAAACATCGCCCCAAAAATACAGAGAGTATTAGGCACAACGATCAACTTGTAGCTTCTATCCACATTAATCTTAAGATTCTGGGAAATCTCATAAAGCGCCATCATTTTAGAAAGACCCCCATCCATAAAAACAACATCCGCCACATCGGTGGCGATATCTGAGGCCCCTCTTAAAGAGATGGACACATCGGCCTTAGAAAGCGCCGGCGAATCATTGATACCATCGCCTACGAAAGCCACTTTTCGGCCTTGCCTTTGAAACATTTTCACATATTTAAGTTTATCCGCCGGTAAAACCTCGGCATAGTATTCATCGATGCCTAATTTTTCCGCCAGTGCCTGGGTGGGAGCCTTATGGTCCCCTGAGATGAGGGCTATTTTTTTAACACCGCGTCCTCTCAAACCTTGAATAATGCCGAAAGCCTCAGCCCTGTGGCTTGACTCTAACTCTAACGCCCCGGCAAACACATCATTAACAGCTACGTAGATTACCGTCCCGCCCTTTTCTCTAATCGTGTGCAACCTGTCTTCCATCGTGGAGGAAATTTTGATAGATTCACGTTCCATGTACCTTCGGCTGCCTACTTTAAGCCTGTGGCCATTAGAGGAGACCTCGATGCCAAATCCAATATTATATTTTGTATCCTCTTTTTTAGGTAAATGCAGGTTCAGCTCCTCCGCTCTTTTGAGGATGGCATTAGCAATCGGATGATTAAAACGCTGCTCGGCGATCGCGGCAAACTTAAGAATATCTTCTGACTTATAAAGTCCATCATTACAAATGATTTCCCTGACTTCCGGCACCTCATGCGTCAAGGTTCCCGTTTTATCAAATATGAAGGTATCCACCTGAGGGAGATTCTCCAAAACACGGCCATTCTTGATGAGAATTCCATTCCTCGCGCAGACAATTAAGGAAGAAAGCAAAGCTGTAGGCGCAGCGATTCTGATCCCTGTTCCATAGTCGCAGTTAATAATTGCTAAACCAGCACTCTGGCCTCTTATTAAAAATCCAACAGTAGCTAAACCCAACGTGGGGAGAACGGCTTTATCGGCTAATTTTTCCCCCACCGATTGAGTCTTGACTTTAAAGTTAGCTGATCTTTCAATAATTTGTTTAATCTTGGCGGCGGTCGTATTCTCTCCGGCCTCCTTGACGTTAATATATAACATCCCGGCGATCACTAAGGTCGATGCAAAAGCTTTATCCCCTTTCTTCTTTTCGGCGGGGGCCGACTCCCCGGTCAAGGCATGCTGATCCACCATCGCTTCACCGCTGTCAATCTCGCCATCAACGGGTATAGCGTCTCCTGTATTAACAACAATTAAATCCCCTGATTTTAAAGTATCGACAGAAACTTGTATTTCTACCCCATCCTTAACAAGCCAGGCGAAGGTGGGCTGCTTACCCATGACCTCGGAAAGGGCTCGGCTCGAGCGCTCGGTCGTTTTGCCCAATATGTGCCGGCCAATGCTTAGTGTCCAGACCATCAAGGCCCCTGCAAAAACCTGACCTGTAACCAAACAGGCCATGGTGATGATGCTATCAAGGATATCCACGCCTATTCTTTTTTCTTTAAAGATGACCTGGCAGGCCCCTTTAAACGATGGCCCTGCCGTTAAAAACACTAAAGCGGCATTCAAAGGAAGTAACGCGGGGACCGCCAGAGTACTCACACCTGCTAAAGCCATAGAAGCAGAGGCCAGGGCCAGTTCAGTCTGAGGACCATCTTTTTTATTTTTTCGTTTAGTTTTAAAATTTTTTAAGGTCGTATCTAAGATATTGAGCAGCTGGAAACGATTAACTTTCTTCTCATCGTAAATAACTAATACGGAGGTCGTGATGGGATTGACATGCACCTTATCAACACCGGAAACCCCAAACAATATCTTTTCCACATGCTGGCAATAAAATTTATTCCTATCGAGGATGGAATGTCTTATCCTCAATCTCCCGGGGATGCTGTGCAGCACTTCCCATTCTGTGAGAAGTTTTTCAGACCGGCTCAATTTAAACGCGCGGCCTTTGGAAGCAATCTTTGGCGCAGGTAGTCTATCCTCTGGTTTAGACTGAGTCTCTTTTTCAATCGTTACGTTTTCAATCAGCGCAAGGATGGTTTTCTCTTTTAATATATTCGGAAGGTATTTGACCAAACAAGTCCTGGTGAGAGGGTTTATTTTAACCATTGTCACGCCTTCAAGATCGACGAAATCAGAAAAAAGCTTCTGGCACAAAGGACTTTTTGAATTCTCAAATACCTGGGATTTTACCCGTAGATACCCCTCAAAACGAAAGACAACCTTAAGGTCACTGATCCCTTTGTTTTGAAGTCTACTTTTCTTCAAAACCTTAAATTTTTGTCTAGAACTTGTCCCTAAACTGACATCCTCGCTTAGCCCTGACCTGTCCGCCACCTCAGTGCCGAGCACTTCGGTGCGATGCAGGACGGGCGGGGTAGGCGGAAATGACCGGTTTGTAGAGATTTGGGGATCACTTTTAGTATCTAAGTCGACAGGAGATATCATTTTATTTAACCTTTTTTGCCGTGGTACGTGCCCATAGGTCTGTTAGGTGCTCTTTCTTCTCAGAAAGAAAAACCCGTGTCCTCTTAGCAGCTGGCTGGATAAATTTTCCCGATTTAATAATACCCACACCGGCCACTATCCCCGCCATAAATATGAATGGATTAAGACTTTTTTCTTCCATAGAACAGTCCTTTCTTGTTCATTGGGATTGACACCCTCATTTTGTCTTCTTCTTTCCTGCTTTTTTTTCAGCAAAATAATCAGAGGTAGCTTCTTTCTTTTCCGCGAAGGTTCTGATAAAATTAGCATAGGTATCACCGCCTTTTTCTTTCAAGGTGGCTATATAGGGAGCTAAATATTTATTTATCTTTGGCCAATTCATCCCTATGGCAACGCCTGCCGCTAAGGCCAATAAAATGGGAATCAAATCCTGCCCCTGGTTTTGTTTATTGGGCTCTTTTTCTTGATTTTGTTGATTTGCTTGCATTTTAAACTCCTCTCCCTGTTAACCTAGAATCATTTCTTGGCTACCATAATGTTCATGAGCCATTTTCTTAGCACTGATGCCTACTCCTGTATATTTTTTCACCTCTCCCTTTGTATCAATCTTCAACTTTTTAGCAATTTTGGTGCCAATATAAAACCCTATATAGAGAGCCATACCAATCCCTATGACTTTAAGGACTGACGGTATCCCTCCTTCAAACCTATTGGTTCTCACTTTGTTTCCCTTCCCCAAAAAATTAGGAAATCACAGACAATTCATTATCTGTAAATTCCTCTACGACTCTTTTCCTGCCCCCACCAGCAGAATCTTTAGAATTTGATCCTTTATTTAATTTAGAATCCACTTTGTCGATCAATTTATTCCCTAAATGATAACCAATCTTTAAGAATATCCCCACCGCAACAACCTCAAGGGCGGCTATCAATAAATTTTTCTTGCCTGTAATCATAGTTGACCTCTTTGAAGCCTCACGCCAGACTCAGGCGACAACCGCTTCCTCTTTCACCATATCTTGATGCAATGAATCTTGTTTATGAACCGGATCAACAGTTTCAAGCTTCGTTGCAGCGCTGCTATCCTCGATGGATTTCTCAAGTCTATTGACTCCGGAAAACGCAGTAACAACTTTTCCTTTTTTCCCGTTTTTTGACTTCTTTTTTGAAGAAATCGCTAAGGCGTGCGGTTTTAAGTGATTGATGACCGCCTCAAGTTTATGTGAGGACCCTTGTTTTGTCTTCACGAACCCTCTCTTTATCCTTACCCAATTCATGACCAGAGCTACCGCTGCTAATCCAGCGAATATCGGAATTATTTTGTTATTAATTTCCATTGATTATTCTCCACAAGATAAGCACTCGGCATACGCCTCGTGCACTATAGGCCCCGTTGTCCGCCTCAGGCGGACAAGCACGGGGGTTGTATAGGAATTTCAAAATGAAATTCCTATACAACAAAATAAGATTAAACTCTGCCCCACCCATTTGGATGGGGCAGAATACCTAAGTTACTCTTACCCGGCGTAAACTTTTCAACGACGAGGTCTATGCATTCTTGAATATCTTGGACCAGTTCCTGCCAATCAAGGTCCCAATGACAATTCCTACAATCGTGGGTAATGTCCAATTTTCTGAGAATTCCATGGCTATTTCCCTCCTTATAGTTAAGGGTTAATGTTAAAAATTACTTAGATGGTAACTTCCCTATGAAAGACATCTCTTCCTGAAGCTCCTTCTCATAGGTCCGATACAGAGGAATTGTATTGCTTAACGTGACCACAAAGTTAACTCCCGCGTTGATCAGAAGAACCGGGATAAACCCAAGAATTCCAAATACAGAGCCACAAATACAAAGGGTCGTAGGTACAGCAATAAGACCTACTGTCCGCTGGGTAGTCTTTTGTAACTTTTTAGAAATATCCCATGCTAACGGCAATTTAGAAAAATCTTTTCTTTGCAGAATGATGTCAGCCGGATTGGTCTCTATATTGGCAAGATGATCCAGCGAAATAAATACATCGGCTTTAATAGGCGAGGGAGAGTGGGCTTCTGAGATGACGGCCACTTTTTGAGAATTTTTATGACATCGATGGATCAGGTCAGCTTCTTGACTCACAGAGAGACCATCGTAGTAATCTTGAATTCCTAAAGAATGGGCCAATTCTTGGGTCGATTTATCTTTATCCAGGGAAGTCAATCTCATATCCTGGATGCCTCTTTTCTTCAGTTCTTGGATAATATCGGCTGCCAAAAATCTATCCCCATAACCGATTTCGACAGCCCCCACGATTCTTTGATCTAACGCCACTAAAGTTAAATGACTCCCTTCTGATTTTAAAGAGGCCATCCTGTCTCTGACCGCACTGGGGATCTTAATATCGTGGGAGGCCATTAATAAATCATTTCCTACCAGTAAGGGAGAGCCATCCTGCGTTGTCATTGTCCCATTGTGGCCAAAAACACGAGGGACATTTATATTTAATTCTTTGGCTTTATTCACTAAAGGCTGGGCCAGAGGACTATACAACATATTTTGACCAGCCGCGGCATAGCCTAAAAGCTCCTCATGGCTTAACCCATTTAATCTTAGAACATCCTTTACCTCCAGGGCTTTCTGGTCTAAGACTGGATTTTTCCTCAATATCACTGTATCCACATCGGCTAAGCGCTCAAAGGCATTGACTTCTTTAATAAATATTTGTTCTCTGGTCGCCATGCCTAAAGTCGAGAGAAAAGCCATGGGCGTCATAACTTTAAGGCCCGTCCCATAGTCGGTGGTTATGACGGCCATAGCCGAATCAAAACCTCCCACGCCATAACCAAGAAGAGACATTCCTAATGTTGGCAGAACCGCATACTCCTGGAATTTTTCCCCCAAGTGTTGGACCTTCCTCTTATGTCCACTTGTCTTAAGCAGGACATCTTTTAACTTAGCGATACTACTTTCCTTACTCGTCGTCTTTACTTCCACAAATATTCTGCCCTTCAAAACTTTCGCAGCAGCAAATACCAGATCAGATTTATTTTTTTTGACCGGTAAGATATGACCAAAAGACTGTTCCTCTAATAAGGCGTTTCCTTGATAAATAACACCATCGGCAGGGACAATATCCCCTTTCTCTAGAACAATCCGATCACCCGGCTTTAAGTCTTCTATGTGGATTTCTATTCTTTTTTCCCCTTTGACCAACCAGGCAAAACGAGGTACTTTATAAATAAGGTGAGATAACAATTTTTTGGAATCTTCCGATGGTTTATTGAGCATATTCCTTCCAAAATTGACCAAAAAAACCATTAAGGCAGCCGCAAAAATCTGACCTGTCGCCAAACAACTTAACGTCACGGCCGCGTCTAAGATCTCGATCCCAAATTTTTTCCTTTTAAATAAATTTTTCTTCGCTTTATCAAAAGTGGGTTTGGCACTATAAAGCAGTAACGCCGTATTAAACGGAATCAACGGTGGAAAAAGATAATCACCCGCGATGGCAAGGGCTAAAGATGTTGTGGTTACGGCACTGGTACTGTCGATTTTATCTTTCCCGGCGAACAGAGACACCGCCTCCATAAAGGAAGACTGCAGCAAAGCTAATATTTTTTGTCTGGAAATTTTTTCCTCTTGATAAAGAATTAACACCGATTGACTCACGGCATTCGCGCTCACCCTTTCTATCCCCGGGACTTTCATTAACTTCTCTTCAATATGGTGAAGGCACATTCGTTTTCTGTATAATAAGGAATTGCTCACTCTTAAACGCCCGGGACTTGAGTGATTGATCTGCCATGAGGATAGGATATTGTCATAACAATGGATTGCGCGCGGCCCTTCCTTTAAGCCCATGGGATGGAAGCTCAAAGGGACATCCTTTGAAGAATGTTTTCTCGCTTTGTGAACTATGGCGGTAAGACGGTTAAGCAGCGATTGTTCTTCTATCTTGGCGGGATCATATAAAATCCGCAGACTTCGGGTCACGGGACTCATCTCAATGTTCTGGATACCGTTAATAGAAACCACGTTTTCTAAGAAAAATTTATACTTCTTCGACTTTGTACTTTTAAATAAAGCGGCCGAACGAAACCTCAACCCGCCATTGAACCGGCGAACAATCTCTATTCTTTTATTCACTCTTGCCTCCAACATCTACCTCTCTTTCCCTAGGCCATGGCTAATTTTCTTTTAGGCTTAGGAGATTTAGATTCAACTTTTTCAATAATCTTCCCGCCTAAATGGAACCCTACGCACAATAAAATACCTACCGCGACAATTTCCAGCGAACCTATAATTATGTTTGTCAAAACTCTCATTGAACCCTCCCTTCTCAAACA
>Ga0082335_1003205_pt1 | contig 27499 bp, 19 predicted proteins | sample Subgrocontami58m_FD_72375 | JGI IMG/M metagenome (GOLD analysis project Ga0082335, IMG submission 72375) | Subsurface groundwater microbial communities from S. Glens Falls, New York, USA - GMW37 contaminated, 5.8 m (SPADES assembly) (version 2) ...
GGTTTACATCTCCACTGCTGTGGCCTATTGGGAAGTGACATCGCACCCGCGATTCTATATTTTTCTTCTGAGATTCCCCTTCCGCAGTTTTTTTCCCCAGGTTATAAACGGCCTGAAATAACGGATTCCTCCACGCATTGGCATGTGTGGAACCACTCCACATCTTGAATATTTCCGGGTGACAGGCGCCACAGGAAATCGGACTGAAGAACTGACTTTTTTTAACTTCCCCAGGGACGGTAATAGACTCATCAACAATATTCGCAGGTCTCTTCCCTGGAGGAAGTTTCCACGTGGGAGACCATTCCCTAGGATCGCTTGCGAAGGACATATTAAAAGAAATAAAATACAAACTCAGTATTATAATGAACGTACATCTTGAGTACAAACGCATAGAAATTCACATCCTCTTTTTAAATTAAAATAATTATACACAAAAACTATTCGTTTAAATATAAATATTTCAACGGTTTGATGACATATAACCTTAACTATTTATTGAGGATACTACTATCAAATAAAAAGGGGATAGACTTTTTTGTCTATCCCCTTCTCTAAAACACACAGACACCTTTACGTAACTTCCGAGTTTAATTTACCCTTCTTACTTCGATTCTTTTTCACCTTTTGCAGGTTTTGTTGATTTTATAGTTGTTTCTCCCTCTAAAACGACAAAATCCTTGATCTTCTCAAACTTCTTATCACCTACGCCACTTACCTTTTTAATATCCTCAATGGTTTTAAAGCCACCGTTATTCGTGCGATAGTTAACCACTTCGGTAGCCAGCTTAGGGCCGAGGCCCGGCAATAAAGCAATCTGAGCTTCGGTAGCCGTATTTATATTAACCTTTCCTTCGACTTGTTCGACAGAAAAGCAAAACCTTGATTGCCAAACAGACCCAATTACTATCACCAATATAACCACCCAAAAAGATTTATCTATTATACGCATAAAATAACCTCCTTATAAAAGTGTTTTTCAATAATGCACCAATGTCCTTTGACACAAAGGAACACATGCATACACCATAGAGTATGCAAAGTATAAACCAGGAATTGGAAAACCATCAAAAAAGATAAATAATTTTCTTAACTGCCGAAATATCCACCGTTAACAGGCCGACACTATTTCATCAACGATTAGGATTGAGAGAGATGCATTAAAGAAAAAGAACACAAAAAAGATCTGGGAGTGAACAATATTGTAGTTATAGTACCAATAAAAAAGGACACGCAATTGCGTGTCCTTTCTCTAATATTCAACTTTTTCAGTTTTATGCTATCTTATTTCTTTTTATCTCGTAATGATTCTATCACCTCATCAACCAGCCCGTAAGTCTTCGCTTCTTGCGAGGACATATAGAAATCGCGGTCAACGTCTTCTTCGATACGTTCTATAGGTTGTCCTGTGTGTTTCACAAGGATTTCATTCAAACATTTCTTCATCCTTAGTATCTCTTCCGCCTGAATACTGATATCCGTCGCAGTACCCCTCATCCCACCCCACGGTTGATGGAGCATAATACGGGTGTGGGGTAAACCATATCTCTTTCCCTTTGTTCCGCCAGCAAGGAGGATAGCTGCCATGCTATAAGCCTGACCTATGCAGAAGGTGGCAACATCGCACTGGACAAATTGCATCGTATCATAAATCGCCAGACCCGCCGTAATGGAACCACCCGGTGAATTGATATAAATACTTATTTCCTGATTTTTATTCTCATTCTGGAGGAATAGTATCTGTGCTATGACCAGATTTGACAGGGTGTCTTCTATTGCAGAGCCAATGAAGATGATGCGGTCTTTGAGCAACCTGGAAAATATATCGTAATGCCTCTCACCATAGCCCGTTTTTTCGATGACATAAGGCACAAAAAGATTGCCATACGTTTTCATTGATCCTGTAGCGGGAAATGCACCGTTTTCTAAATGCGATAAAAATTCTTTATACACAAATACTCCTTTAATTTATTTTTACATCGTTCTCTTACTTCGATGTTATTTAAGTTATTTAATATTATTCTTCTATCTTTGCTTCCTTGAGAAGCAAATTTATCACCTTGTTCTCGCGCATCTCATTTCGTAAATAGGACAGACTCCCCTGCCGTTCCAACTGTTTGCGAACCCGTGTCGTATCAGTATTGTATGCACGTGCAATATCAGCGATTCGCTGCTCTACTTCGTTTTCCGTAACAAATACCTTTTCTTTTTCAGCAATATTGTCCAATACAAGAGATGCCTTGAGTTCTCGCATCACGGATTCTACTGATGCATTTTTAATGTTTTCCGTCTGTTTCTGAATTTCTTCTAAAGGCATACCCCTTTTTAGCAAATCAAGTTGATGTTTATATACCCGTTGTTCTGTATGATAATTTACAAAATCATGAGGCAAATCGAATTTTGTCTGCTCTAAAAGTACATCAAGTATTTGATTCCTCAGGTCATCTTCTGCCCAGTTCTTTTTATCAATCTCGATCCGTTTCCGTAAATTGGATTTTAAGTCTTCCAGAGACTCATAACCCAATGTTTTAGCAAAACTATCGCTCATCTCAGGAATGGCCATGCGTTTTATTTCTTTCACCGTAAGTTTCAATTTTGCATCTTTTCCACGGAATTCCTCTTTAGCAAAATTGTCTGATAGCTTTATTTCGACCTCACACTCTTTGCCAGATTTTATCCCTTCCAATTTTGTAACTAAATCCGGTACTGGTGTATTTGCAACAGCAACACCGTTCTCAACGAGAATTTCCACATCGTCATCTTCTAAAACGACACTGCTTCCAACCGTTACTTTACAGTCACAAATAATGTGGTCTCCCTTTTTCACACTCCCGTCCTGTACAACGGTTAATTGAGCTTTTCTGAGGCTCATGCCCTGGAGTGCCTTTCCCATATCTTCTTCTGTAATATTCGATGGCTTTTTCTTTAACTTCAGCCCCTTGTATTGACCCAACTCAAAGGTTGGCCATACCTCTAAAGTCACATCGAAGTTAAGGGGTTGTCCCATCTCCAGTTTTATCTCACCGAATTGGGGATTTCCCACGGGATTTAGTTTATGTTCTTCAAGTACTTTTTGGTAGCAATCGTTCACAACTGATTGTTTCACATCGTCCTTTATTTGAGTCCCAAACCGTTTTTCAACCAATTTTCGCGGCGCACGACCCTTTCGGAAACCTGGCAACTCAACCGTATCGCAGACCTCTGCGGTCTTTTTTTCAAATTCACTTTCGATAGTTTCCTTCGGTATTTCAAATTTTAAAACCTTTTTACAAGGACCCGTTTCTGTAATTGTCACATTCATTGTATTAATATCCTGTAATACTTTTTTCTCAAAGATAAAAAAATGGAGCGGGTGATGGGGTTCGAACCCACGACATTCACGTTGGCAACGTGACGCTCTACCACTGAGCTACACCCGCTTATTATTCAACGAAATTACAATGCGAGGGGGGGGAATTGAACCCCCACGCCGTTAGGCACAAGATCCTAAATCTTGCGCGTCTGCCAGTTCCGCCACCCTCGCCCAATACGGCAATTTATAAATACTTTGGGCGGAATCTCAAATACCCCACCTTCTTCCGCACTCACAAGGAAGAAGAAGTGATAATTTCAACTTACAAAAGAGTAATAGATGGTGCGCCCTGAAGGATTCGAACCTTCGACCCATTGATTAAGAGTCAATTGCTCTACCAACTGAGCTAAGGGCGCACTTCTTAGTATACAACCAGAACCCGTTGAGGATATTTATGAATAACGCGCCCGGCAGGACTTGAACCTGCAACCGTTGGATTCGAAGTCCACCACTCTATCCAATTGAGCTACGAGCGCACAAAGGAAAGCTCAACAACAGCACTTACAAACTACACCATAAATACACTAAAAATCAACTTATAAATAAGAAATTATAATTAATTTCTTAAAAAAGTCAACTCGTATATCAAAAATACTTTGCGTTTTTTCTCTTGTTTTGTATAATTCTTATATTACCGTATTACTGCCGATAACTACACTTTTTGCACAAATTCCAAGGCCTTGAATTATAGTATTATCCTGGAAATACTTCCTAATTTCAGCAAGTTTTTTTACCTTTTCTTAACGAGTGGTTGTTTTGATTACGGCAACGCCACGCTGGAAAGTGATTGAAATATGATAAAAGACGGTGTTGTATATGTAAAGGATACGAGTTTTGATTCAGAGAGGATAGATGACCCTTACATTATCGAAGCATATATTCCAGAAGAGCACAATCTGAGGCCAACGGGAGAAGGCCTCCAACTGGCAAACAGGAATGAATTGCGACACGCTGTTGGGGTTGTTGCCGCACGGTCTTTAAAATATTTTAGCACAAATGGCGAAGGCTTTAATATCTCCCGTACACGAGGTATGGCCGTCTGGTGGCTCAGGCATATCTATAATAGTTTCAACTGGTGGAAGGCCTACGTGGTAAATGCAGAGGGTGAACGGAAGGAAATGCCTATGTTGTATATTGGGGAAAAATTCGGTACTGCAACAGGAAGTGAGAACGAGGCGGATATTGTGCTGAGCGCCTTCGAAAATGACCGGTGCATAGTCAACCAGGCGTCTAGCGGAGGGACGATTTTTGCCGTTGGATATAGCGAAAGGGGAGGATTATTTAATTCACCAGATATGTACGGGGTCAAGACGATCGTTGGCAGCAAGTATAAAGGCGCAGGCGTTAATGTAACCCACGGTATTACAAAAAATCTGACGCTTATGGCTGAAAAGACCCTGGAAGGTAAAAACGAAGAGATTACTCCACAAAATGTACGTGATGAAATCAAAAAGATGAAGGTGGTTATTCTGGACAGGCCGAGGCATGAGAAGCTTATTAAGACAGTTAAAGAGCTTGGCGTTCAATTAATCCCGGTTAAGGACGATGACCTTACTCCAACCCTTGCAGTTACAAGAGGAGAGGTTGACCTCATTATTGGAGTAGGAGGGATTCCTGAGACAATGTTGAGTGCCATTATTGTCGAAAAACTGGGTGGTGAGATGAGCTTAAGAATATTACCTTCTGGCGTTGCACAGGATGGGAAATTGTCGGGGATGATAAATAACTGGAATCTTTTCGGGAAAAACGAAGTTGACATTTTAAGGAATTTTAAAGTTGTAAGACCCGGCACAGAAAAAGAAGGCGAGAGGTCGTGGGATACCGTATGGACATCGAAGGATTTAGCCAGAGGGAAGGACATGGTTTTTACTGCCAGTGTCATTAAAAGAAGTCCCTGGATAAGGTTTCCGGATGGGAAGGAAGCGCCAGGGGTGGAACTGAATCCTGAAACAGGAGAAATAACCGTACATGTAGTTCGTATTGCAGGCAATACCGTAGAGATCGTTCCTGTTATTTATCGTACCGTGATTAACAGATATGCCAGTCAATACAAGGATTCTGGTGTAATAAATGACAAGACGAGTGCAGATATTATCATCCAACTGGAAAAGGTGTATACAGAGTTTGGTATGTATCAAAAGGCGAAAGAATGCTTGCAAAAAGCCAGGATGGGAGAAGGCATTCATGAGGATTTATTGCAGAAGTATAATTCAGTTTATGAATATGTTGAAGGATTATATGCCCTTACGCATGAACCTGTTCAAGTCCCGGAAGCTGTGATAAAACATTTTGAAGAGGTGTATCGTTTAGCCAAAGAAGATGATGTGGGAATCAGGTCCAGGAGAATGATTAAAAGGTATTACGAGTATCTCGGAGATAAGCATTATCACGAGCGACAATTTGAGAAGGCTGTTGCATATTATACAGAAGCATTGAAATATAGTCCGCATGAACTGAAATTACATCGTAAGGTAAATAGTACTCAAATGAGAGATATCCTTGAAGCATATTTTCGTAGAATCGACAAAAGATACCAGGAACTTAATTACAAGGAATCTGAGGACTGGGAACGGTATAAGCTGGGAACTGCATTAGAAGTCTTTTATTGCTACGAAGGGCGTTTGAATTTTTCCAGTAGAGATCCATGGCTTATCTTCTTCAGGAGGACTGTATTGCACGGGAAAAGGCCTTCTTACAAATTGGCTATTCTGATCAAATTATTACGGTTATACAAGCAACTGAATCGGGCAAGCGATTACAAGCTTTCTCAATGCCTGAACAAAGAATTCGGATTGAGTGGAGAAGAGATAGACGCTATTTTGACGTTTAGAAATTCAAAAATTGAGATTTACCGTCGTTCCGCTTCTTCCGCTTCACTCAGGACATCCCCTCAGAATGACATAGGCTGTACTTCTGAGCAAAGCATTGAATCGGATTTTCATAATGCGCCGGGAAACAAGATATTTCATTCCGTAGGCGAACTCTATCTTGTTAAGGGATTGAGCCTTGAATGCCTGTCGAAGTTACTCCTCCCAAAGGTAATATTGGAAAGCCAGAATGAGCTGGAAGATGCCGATATCCCTTTGAGTATTAGCCTTGTCGAGGCGATGGAACAAAGATACAAAAATATACTTGAGGAGCTTAGAGAGGGATACAAGAAAGAGGCGCAGGAACATTCGTACGCAGTGGCAGAGGCGTATCACTATGTGGGACTGGCGCTTTATGACATTGGCGATGATGAGGGCGCAAAAATGTATTATAACGAGGCAATTGAAAAATTTGGTGAAATAATAGAGAAGTTTGAGGGGATAACTCCTGTGAATGCACAGTACCGGATCGGCAATCTTTATGAAGAATTGGCCTTGTTATATGAGAGAGAGCAGGCAAATTATAACAATAAGGCAATAGATGCCTATACAAACATTATAGACGAACAGAAATCAACCGAGATGTTTGGATATATCGGCGGTCTGGTTTTCATAAAAATAGTGCAGGCAAGGGAAAGGGTGGAATACTTAAAAAGAGAATTAGTTAAAAATAATGGCGAGAAAAAATAAAGAATTATTATGCGAGTTGACAGCGTAATTTGTTTATTTTACTGCTTTAGTCTATATCATAATTTTCAAATTATACTGTCTGGTGAAGTTTGATAAGGGTATTATTAATCAAATCAAACCACTTTAGTATTTGATTTGTTTATATTTAAGTTGGGGTGGACGACGGGATTCGAACCCGCGACCCTTAGAGCCACAGTCTAATGCTCTAACCAACTGAGCTACGCCCACCGCACTGTATATAAAATTAATATTTATTGTAACTATTTTTCATTTGGTGCGCCAGGAAGGACTTGAACCCTCGACCGCCGGATTAGAAATCCGATGCTCTATCCAGCTGAGCTACTGGCGCTTAAACTTTTAAAAAAATTATATCAATATTAGGATGAATATCAATACAATTTTAGATTATTCACATTCGGATCGGGATAAATGTTGCAACCGACTCAATGGTCTTCCTGAGAGGGGTATTTCGTACATGTTTCCAGTTTTCATCATCCATCCCCTGCTCCGGCGAGGTAATATTATAAACAATGGGAAGACCTTTAAGACCCTTCTTAAGCGTAAAGGCGCGTGTCCTGGAACCTGCTTCACCCATGGGAATAACGTCCGTAACAAAGTCTATAAATACCTGCGTATCATCAAAGAATTCTGTTGTTACCATCTGTCCTACCTTACAATTGCCAATCGTAGCATCCGGAATTGTTTCTGCCAGGTTAATGCACGCGAAAACTGCATCCTCTCCTACCTGAATAGCGCTTCTCGGTATCCCTACAACCGCGTCTTTAAATAGGGCATCAACAAAAATCTTCTTAAAGAAATGTTTTGTAGCTTCCAGGGCATTGTCCGGAGCATCCTCTCCTTCAGGCGTGTACTTACCGAATGTGATTCCACTAGCCATATCTTTAAAGAAATTAACTATCGTACCTGCAAACCCCACCTTTTTCCCTTCCTTGATATTGCCATCTTTATCAACGTATTTAATTGTCGCGCCAGTACCAATATCCTTAAATATATTTTTGAAATTTTCGCCAGCATCTTTGAGGTCTTTTCCAACCCGCTTAGTAAACTTAGATTGGTCTACGCTGTTGTCATTATCTATGGTGAAATTATCTCCCCCAGGCTTCGACAACAATTGGTCCTCCTTGTATTTTCTAAATTGATCTTTTAATGATGTCGATGACGCTTCTTTTTTTGTGTCGGAATATAATGCCTGTGTATCAAAATTATTACGCTCAAGCATGGACATAACGCCGCCCTCAATACGTGTCGTTAACGTGTCACAACTGGATGTCTTCTCTGAAGACTGTCTTTTTAAGTCATCATAAATAATATTTTTAAATGAAGAGGTCTCTGCGCTATCGTAGGCGCCTATTTGAACACTATAGTCTAAGGGCTTGTTGCTTGCAGACACACTGGATGTTTCTATCATGATCGATCCTTAGCTGGAATAAGGTCAAATGGGAAAAAAATTTCCACCATCCGTAATTTCTTGTAAAATGCGCAAATTATATACCTTGTTAATTCATCTATTCCTCCAAGAATCAATAATTCTCTAAGTTCTATCCTTATCTACAATTATAGACACCTTCAAACAATCACGCAAAATAAACCTCACGGGTGAAAACACTCCTTAATCAGAATATATTTCCCGCTATTGGTCAAATAGTGACCATTAATGTCTACGTTAAAACAAAATTATAAATTTACGAATTCATCTTTCATTTTTCTAAAAAGTTTCTATACTAAAAAGCTTACATGTTCTGTTGACTCGCAAAACTGTGGAGTCATCTTTACACATAAGGAAAAGTTTAGGGTTAATTTCAAAACAATTGGGAATATTTTAAATGAGGTTATTTCAGACCAGATGCGTACAAAAATAGAACTAAGCACCATGTGTTTCCATCATGGAGATACACTTGCAAAGATCAAACGGTGCAGGGATTATATTGAATCACAAGGTTTTGAATTTGGTGTTCAGTTACACAATTCTATTACCAAAGATTTATATAACAAAATTAAAGACCTTGACGTCGGGTTCTCTGTCCACGCTCCCGTATTTTCTGATTATTTTATCAATCTCGCTAACAACGATTTTAACACAGTCCTTGCAGGATTTCAAAATACTGCATCTGTCATGCAGTCGCTTCGATGTAACGTCGCATTGTTCCATGGTTTTTTTATGACCCAGAAACCCATCAAAAACGATCCGGCAAACTATGGCAAGGTACTGCGTGATGCCATGGATAATAACTATCGGCTTAACGACACACGAGTAATGGATCCAAAATTCCTGGAAACGGATGAATTCAAAAATTATCAAAATACCGTAAAAGAGAATATGAAACAACTCAGAGAAAGGTACCCATCCTATACCCTCTGTATAGAAAATGACTTTCCAGGCATTGGCAACGGCAATCAGACACCCGCACACCTCATATATCTCGATTGCCCAATCTGGCTTGATGCAGGCCATCTATGGGCATCCGCTATTTTAAATAAATTTGATTTTTATAGGGGTATTGACACGATTTGCAAGCAATGTCAGGTATTTGGTGTGCATCTGAACACCAATCAAACTCCCCTCAATTGGAACTTTAAAAGTCCTGACGGTGACACCCATTCCCATTTCTCCGGAGAATACGATATGGATATGGAGAGAATCATCAGTATCCTGAAAAGGAATCAAATTACTCACTTCACCATTGAGGTTGTAGGCGGAGATATTGAAGACGTGACCTTTCTTATTGAAACGTACCAATCAATCATTTAATAAGCTTGACAAAATTAAATTTATTTGTATTATTTTGTAAAAATATTTGATACCACAGAATAATTTATTCACAATTATTTCTTCACATCGGAGCAAGTATCCCTCAGAACTTGAATTGGCAAATTGAAACCTATTTATAGAATCTTCAGCGCATCGGGCATTGCTGTTTTTACGTTTTTAGTTATCATGGGCCCATTGACGTATAAAGCCCTTGCCCCTGCCATAAGGAACGAAGCTATAAACCACTTGATTTCCGTCCGCGAAATCAAAAAGATGCAAATCCAAAACTTCTTCCACGAGAGATATGGGGATATTAGTGTACTCTCGAGAAATCCACTGGTTGTCCAAAGTTTACCGCGCTTCTCAAATGCCTTCAAGGCAGGTGGTTTTGATGACAGTTCGTATAAACAGGTTGACACCTATTACGGCCCACTGCTTGAACATTTTCTTAGACAATATGGTTATAAAAACATGTTCCTGGTAGATACAGACGGAAACATTTGTTTCGGGGTTAAAAGGGATGAATATATTGGAACAAACCTGAGGACCGGGGAATACGGCTCATTTAGCATCGGTGAAGTATTTAAGGAAGGATTAAATAACATTAAATTCTCTGATTTAACGTGGTGTGAAGAGACAAAAGATTTTATCTTCATGGCAGCAGCCCCTGTATACGACCTTACCAACAAACTCTTGGGCACTGTTATTGTCGAGACACCTTATTCCAGCATCGACATTATTTTAGCGCAACGAGACGGACTGGGTGACACTGGCGAGATTTATATTGTGGGTGATGACCACTTCATGCGTTCGAAATCAAGATTTATCAGTCAAAATACCATTTTAAAGCTTGAAATCAATACCGATGCCACACGCGATGCCATTCGTGGGAATACCGACGTAAGGGTTGTAAAGGACTATCGTAATATCCCTGTGCTCAGCGCTTATACACCCCTCGAAAATTTACGGGACGTTACCTGGGTACTTCTGGTGGAAATTGACATAAAAGAGGCTTTTTATCCTGTCCTTATTCTTAAAACAAACCTGATCATCATTAGTACCGTGATTAGCGTCATCACAGCCGTATATCTTTATTTTACGCTCAGGAAAAGATATTCAATACATACCCCCTTAGAACCTTCATAGGATACAAACAAACGGGATATTCCCGAAATCTCACAACTTCATTATAAGCATGTTTGTCACGGATAGTATTTATTTCCATCTGTTTCTTTTTCAGTTCGGCATTTATCTGCGTCAGCATTAATTTATTCAATTCTTTAATCTGACTAAAATACCGCCTTTTCCCATCTGCATTACCAACAGCCATCATCTTTAATAATCTTTGTTTTTCTTTTACTCGATTCATAAACTCCGGTTCGTTTCGAGTTTTTTGGGGAGCATACCTCTCAGGATTATAACTCATATCGTCAATACTCCTTTGTATGTCATATAGCTCCCTCTCATCAGAATCATAGGCATCCAAAGGTAAATATAAAGTCGCAGAAATCGTGACGAAGCCAGGAGGGTCTACGCCAAAGAATTCTTTTATAATTTCGTCAGTAATGGTGTCGTACTTTGCCCCTCCTATCCCATGGATAAACACGTCTGAAAAAAACAATCGTGAAAACATTGTCGTTGTAATTGCACGTGGACGTATTTTAATACCAATTTCCATCAGTGTCTTTAACCTCGTTATATTATTGATTACCTCGTCACCTTTTTTTAGAGTGACCAACACTTCCGCCCCATCTGTAATTTTTATATCCTCCCCTTCATTCACCACGTAGCACTTAGCTCTTTGTCCTCCTGCTACCCAAACCCAAAAAGGGATTTCTATTGAATCCCCCAAAACCTTCAAATCCGGTAGTGGATTGGCCTTTGAGCGAATTTTGTGAATGCTCCGGTATTCAGCCAGCTTCTCGTTGTAGATTTTGGCAAATCGTTCTACCTCATATAGAATGTGCAATAAAAAATGATAGAATCCATCTGTATCACACATCCAGGAAACGGGCGCTTCGAGATTTTCAATGCCAAAGTCTTTCTCTAATGATTTTCTGGCAGCAGTTAATAAACCCACCATATCAGTGCAACCTTGTTGATAGTACTCCCCTATGCGATTGGTAAACTGTTCAAACATGCCCTGCATATCTTCCACAATTGTTTTTACATCTTCACGATAGTCATTTTTGCTTAGCAGGTCAATAACCTCCTTTTTGAATTGGAGTATCGGTTCAAAATCATCAAACACAATCTCTTCATATGCCACATGGTCTTTATTCTTTACGAATGCTACCTTCCCAACAGACGCTGATATTTCTGACAAAATCGGCACGTACATAAAACCCATATTACAGGCATCATTGTCTACGATCATATTTACACCGATACCGCCTAGTTTTTTAACCAAATACTGTGTAAGGTGATTCTTGATCCATATCCCAGGATGATACAAAATAGGCTCATGACCGGTTTGGACAACGGGAATATTTTTGACTGCCTCATAATCTAATGTCAGTTCGTTTATGCATAGTTTATCTTGAGTCACCAGCCTTGATACTTTTTTTTGAGTGCTATTCCGAACATACAAACATAGTCCAGACTTATCTTTTCGAAGTAAGGATTTAATTCCGTTTGTATAACATACAGCCTGTCGTAACACTTCCATGCGGGTTTTGTCCCGCAATACCTGAAAAGGGATCCCGTTAATTTCAAATTTATAACCAGATATTTTACGTCTATTTTCCAGCGTCAATTCTGGGATATGCTCTATCGCTGGCTCTAGAAATACCTCCTTATTGTTTTTTGGTATCTCGTAGGTAATATTTTTCATTGCCATTTTAAATTAATTCTGATTAAGTATGTTTAATTGGATTTATCCGCCACCAAAACACGAAGACACAAAAAAAATTATATCAAGGATAACTAAATGATTGAAGAGAATAAGGAAAAAGTTTTAATCCTCGATTTCGGCTCTCAATACGCTCAACTTATTGCACGACGAGTAAGGGAGAATAATGTCTTCAGCGAGATCGTTTCACACAAGACTCCTGCTAAACAGATACAAGAAATCAATCCAAAAGGCATTATCCTAAGCGGCGGCCCTGCCAGTGTGTACGTGAAGAATGCACCACGATGTGATGAAGATATTGCTGCCCTGGGAATACCCATATTAGGCATTTGCTACGGGATGCAACTGGGATGTCAGATGTTGGGAGCTACCGTGCAACCCACAGCTACACGGGAATACGGAAGGACGGCATGTACTGTCAACAACACCAGCAAATTATTCAAATCAATTACCAAAGACATTACCGTGTGGATGAGTCACGGCGACCAGGTGGTTGAATTACCAGCAGAATTCGAATCACTTGCATTCACCAAAAATTGCCCTTTTGCCGCCGTGAAGCATCAAACGAAGGCATTCTACGGTGTGCAATTCCACCCCGAAGTTACCCATACCCCACAGGGAAGCCAGCTCATTCGAAACTTTCTCTATGAAATTTGTGGATGTACGGGTGACTGGAAGATGCATTCCTATATAGAACATTCTGTGGCTGACATCCGCAAACAGGTCAAAGACGGACGTGTAGTGTGCGGACTATCGGGTGGGGTTGATTCGGCCGTCACGGCAGCGCTCATCCACAAGGCCATCGGGAATCACCTGTCCTGCATTTTTGTCGATAACGGACTTCTAAGAAATTACGAAGCAGAAGAGGTTGTTAAGACATTTAAGGACAATTTTACGGTAGACCTCCATGCCATTGACGCACGAGATAGATTCCTGAACAAGTTGAAAGGAGTAATTGATCCCGAACAAAAACGCAAGATCATTGGATACGAATTCATTGAGATTTTCAAGGAAGAGGCAAAAAAAATATTCCAGGCAAAGTTCCTGGCACAGGGAACTCTCTATCCTGACGTCATCGAAAGTATCCCTGCGCACGGAGGTCCAACGGTAACCATCAAAAGTCATCACAACGTTGGCGGACTGCCGGCAGAGTTAGGATTTGAACTGGTAGAACCCCTACGATTTTTATTTAAAGACGAGGTGCGTAAGATAGGTGAGGAACTTGGACTACCGGAAGAATTAGTTTGGCGTCACCCTTTCCCAGGTCCTGGGCTGGCCATTCGGATTATCGGTGAAGTGACGAAACTACGCTTAGATATCCTTCGCAGTGCCGATAAGATCGTTATCGAAGAGATACGCAAGGCAGGACTCTACCGATCAATTGCTCAGTGTTTCGCCGTACTGCTTCCCATGAGCACTGTGGGAGTCATGGGAGACGAAAGGAGCTACGAAAACGTCATTGCCATACGCGCTGTAGAAACAACCGATTTTATGACTGCCGATTGGTGCCACATCCCTCACGAAATACTGGGGATTATTTCCAATCGGATTATCAACGAGGTCAAAGGTATCAATCGTGTGGTTTACGATATCAGTACCAAACCACCCAGTACGATTGAGTGGGAATAACGATACTAATAAAAGGCAAACCACAGATTTCGCAGATTCCACAGATGATATAAAATCTGAAAACCAATGAAATTAAGTTGCCTTCGGCAGCGACTTTTTAACCACAAAGACACGAAGACAAAAAAATATGCAACTGAGCAATCAGTGTAATCTGTGTTTACAAATTCTTTTATATGGCTATCCGCTTGACCGCAATTCCTGCTATATCTAGCACTATTCTATGCCAAAAATATACTATATATTGTGAGTATGGTAATCAAGCGTATAACCATAAAATATTTATTCAATTTGAGCTTGACATTAGTGCAGTTGAATATATAATTTCAACGAAATTTGTAAAATTCTTTGTTTGGTTTGTTATTTTGTTTTGTAAAGTTTTTGAGGAGATGTTTTGCAATGATTTTAGATGTTAGTTATTCCACCGATAATCAGCGAAAGAGAACCGAACGGTTGGCTTTTATTAAGGAAAGATATAAAAAATTGGTACTCGAACCTAGGAGAGAGATTGAATTTGAGATTGAAAGGGCATTAGACGACGAAGACGGTGAACTGGATAATTTATAACTGTTGATTGAATATACGACCAAACTTATTCCCCGATGTTACTTTCCGAGAAACCACAAGATTAAGATTTTACTGTTGCAGTCATTACAATTACTGAAACTAAAAACACCACAGTCGTCATGCCACTCTGAGGCAGTATGACGACTGTGGTTCCATCGCGGGTGTTATCCTTACAAGGCAATATTCGTTAGCTACTGTATTTCAAAGTACCTTCAATAACAATATCGTTTGAAAATCTTTTTATTTCAATTTCATCTATTTCTGCAGCTTCGCTTATTTTATTGATACCAGTCCCAAGCACAGGTGATTTCGCACCCGCACCACCTATAATAATTGGTGCAACAAAAACCATCACCCTGTCGGCAAGCCGGCCTTCTATCACAGAGGTAATAACCCTGCTTCCACCTTCCACGAGGATATTCGTTAACTTCATCTCACCGAGTCGCTGAAAGAGTTCTTTCAAATCTACATGGCCATTCATATCTTTTGTTTGAACAATTTTACATCCCAGTTGTTCAAGTTTCTCAATACGACTCAACTGCGCATTTTTGTTTACCGCAACGATTATTTCACCTTCGTTAATCGTGCTTAAAAGACGTGAATTTACAGGAAGTAAGGCACTGCTATCCACAACAATTCTCTTCGGATTTCGTCCCCCTTCGATCCTGCAGGTCAGTAATGGATCATCCCGCACTACGGTATTGATCCCCACCAAAACACCATCCATCTGTCCACGAATCTTATGCGCATATTTCCTCGATTCATCAGACGTGATCCACCTGGATTCTCCTGTGTGTGTGGCAATCTTACCATCAATTGACATTGCCCATTTCACGGTTATATACGGCAATTCCTTTTGCATCAATTTAAAAAAAGGGACGTTGAGTCTTTTGGCCTGCATTTCCATTACACCGGCCACAACCTCGATCCCTGCCTCTTTCAATTGTTGTATCCCCTTGCCGGAGGTAATGGGATTAGGATCAACAACTGCCGCTACCACCTTTATAATGCCTGCCTTAATGATGGCATCAACACAAGGCGCCGTCTTGCCATAGTGCGCACAGGGTTCCATAGACACATAGAGCGTGGCTCCTCTGCAGTTTGTACCACCTTCATGTACAGCGTGAATCTCGGCATGCGCCCCTCCGAATCCCTGGTGATAGCCTTTCCCAACAATTATACCGTTTTTTACAAGCACAGCGCCCACCATGGGATTGGGTTCTACCTTTCCCCGCCCTTTCTCAGCCAGTTCCAGGGCAAGTGCCATATATTTTTCATCAACATCTGGTGTAGCCATATGTAAATATTAATAACCACAAAGTCACAAAGACCACAAAGAAGAAGTTATTATTACCCAGTACAAACCTCTGTGTCCTTTGTGCCTTTGTGGTAAAAATTCATCTTCGTAACGCTTCTAATCTCTCAAAATAATCCGGAAATGTCTTGGATACACATTCAGGGTGTTTTATCGTAATTCCATTTGCACGCAGCCCAATTAACGCAAAACTCATGGCCATACGATGGTCATCATAGGTTTCTATTTCGGCTGGTTTCGGTGTGGAAGGTTCGATCTCGAGGCCATCCTCATATTCAACCGCCGAAATACCCATCCGGCGCAGTTCATTTACTACCGCGGCGATGCGGTCTGTTTCCTTTATGCGCATATTTTTAACATTTCGGATTCGCGTCTTACCGCGGGCAAACACTGCTACAGGCACTAATGTCTGTACCACATCCGGCATATCACCCATATCCACATCAACCCCATGCAGCGAATCCCCCTGCACTTCAATCCAATTAGTATTCGTCGTGACTTTGCAACCCATACTTTTCAGAACGTCTACAAAATGGATATCTCCTTGTAAAGAATTATTTCCGATACCTGTAACCCTCACCTTTCCACCTGTGATGGCAGCAGCGGCAAAGAAATATGATGCAGCAGATGCATCTCCCTCAACATCGTACTGTATTGCTTTATAACCTTGACCGGATTTTACGAAGAATGTTTTATGATCATTATTTTTTACATACACGCCAAACTGACGCATCAACGCTATCGTCATATCCACATAACGTTTCGAAACCAGATTACCCTTTACTTCTATGAATACATCATTTTTTGCATATGGGGCTGTCATGAGCAGGGCGCTAAAATACTGGCTGCTCAAATCCCCATTTACAACGGCCGATCCACCCTGTAATCCTATCCCTCGGATTAAAACAGGCGGGCAACCATTATTGAATTTAGACACGACATCAGCTCCGAGCTGTTTTAAACCGTCGAGCAAATCCTGTATTGGCCTTTGCCTCATACGCTCAATACCGTCAATTTCATAAACCCCATTACCCAGGGTTAGCATGGCAGTTAAAAACCTCATGGCAGTCCCTGCATTGCCGATAAACAAATTTGCTTGTTTCGCCGGAATAATTCCACCTTTGCCGTATATGATGAACCTGTTCGTACTTCGATCTTCTTTGATGGGTATTCCCAATGTATTTAAACTGGACGCCATGTATTTAGTGTCATCGCTAAAAAGGGCGTTGGTAATCACAGACTCTCCGTCAGCTAATGCCGCAGTGATAAGCGCACGGTTTGTATAACTCTTCGAACCAGGCACACACACTACGGCATCAATCTTTCCCGTTACAGGTTTTATCTCTACCACTTTATCATTTCCCCTATGAAACATTTTCAGCTCTAATTTAAGACCCTTTTCTCTTTCCTTTTTCTGGGTCGGCCTTTTTTTATCATTCACAACATCCAGGCCCGCACGTCTTTTCTGTGCCAGGATTCTGTATATCCGACACGATAAACATTCCTTTATAAGGAGGGTTTGAAAGTTTCCAAGCCGTATCAGTGCATACCTCCACAGGAATTCCTATGGGATATGCGTGGCCATCATCATCTGAAACATGACTGAAAGGTCCCTTATAGGCAGCATATTGCCCTTTATACACGCATTCTTTTGATTTCTCGTATTTATATGCCTTTATGGTTGTTGAGTAAAATTGAAATCCATCCACATTCTTATAAGGATAACGGCTAATTACCTCCAGCCCATAGAAACCCATTGCCTTTATTTTATTAACAAACTCAACTTCTGTAATTGCCCCGGATATGCACTCACTCCATAATTTACTATTTTGTTTCATGAACAAAGGAACATCCCTTTCGGAGAAAATATCGGATATGACAAATCTGCCCCCTTTTCTCAATACCCTGAATATCTCCCGAAAAACCTTTTCCTTCTGGTCAGATAAATTGATTACACAATTAGACGTAACGACATCAATACATTCATTTGCCAGGGGTATTTCTTCCAGAAACCCTTTTATAAACCGCACATTATCAAAGCCAAGTTTCTTTGCAACGCTCTCTCTTGATGTATTGGCCCTAACCAGCATTTGATCTGTCATGTCAATGCCTACAACTCGCCCTCTATCGCCGGCCATTTTGGAAGCAATAAAACAGTCCACACCTCCGCCAGAGCCTAAATCCAGCACGCTCTCTCCCAATTCAATCTGAGCCAACGTCACGGGACTGCCGCATCCATAAGAAATATTCAATACTTCCTGGGGGATATGGGATAAATCTGCAGAATCGTAATTGGCAGGACAACACAGCTCCTTTTGTGTGTGAGCGGCAGCAGTACTATAAAATTTGTTAACTGATTTCCTGACGGTTTCTTTCTCAATAACCGTTACTTCTTCATCATTTTGAGAGAGGCGGGTTTCGTATGAAACTGAATCGTCATTTTTGCAGGTTAATCCAGACGTCCTGCAGGTATAACAAGCGGGTGATTCCATCGTATACGGTTTGAGGGATTCATTTAGTGTCCAGCCCATCCACGCCTTTGTGTCGTTAATAAGTATGGGGCAAACAAAGACCCCTTTGCTGGTTACTATACGGCTGGTGGCGCACTGCAAGCTGTTTATATCAAAGTTATCAAAACATTTCGCGGTAACTCGTTCATCCTCGTGATAAGGTCTGATTAGTTCGGCGCAGCGTCCCATAAGGACTAAAGGTAGTTTTTTTAACCTTAATTGTGGAGCACGAAGAGAACCTATCAATGATCTAAAGTCCGCATCAGTTTCTTTTGCAAACTTTCCGTATTTTGACCAGTCAGTAGTTGTAATAATGGGATTGAAACCCGCATGCAACAATGATCGAATACCATTAACTGTCCTCTGAAAAGAGCCGATACCCCGTATCTGGTCGTTCTCTGCCTCAATAGGACTTTCGAGGCTTATTCTGAATTCCAATTTATATCTGGAATTACAGGATATTTGATTAAATTTTTGGGCAATCCCCTCAGTTATTAGCGTACCGTTTGAGAGAACGGTAGACTGTCCGGCGTTCAAGGTCTCCCTGATAATATCCGCAAGCTGAGGATGCAAAAATGGTTCGCCGCCCGTAAAATAGAAATCCTTCACGCCCAGCGATGACGCCTCTTCCAAATACCATCGGACAGTATCTGTAGTTATCATCTCATGCGTTTTATTCATAGGACCACAGGAAATAAAACAATGGGCACACTGCAAATTACATAATGTACCAGCTACCTGGAACCATACGGTTTCGAGGCGTTTTAAACCTATTTTTGGTGCGTTAATGGTACACTCCCCCCAGAAAAATTATTCCCCTCTCATAACCAATCTAAAAGTAGACAAACTGACCACGACTCATCACCTTTCATAGGAGAATTAAGAAATATAATACGTCTTGATTTCAGAAATTATTATAAATAGAATTCAATAAAATTTCGAGAATAATACCAAACACCTTAGAAATTAAAAACCAGGTAACAATTTAGTTTTTTGAAAAAATACCGTGAAAAGCTCCGTTAGGAGCGATATGTTTATAGACAAACCATTATGCCACAATCAAGCTCCATCGGAGCGGCATGTTGTTTCTGTGTTTCACATGCCGCTCCGATGGAGCTAAGGTTTTGTATATCACATTTTTCTATAAACATTTCACCCCTACGGGGTTATTTTTCAAAAAACTAAAGTGTTACAAAACTAGCATATTTTAGTTTACCTAAATCTATTACACAACAGATAAAATTTGTTGTTTTTTAAATCACCATAATATATCATTTGACGTTGTTTTACTAAAATACTCCGTGTTAAAAGGTATTATTAAAAAATGGATTACAAACCATATGCAATCTCATGGAATACGACCTATCGGTGTAACCTCCGCTGTAGCCATTGCTATCTTGATACAAATGCTTTAACTAACCAATCTGTCAGTGAACTCAGCACCCAGGAAGGATATAAGCTCATAGATCAAATGGCAGAGCTTAATCCAAACCTGTTATTGATACTTACGGGCGGAGAACCTTTATTAAGAAAAGACATCTACGACCTATCCTCTTATGCCTCTCAGAAAGGAATGATGGTTGTACTGGGAACAAACGGGAATATGATCGACGATGACATTGCCAAGAAACTCAAAGAAAGCGGGGTAACGGGGATTGGCATCAGCCTTGACTCGGTCGTGCCTGAAAGACATGATAAATTCAGGGGAATTCCAGGCGCCTGGGATGACACCCTTAATGGAATTGAGGCATGCCGGAGACAGGGTATTGAGTTTCAAATACAGACCACAGTCACCAAAGAAAATTTTAATGAAATCCCCAATATTATTGAATTTTCTTACAACCTCGGCGCTAAGGTCTTTAACCTGTTTTTTCTCGTGTGTACCGGAAAGGGCCAAGACCTGACGGATATTACGCCACAACAGTATGACCAGGCATTGCACCAGCTTTATGACATACAAAAAATATATCACGGAAAGATGATGGTAGGGGCAAAATGCGCTCCCCACTATCGAAGAATTGTATATGAACACGATAGCTCTTCTCCACTCATCAGGGCGTATGCGGGCGGCTGCCCCGCCGGCACTCACTATTGCAGGATTACACCGGAAGGCAATATCACTCCCTGTCCTTATATGCCTAATGTGTCTGGTAATGTACGAGAAAAGAGTTTTGTGGAAATCTGGAAAGATACCGCCGATTTTCATACCCTGCGGTATGCCAGTCTCAATGGCAGGTGCGGTGTATGCGAGTTTATGGATATTTGCAAGGGATGTCGCGCACGGGCGCTGGCTACTACGGGAAATCAAATGGACGAGGATGAATGGTGTAATTATACCCCCGGGAAATACGGTAACAAGGTCATTCGGCTGTCCAAGTCGGAAACATTTGGCACAGAAGAGAATTTCACTATGAACTGGAGTCCTGAAGCAAAAAATATCCTCAAACAAATCCCTTCTTTTGGACGAGGCATGGTCATCAAAAACGTTGAACGCTTTGCTGTAAAAAATAATCATCAGGAAATAACATTAGAAATAATGAAGGCTGCACGTGAAGAAATGACGGCAAACAGGAAGACGGCATTCCCAAAATCTATGAATGAAAATAAAGACGCACATCTTATTGATAATAATAACCGGTTACAAGAGAATGAAGTGATACCATGGACTGAAGAGGCCAGGAAACGTGTGGAACATGCCCCTGACTTTGTACGACCCGGCATTTACAAACTCATGCAGAAAAAGGCGCGGCTGCATGGTTACAAGGAAATCACCTCCAGTTTTCTCTCTGAAATAAGGGATGAGTCTATGAAGTTTGCTTCTAAACGTATCAAAAATATCGGATTTGACGAACTCCGAATGGATGCATGGGACAAGGCCAAAGAAAAGCTAAAAAGTGTACATAAAAAAGAAGTCATTGATCAGATTAAAACGTTTCTTGGTGAACGTACCGCTAGAAACGAGAGTATCATTACGAAATTCCAGGCATATCTGAAGGCATCCGATGAGACGGCAAAAATAGAATCCCCTCCATCACTGAGATGGACAGCGGAGGCTAAACAACGTCTGGAAAGAGCGCCAATATTCGTCAGAGGCAGAGCCAAAAAAGCAATTGAGTCATATGCCATTAAAGAGGGTGTTGCAGAAATTACTGTTGAACTGATTGAACAATACATGAAGAACAGTCCTTCTTTTGTCAGAAATAAATCCCAATAGAAACAATTCGTGGAATCTGTTATTTTATAGAATGAAGACTGCCATAAAACAGATCCTACAAAAATATGTAGTCCAAAAAAATATCATCCTTCAACTAATAAGGAAATTCCATATTCCTTCGTACAAATCTATACGAACAAAAATCATCATCTTTTCAATCCTGCTTGCCGTATTCCCTATTTTTATCATGAGGGTATTCATTTATCCCACTGAAAAAAAGGCGTTACAGGACGCACTGATACAAAACCTCGAAGGTGTCGGTCACAAGCAAACGGAACTCATTCTACGATGGATCGAGGAAAGAAAGGCAGATACCAGGATTGTTGCCGAAAACCCGAATGTACCTGGCGTCATATATAAATCCGAGGGGAGTGAAAATTTTTATAGACTGCTCCACCATTTAAATACCCTCAGAGAGGTTTATGGCTATAAAGAAATCTTCATTTGCGACCGTCATGGGGATTTAAAGGTTACAACTTCGACCGGAAAAGTAATTACCAATGTGGCAGGGTTTGAATTCTTCCAAAAGGCCGTCAGCGGTAGTACCTTTGTATCGGATATTTCACCTTCTGTGATTCCATTGGAAAATGAATACGGGAAACTCGAACTTGGTATGCCGACCCTTTACATCTCCACACCGGTTGTTTACGAGCATAAGGTTATCGGTATGGTGTGTCTGAGGGTGGATGTAATGGAGATCAGCAAACTCATGAGGAGCGTCCGCCTGGGGGAAACTGGAGAGACATATCTGATCAATAAAAACGGATTTATGATTTCTGAGTCCAAGTTTTTAAAAGACCTTAAAGATTTTGGGATCGTCCGGCAAAGAACGACTCTTGAACTCAGAGTAACGAATCCTGCAACGGGAAAATTTACGAGAAGCGTTGAATCGTGCCTGAAAGGAAATAGTGGATATGATGGAGAGGGATACATAGATTATCGAGGTACTCAGGTACTGGGTTTCTGGCAATGGATCCCAGAACTTAACTGGGGAGTTATTGCAGAAATTGATGTTGCTGAAGGTTATGGACCGGTTAAAAGACTTCATACAATCGTTTCTTCAATTATGTTAATAGTGACAATCGCTGTCATATCTTCTGCTTTTTTCTTTGGGAAAAAAATGTCTGACCCTATCGTATATCTTACGGAGGTAACAAAAAGCATTTCTGAAGGTGACTATAGTAAACGTGTAAAAATCACCTCCCACGACGAGATCGGAGAACTTTCTAATTCCTTCAATAAAATGGCAAGTTTCCTGGAAGAAAAAACACAAATACTCAAGAACTATACAACCAACCTGGAGAATACTGTGGAGGAAAGGACAAAAGACCTGGTTCGTATGAATCAAGAATTGGAAAAGCAGAGTAACAATCTTGAGAAGGCATATAAAGAATTACTGACCCTCGATCAGATGAAGGATAAAATGATACGAGATGTATCTCATGAGCTTAAATCACCTGTTGCACAGGTACAAATGGCAGTCGATCTCTGGTCCAAAGAGGTAAAGAAAGAGTATATAGATCGCTCAAAAGAAGAAAAATTCAGCAAGATTATTAACGACAGTTTGCAGAGATTACGAAAGACTATTGGAAGTATACTTGATCTCTCTGTTTTGGAATCGGGCAGAATGGTGTTTAGGAAGGAACCCATCCAAATGGATGTACTCGTTTTACAGACAGTTGCAGGAATGAGACTTTTAGCTGAAAAAAAGGGATTGGCTTTAATTAATCACGTGAATCAAGGATTGCCGGCAGTAATCGGTGACAAGGAAGAAATTCAGCGTGTAATTACCAACCTCATAGATAATGCCATAAAATACACTGAAAAAGGAGAAATACACGTTTTCCTGGAACAAAAGGATGCCAGCATAGAATTCGCCGTACAAGATACAGGGGTTGGTATCGGGTTGCCAAAAGAACAATTTGGAAAATTATTTGAAAGATTCTTCCAGGAACGCCCAAGGGTGGATGGCGCAGGGGTAGGTCTTGCGATATGTAAAAATATCATTGAAGTCCACAAGGGACATTTGTGGGTGGAAAGTGAAGGCCGCGGGAAAGGCTCCACATTCAAATTCACCTTACCAGTTGCTCAACAAGGCACTTCATAAACTATAAAACAAAAAGGAGTCTATACTTTGAGTAAAAAAATACTCATCATAGAAGACGAAGATGAGTTTTTCTTTTTTTACACGATGATGTTCGAAGGGACTGATTATATCGTCAATCGAGCCCTCGATGGAAAACAGGCATTTGAAAAAATAAAGGAAGACAAACCCGACCTCATCATTCTTGACTTGCTACTCGAAGAAATGACTGGCGATGCCTTCCTTAAGCAATTGAAATCAGATACATCGTATGCCAGCATTCCCATCATTATTGCCAGCAGCTTTTCACCCCGTTCATATAAAACAATATTTGAAATAGACCCCGCTTTGGTCTTCCTGGAAAAACCGTTTACCCAGGAAAAGTTACTTGCCTCAATTAAAGCCAGGTTAGGATAGCCCATGAATCGTTTTCTAACAACAATTAGACTTTTCATAACAGTTCACCCCCACCTAAACCTCCCCCATCAAGGGGGAGGAATACAAGGGAACAATGAGTATTCCCCGCCCCTGGTGGGAGGGGTTAGGGGAGGGGGTGAACTGTTACGACTTTTCATCATATCACTAACGCTCCTTGCAGGCTGCCATTCCGCACAGTACACAGAATTTATTAACAAAAAAGATACAAATCAACTGGAAACGTTATTGATAAACGATATCCAGGACAGTCGGCTTGACATGCCATTTGATCGGGCTTGCCTTATTGCATCAGGTGTAGATACTGATAAAAAGATGCAGTCGTATCTGACAAAGATCGATGCCCTCATCTCCCGAATCAATCGGGAAGCATACGTCAGTAATACAACAGACCCATTAACTAAGGCACAGTTGATATTCGACTGGTTACAAAAAAATGCTAATGAAGGGACATACAATGATTGTTATGATCTCAGAGATACGCTTAATCTCAGGGTAGGAAACTGCCTTTCTTATGCAATTCGATACACCATTATTTGTAGACACTTTGGCATAGACATAAAAAATATCTTTGTTCCCGGCCATATTTATAATATGCTCTTAGTTGAAAAACAGAAGCACTACTTTGAACATACCCATAGCGATGGGATCGTAAAAAATGCAGACAGGGATAATTCTCAAAAGAAGATTATGAACGATTTGGAAATTATTGCAGAGATATTTTTATATAAGGCACGCAATGCAAATAATGAGATGAAGCATGAAAAATCAATGAAATACTGTCAACAGGCACTGATGTGTAACCCTTATGATAACCGCCCTGTTATTTTACTTCTGGATAATTACATTGCAAAGAAGCGCTACGAAGAGGCATTTCGATACCTGAATGATTATATCTCCCATCATCCCGATGACAAAAAAACCTTTAAAAATACCTATACCCTCTTGCAAAGATTATGTAAAAAAGGAGATAATAACTTACCACAGAGTACGCAGAAAAGACGTTAAATTTATCGTATGAATTTTTCATTTTATTTAAGCGGATCATATGGCATAAGTGATGGAAAATCCCCCTTAGAAAAGGGGGCAAGGGGGTTGTAAACTTGTCCTCATGAAAATGGGGAATAGCCTAGAAAAAACACAACCCCCTGAATCGTTCGACTGAGCTCACGACGAAGTCCCCCTAGTTTTTTTACGGGGGACTTAAACGGAATAACTTGATTTACATTTTGTACAGGTATTTAGTACGTCCTGTTTTATCTTGTAAATCCTGTCAAAAAAGAAAATTTGTAAACATCATGGAGGAACGACTATGTCTACTTATAAATTCGTGGCAAAAGATTTAATGACGGAAAAGGTGGTCTGTGTCCATCCGGAGACACCCATCCATACACTCATAAAAATCCTGATCAAAAACCATATTAATGGTGCACCAGTTGTTGATAAAGATGGAAAACTTGTTGGCGTCGTTTCAAAGACTGATATTGTTGAATACGATGAGAAAACAAGCAAAAAACGAGGTCTCAGCAATAAAAAATCATTTTATAGCGACACCAATGGAAAACAAAAAAAGGCATTCGATAAAATATCAAAGGCAAAAGGTTTTGGAAAAACGGTGGTAAAAGATATCATGACTTCCCATGTCGTTACAGCACGGGCGGATGATACGATAGACCGCCTTGCAAAGATCATGTATGACAAAAAAATCCACAGGATTATTATCCAGGATAAAGGCCAGGTTGTGGGAGTTGTGAGTACCCTCGACATCCTCCATGCCGTAAGTACTATGGGTTATGGCAGCAGCGCCTTCGTTACCGAAGAGGCAATCCTGGATTTGCAGGAACGACTGGAAGCAGCAGAAAAGTCCATCCAATCTTTACGGGATGTTTTAAGTAAAATTCATGGCGAAGAATGAATTATGAACAAAATATCACTCTTATTTTTAAGCATTCTTCTGTGCCTTATGCTTGCCGTGGTTATCTATTTATCCACGGAATCTTTGGTCTCAGGAAAAACAACGAACAACATCGAGAACAACTTCCAGCAAGTAGTGCATGGTGTTGGTATCGGAGCGACAACAAAGCCTACGTGGTGTTATATCAACTTTGACCCACGGATTGATCCTCGATGTCCTTGCATCGAATGGCCCATACCAGGCGGTTACTGCTACTGTCCTGACCATACAGGAACTGTTTCCTATATAGCAGGGAATATGGAAATGGGTGTTGCAATTGAGATTATCAGGAAATAGTCATAGGGATTCATTGCGGCGAGGTTACCGCATCCGCTGGATTGTCATGTTAGTTGACACTAATTTATACAGCCTTTGTATACTCTTTTACTTCGCGTTCTAGGCGTTCGCCAAGTTCGTCAGAAGTAACATCCAAATCGTACTGTGCCTGTAATCCAAGCCAAAACTCAGGGGAAGTACCAAAAAAACGAGCCAATCTGAGAGCAGTATCAGCTGTTATCCGTCTTTTTTGAAGTATAATCTCGTTGATTCTCCGGGGAGGAACACCGATATTAACGGCAACTCTGTTTTGGCTCAAGCCCATAGGCTTGAGAAATTCCTCCAAAAGAACCTCTCCGGGATGAACCGGCTGTAATTTCTTCTTTCCCATAGATTTTCTCCTCAATGGTAATCGGTTATTTCTACATCGTACGCATCGCTATCTTCCCAGATAAAACAGATGCGCCATTGATCATTTATTCTTATACTATATTGACCGGATCGAACACCGCTCAGTTTTTCAAGCCGATTGGCCGGTGGGATTCTCAGGTCGTTAATATGAGTAGCATTATTTATCATTCTTAGTTTTCTTAAAGCGCTTTGCTGAATATCATTCGGTAGTTTTCTTGAGCCTTCTCTGTAGTGTACTCTCTCCGTCTCCTTGTCTTTAAACGATTTAATCACAATAATATCTTATAACGGATAACGTTAAACGTCAATCATTATATTCAGAATGACCCAAGAGAGGATTTTGCCAGCTAACGTTTAAAATTGGCAGACGCGCTTTTGTCAGTCAGATGGGTTACATGTTTAGTAGGTGAAGTGGAGCGCACCCAACAAATCATGGAGATGATGGGTTCGCTTTCGTCTTAACCCATCCTTATATGTTATGGTGTACATAATTAATTAACTAATTGAAATAATATTAGAGTTAAATAGAATAGTTAACTCATTTGCGGGAAGGAGTGGTTAACGGAAGGAGTCCGTAG
>Ga0082335_1003206_pt1 | contig 27499 bp, 23 predicted proteins | sample Subgrocontami58m_FD_72375 | JGI IMG/M metagenome (GOLD analysis project Ga0082335, IMG submission 72375) | Subsurface groundwater microbial communities from S. Glens Falls, New York, USA - GMW37 contaminated, 5.8 m (SPADES assembly) (version 2) ...
GATTCATGAAGGCAGGGTAGCAGGTGGACGGGGTTAGGGCGAGCGATGGTGGCAGAGGGAGGGCAATCGCATTTAAGTAAACAGGACACGCAAGAGATACTGTTCGTCCGAGCCAGCCTTGTGGCGTTTGCCTTTGACCCCTATATTGGATGACCGCTTCAGGCGCGACGCCAGCCTAGCGCTCTGCGCATCAGCGCTTCACCTATGGCGCGCTGCTTGCGCTCGTCGCGGGTGCGCTGTGAAGCCAATACCGCGAACTGTTGGGACAGGTCTTTCCGATACGTCTCAAAGGCGTGAATGGCCTCCTCACACGCTGCATCGTCCGGCATTGTGAGGGTGCCGTAGATGCCGCAAAGCGACGCGGCCTGTGCGAAGCGGGCGCGGGCCACGGAACCAACGTCCAAAACCTCGCCGGTGGGGCCGCCTACCCGGATTGTTCCGGCGCGCAGACGCTTCCCAGTCTCCAGCATGGCGTTACCCACCTCTACGGGGCCTGGGGGGAGACCGAGGGGCTGGCCGCGCGACTGGCGGCGGAGAAAGTCGTCGGGGAACTTGAGAAGATTCAGGGATGAGTGATGCCCTTCCCACAGCTCGTCAGCCATCTCAGCGGGCGTCATTTGCCCCTTGCGTTTGCTGCGGAGCCGGTCTTTCTGCGCCACAAGCTCGCGGGCACGGGTAGCCGCATATAGCGTTGTAAGGGCGGCGTAGAGGCGAGTGCGGACGGCATGCCGTTCCTTCGTGTCCGAGTACCCGAGCATTTCCAGCACCGCGTCATCAAGCTCCTGTCGTTCGGCCAAAGAGAACTCTTCCGGAAGCGTCCTGGCGCTGAGCCGCTTCGCCATGCGTTCAGCCGCAGCGACGGCACGGGCTGAGACAACGGCATCTGTCATCCTGGCGTCTGGGACGAGCATCATGTTGACGTCCACGACCTGTGTTTTGAGGTGGCCCTCAATGCCTGCAGGGCGCCCAAACTGGTGCCTGGATATGGCAACGACGGTGCTGTTGAGCACTGCCCAGAGCAAGCGTGAGTCTACCCGCTCGTGAGCCCAAAGTTCAAACAGGTTATCGTTGCAAGGAAGGCTGTCCTCGTTCCATGTCACGATATGGCGATATTGTTGTGCATTTGACCAAAACATTTGGGCGCGTTCCGATCTTGGACGGAGGCTCAAGTCGTACCAGGGGCGGACCTGGGCGCGGCTGGCTACGGTGGGGCCAACGTGCCATTCCCGCTCCTCAGCGTAGCGAACATAGTCGGCCAGCTTGGTGCCCCTGAGGGCAGCGCGGGAGACGGGAGCGTTGATCACGCGGCGGCCAACGTCAGCGGCGCGGATAACGGGAGACTTGGCCTCCATGAGCGAGTGGAACTCGGGTTCCAGGAAACGGGCTTCTAACAGATGCAGACCGCCTTCGCCGTCACGGACGATGCGGACCTGCTTGAGGTCTTTGGGCGTTATGCCCCACTTGGCGTGGAAGACTACTGGGTCCGGCTGGCGGCGAAGCTCCTCATCCGTCACGTCACGCACGCAGAAAAACTTGTCAACGCCGGTCTTGAAGCCAAATCGGATCTCCGCGAGTGATTGTAGGGGCGCCATTCGGCTGCCAGCGTGGTCAAGCAGCTCAAACCAAACGTCCGGGGCGCGGACGTACTGGCCCCACTTCCCGCCCTGATACTCAGCGGGCACCGTTGGGAGCTCCTCTTGTTCTTGTTCTTCCGCACCGCCTTCGGCATGGGTTAGCCGTGCGGCGCTGCCCGCGGCCCAGAGCTCGCCTTGCGTCAGCACGCGCACTCGCCAGTAGTCCGTCGTCTGGTCGTTGGTGATGTCCTCAATCAGCTCACGCACGGCGTCCATGTCGGCTTGGCGGGCGGCTTCGCTCTGCTCGCTGACCGGGCCGTGTAAGGCTTCCGAGTAAATCTCCCTTAGAGGCTTTCGAAGCTGAATAAAGCGCACCAGGTTGCTGTGACGGGCCGCTTGGTTCGGCTCCCGCTGGAGAATGGTAACGGCGGTGGTCACGCGGGCGTCCTCAAACCACTTCTCGACCTGGGACTCCAGGACGGCGATGATCCTGAAGTTCTTGAGGAAAAACTCTTGCAGGCGAAAGCCGTAGTCGGTGTCAAGCCATCCGATGCTGGTAACAAAGCCAAGGTAGCCCCCAGGCTTCAGAAGCGCCCCAGCGTGAGCAAAGAAATAGGCGTAGATGTCCGACCGGCCTGACAGCGGCCTGATGCCCGGCCAATCGTTGCGTAAGATGTTGACCAGCCTGTTCTTGTAGTCCGGCGCCAGTCCCTCCTGCCGGAGGTAGGGCGGGTTTCCGACAACCGCATCCAAGTCACCAAGGGCGATGTCGCGGACGGCGTTTCCGGTAAGCGGGACATGGTACAGCGGAGCGCCGCCCACCTGGGCGTCGAAAAAGTCCTCGCGGGCAACAAGGGGGTAATTCGCCTCGTCACTGAGGTGGCGGACGGCCAGGTTCATGGTAGCAAGCTGGGCGGGGAATGCGGCGCGGTCCACGCCAAATATCTGGCCGATGAGCTGCTGGTGTGATTGCTCCTGATGAGCTCGCTCAGCCAGGGCGCGCTTGCGGGCATATGCGCGAACAAGGAACGTGCCGCCACCACACGCGGGGTCCAACACCCGGTCGGCAGGCGAACGGATGCAAAAGGCGTTGATGAGATCAACCACTTCTGGGACAGTGTAGAACTGGCCATATTTCCTGCGCTCGGACTCACCGATCAGACGCTCGTAAAGCTGGCCGATAATCTCAAAGTCAAGGCGAGAAAAATCGAAGTCCTCAATGCTATTGATTACGGTGTGCCAGGAGCGGTGGGCTTCCGGGGCTACGAAGGGAAGCGTGCTTCCCAAGTCCTCTGCTTTAAGGATCGTCTCATAGTCACGTGAGTACGTGATAGCTTCCGACAAACGTGCCGAGAGGGACCGGAATAGCTCCTCAGAACTCCCAGCCTGGGCGCTGCCGAGGGAGGCCAGAACCGTGAAACGACGGCGGAGCACCTGGTAAAAGACCAGCCGGGTGATGAGGACGTAGCAACTGAGGTGCGCGGCGCGGTCAAGGTTTTGGCGGAGCAGCTTTGGGTCGGTGGAGACTTCCCAGCCCTGTTCAGAGACCATCCAGGCGTCCAAGCGGGCGCGGAAGTCGGCATCATTGCTGTACTTGTCCTCCAGCGCCGCCAAAGTGCCGGCGATTGGCTCACTGAGGTCGTTTTCCAGGCGCAGGATGAAGCGGCGGTCAAGGGGCAAGTTTTCCAGCGGTCGGCGGCCCGCCTCCAAGTCCGCAAATCGCTGAAGGAACTCCTCCCACCACTTCTTGATTTGCGCTTCAACTTCTGGCCGACGGACGTCATCACTGAAGCGAATGTCCACAACCTCTTGCGGCCCTTCGACGCCGCGGTCCATAAACGGGACGCCCTCTTGGTGGGTCTGAAAGAGGGCGAACTCGCGGACGTTCCAGGTGAAGTAGTACGGGGTGCCACGGCGAGAGGCTTTCTCGTAGGCGTCCTCCACAAGTTCGCCGTCCAGGGAACTTTTGCCCTTTGGCGAGTCTGGCATCTTAGCCTCGCCGCTGAGGGCAACGCGTTGGATGCTACGCCGATAGAGGACAAAGTCCTGGCGCTTGTTGTTGCCGACGCCGTGCTCCTCTACCCTAGCGTGGCTGTAGGGCAGGTCATCACGGCGCTGGAGGATCGCCGTGACCCAACCGGCTACATCCGCCATGAAGGTGCGTTCATCTACCGGCATACAACAATCCGCCCATAAGACCAACTTCGGCCCGCAGCATTATCAGCGGCATTCTATCATAGTGCTGGAAGCATAAGCTCATTTGACTGGGTAGTGATGATGGAGCACGACAAAATCCACTCGCCGCTGGGCCGAGAACGGACAGAGTCTGGAGTTCATACGGCAGCGCATCATGGAGAGCCCGGAATATCAGGAACGCAATTCCTCTCAATAGCTCCGATAGCGGCTGGCCATTGGCAGGCGGTGAACGCCAGCTTTCCCCCTACTGGCCCTTGTAGCGGTCGCTCCGCTCTTTGCTGATGTTCTGGTACTGGTCGCCGTAGCTGATCGCCGGCTCTATCTGCGTCCCTCCACCCACTCGTTGAAGCCGGTGAGGTTGACTCACTCCGAGCCTGCCGCGATGGCCGCGAGTCCAGGGTGACGGCCATCCGTCGGTCTGGACGGCGACTTCGTCCTTCACCACCCCAGAACTACGATAGGATTTCGGCCTCGGCGGCTTGCCGTGAAAGCCACGGGGGAAGGGGTTTAGAAAACGGCGATGGGGTTTACCGGTGAAGCCGTGCCATTCTGCAGTTTCAATGGGGCAATGGTGACCATGAACTCCCATCGGTTGAGTCGCTCACACTCCTTTGCCAGGTCTTCATGATTGCCGTTGTCCATCAGCCAGAGACCCATTGTGCCCATTCCTATGCCGTGAAACGGGCCGCCCGTCCGAGGAAACTCGATAGGCCGCACATCGTTCGCCACGTCGCAGCCCAGCATGGCTACGCCGCGTTCGTGCACCCACGGCACGCACAATGCTCCAGGGCCGGGGTGCACCGGCGGCATCGGCTGCGGGCCCAATTCGTTGCGCATCTTGGGATAGCCCGTCCTGATGAACAACACGTCGCCGGATTCCACCCGCACCTTTTGGGCAGTCTCAGCCGCCTCCAGGTCCTCCGGGAAAATCTCTGTGCCAGGCTCGAGCCATTTGACCCCCTTGAGCCGAGCAATATCCAGGAGCACCCCTCGGGTGACGATCCCGCCACCCGCCAGCTCAATGGAGCCCTCGGTAGCCCCATCACGAACACGGACGGAATTGGCGGGAACGCCATTGAACATCGTGCGGGGTTTGCCAGGCTCCGGCCGCCAGAACGTGTGCGATGGAGCATCCAGGTGCGTGATGGTGAACCCATGGGGTGAGATGAGGAATACGTCGGCGGCATTGGTCCGGCCAATCTGGTCTGCCGGCGCGTCCACCTCCCCAACCCCAACCATATAGTGCCGAGGAGGACTGACTGCATCGGGTGTGCTGTCATAGGTAATGGCCCAAGAGCAAGAGATGATTGTTCCCTCTCGCACCAGAGAAGCCGCCTGAACGCGTTTCTGCGGGGTGATCAGATTGAGGGTTCCCCGCATATCATCCTTACCCCAGCGCCCCCAGTTGCTCAGCGTCTTAAACCAGGAGAATATCTCCTCTTCAGTAGGTCGTTTTGGTGCCACAGGTGCCTCCTCGGGATAGTAGTTATTGGGTTGCAGGTTGAGAGCCGATGTGTCTATCTACCCCGCAGTCTGGGGTCCCATACGTCCCGTAGGGCATCACCCAACAGATTTACGCCGAATACAGCCATGCTGATAGCCAGCCCCGGGAAAATAGCCAGCCACGGCGCGGTTTCGATATATTGTTGGCTTGATCCGGAGAGCATACCCCCCCACGTAGGCTCCGGGGGCGGCACTCCCACTCCCAGGAAACTCAAAGACGCCTCGGTCAGAATGGCGTTCCCCAGTTGCGCGGTGGCCATGATGATATAGGGCGCGGCACAGTTTGGCAGCAAATGACGGAACAGCACACGGGTACGGGTTGCGCCTATGGCCTTTGCCGCGTCTATGAATTGTCTCTCTTTAACCGAGAGAGCGGCCGACCGGATAATGCGGGATGCTCCGGGTGTAATGACCACACTTATGGCCAGCACCACATTGTTCAAGCTCGCACCCAATGCAGCCACCACTACCAAGGCAAGGATAAGGAGAGGGAATGCCATCAGGCTGTCCATGACACGCTGGACCACCAGGTCGTATTTCCCATTAAAGTACGCGCTGGTAAGGCCGATCAGCGCTCCCATGCTGGTGCCGAAAAGTACTGAGAAGACGCCCACATACAGGGAGATGCGTGCCCCATACAGTATTCTACTGAATTGGTCTCGCCCCAGGGCATCGGTGCCCATCAAAAATCGGAGACCTGGCGACACGAAGGTGGCATCTTTGTGAATCTCCACGGGATTGTAAGGCGCCGCAACCTGAGCTGTCAGGGCCATCGTGATCATACCCAGCAAGATCAGCAGACCAATGAATCCCAAGGGTTTCCGGGTCACGAAAAGTATGAGTCCCCGAAACCTGCTGGGACGACGCCGTAGGCCTACCATTCCTGTAATAGTTGCTCTTTGTCCCGCCAGAGGTGCTCCCTCCTTTCTCGCCGCGCCCTTAGCGGTAACGGATGCGCGGATCCAGCCACGCGTAGAGAATGTCTATCAGTAGATTGGTTACCAGGAAAATGGTTGCCATTAAGAACACCACGCCCTGAACTAACGGATAATCTCGGTGGTTGATTGCATCGATCAGATTGCGTCCCATACCCGGTATAGAAAAAATCTGCTCCATGATAACGGTGCCGCCAAGCAACACCGCTAGCTGCGTGCCCGTGATGGTTATCACTGGGAGAAATGCGTTCTTCAACGCGTGACGCAGCACCACCTGCCGCTCCCTTAGCCCCTTCGCCCAGGCGGTCCTGACATAGTCTTCGCGCAGCACTTCCAGCATCTGAGAGCGAGTCATCCGGCTCACGATAGCGGACAAGCTATAGCCGAGAGCCGCTGCGGGCCAGATGAGTTGTTGTAGGTTTGCGCCCAAATCCTTCCAGGGCGGGGTGTATCCCAAAGGCGGCGCCCACTGGAAGACGATGATGAGGAACAGGACAATCAACGTGCCCACAAAAAAATTGGGCATGGCGAGTCCGGCTATACTTACCACTCTGAAGAGGTAGTCAACGAAGGTGTCTTGGCGCACGGCGGAAAGGACGCCTATGGGTATAGCAATCAGCAGCGAAATCGCCACGGCCATAACAGCCATCTGAGCGGTGACGGGGAAGTGTTCTGCGATCTCTTGGGTAACGGGTTTCCTGCTCCAGAGGGACTTTCCGAGGTTCAAATGGAGGACATCACCAACCCAGTGGGCGTACTGCACGTACAAAGGGTCATTAAGCCCTAGCTTTTCGCGTACCGCTGCAATAGCTTCCTCGGTGGCCCGGTCGTTCAACCGGCTCTCTGATAATATCAGCGCAGACGCGGCATCGCCCGGCACAATGCGCAGCAACACGAAAATCACCATTGAAACCCCGATCCAGGATGGGATAATCAAGAGCAATCGCTTAGCTATATACTGGCGCACTCTTGCTCTTCCCTTTCCGACAAGGTCTCAACCACGAATATTGGGCTACTTATCAAGCCAGATGTCTTGAAACTTGGTGTTGTTGTACACAGACTTGTGATTTATCCAGTTCTTCACATAGGGCCACGCGGGCGCGAGACGCGTAGGATAATCGATGGGGATCTTATTCAGGTGTTCGGTCATGATGTAGCGCTGGATCTCCCACACCAGCTTCTTGCGTTCTTCTTGGTTGAGCATCTCAGATTGCTTATCTATCAGCTCATCTGTCTTTGAGTCTTTTACTCCCCAGGATGGCAGGTTGGTTCCGTGATACTGGCCATAGAGGATGTTGTCCGGATCGTCGACCGTATTTCCTTCTGCGATGGGATAGACATCAAAATCCTCAGCGCGGGTCAGTTGGCCGAACACGGTGGAGTCCACTCTCTTTTGCTGCAACTTTATGCCGATCTTCAGGAACTCTTGCTGGAGGTACGACGCTGCGTCCTCGTCAGTTTGGCCTGCACGGATAAGCAGAGTGCCTCCGTCAAAACCGTTGGGGTATCCTGCTTTTGCAAGCAATTCCTTCGCTAAGGTAATATCTTTGGCTTTGTCCGGATTCCAGCCGGGCAGCTTCATGACTTCATCAATGGGGAGTCCCCACGGGCTGCTGGGCGGAAACAGCGACGCGAGCTTGCCGTTTCCCTGGCGGGCAACGTCTATGAACCCTGGGCGATCCACCACAATGTTCATGGCCTGGCGGACCAGTTTGTTATCGTAGGGCTTATGTTTCCCGTTGAAAGCAAGGTAGTCCAACCCCACCAGGGTTTCCACACGATCGATCCTGACCCCGATATTCGCTTGTTCAAGGGTTTTCCCCTGGGCCGCAGTTATGCCGGGGAAACTGAAGAGCAGGTCAATCTGTTTCGTCCTAATGGCAGCCAGACGGGCGTTATCATCCGGAAGAATGAACTGCTTGACGCCGTCTAGGTAAGGCCGGTCTTCTTTGTAGTAGTTGGGGTTCTTCTTTACCTCAAAGCTAACCCCTACCGTGTAATCGACAAACATGAACGGTCCTGTGCCATTCTGCTTGTCTCCCAGGTCCCCATTGTTGGCTTCCAGGTCTTTTTTGGAGAGCATCCCGCTGAAACCTATCGCCAGCAGACTGAGGAACGAGGGCTGGGAACGCTTCAGGGTGAGCTTAAAAGTGTAGGGGTCAATGACTTCCGCCTTATCCAACGTCTTCCAGAAGGCCAAGCGGGTAAGGGCCAATTCTGCTCGAGGCTTGATAACGCGGTCAAAGGTGGCTTTGGCGTCTGCTGCGGCAAAGTCGGAGCCGTCATGAAACTTGACGTTTTTGCGCAGATAGAAGGTGAATTCCTTTCCATCAGGGGACACTTCCCACCGATCGGCCAGGTCGGCTATTATCTTGTCCTCCTGCAACGGGTCAAATTGAATCAACCCACTGTACATTGAGCCGATCTTGGTCTGGTCTTGAACGCCGCCGGTGCGCCATTGGTCCCTGTTGATAAGCTCTCTCACTTCGCCGGTACGGAGCACCCCTCCAGACTTTGGCTCCGAGGATGTCCCCTGTGACGAGGGTTGCTGAGACGCGGAACCGCAGCCTGTTGCTGCCACAAGCAACCCAAGGGCAACCACGGCCGCGAAGCCATTACAGCGTGAACGCGTGTTCATCCGATATTTCCTCTCTGTGTTTCTCTTGGGCCAACCCACTCGCGCTGGTTAACAAGCATGAAATAGCAAAATAGCGCTATAACAATAGGATGTAGCTATGAGTATCATTCACTCATAACTACTGAAAAACAACCAGATAATATACCTATGCTATTGGGCGGTCAACACCCCGCTATCGGAGGGACCCAGGGCTATCGCATCCTATTGGGGGTAGGAACGAACCGACCGTCCTAAAGCCACCGATAACCTCCTTGTGGGGTGAAAAGCGGGTAGTTCGAGCTGCTCGTTAGGCACGGATGACGCCGCTCGAGAATTTAGTTGCAATCGCCCTGCCATGATACCGACCAGGCCTTGTAGCCCGCACGCTCTTACGTTACACTGGCGAGCACCGGCGCCATTGAGGCGGCCAAGGCAGATTAGCGTAGGAGGTCGAACGGATAATGAGATTGGTGCTGTTTGATGACTACAAGCCAGGCCTGTTGAAGGGCAACGGGGTGGTCGATGTGAGCGAAGTCACCCGCCGTGTGGCCGGCCGCACCGGTCAGGAGACCATGCAAGGGATCATCACTCACTTCGACCAGTTGAAGGCCGACCTTGAGCGGGCCCTGAGTTCAGGCCGGGAAATGCCGCTGGCAAACGTCCAGTTGCGGGCGCCCCTGCCACGTCCTGGCAAGATCATGATGATGGGCGCGAATTTCCGTGAGTTTACCCAGGGTGTACCGGCGCTGCCGATCTGGGGTTTCCTCAAGTCGCCTGAAGCTATCCTGGACCCCGGCGGTACCATTGTGCTGCCCGGCGTGGACTTTATTGTCTGCCATCATGAGGCTGAGATGGTCGCCGTCATCGGAAAGCAGGGAAAAGACATCCCCGCGGCGCAGGGCATGGACTATGTGTTCGGCTACTGTAACGGCATCGATGTGTCGCCTCGCATGCCATTGTTGCAGAACACCCTGCTCAACAAGGGTTGCGACACCTGCCAGCCCCTCGGCCCCTGTATCGTGACCAAGGACGAGGTCCCGGACGTAGACCGGCTGCAAGTGCGGCTGTGGGTGAATGGCGAACTACGGCAGGACTTTCCCATGAGCGACATCGGGCACCCGCTGCCAGACAGCATCCACTACTTCAGCGAGCGGATGAGCATTATGCCGGGCGACATCCTATCGCTGGGCACCAACCACGCGGGCCTCGGCGCACTGCAGGACGGGGATACGGTCGAAATCGAAATCGATGGGCTTGGCCGCCTCACGAATAAAGTGAGCGACCCCCTGAAGCGCTCCTGGCCGCGGGGCACCGACCCCGGTTATGCCCACCTGCGGCTGCGAGAGCAATTGCTAGCGGGCAAGGCGTAGGACAGCACGCGTTTGCTGACCCGAGAGGCAAGAACTCTACCAGATTGAAGCTTAACACACTGGCTGGGAAAACGTCTTGACGGCCTGTCGAGCCCATCCCGCACGGCACATACTATCGCACAATAGGAATGGGAGCATTCAGAACACTCCTGCGATGCGATCGCTTGGATAAATAAACGTTCAGCCAAGGCTGTGGGCGGCGTGGGTAGAATGGGCGATAGCCGATGGAGAGATTTTCAGGGCTGGCAGAACCCTACCATAACCTATGAGTTTGGTCCCCGTACCCGTATATTGTACGGTGGCTGCACTACTGGCCCTTATAACGGTCACTCCACTCTTTGCTGATGTTCAGGTACTGGTCACCATAGCTGACCGCCGGCTCTATCTGCGTCCCCTCCACCCACTCGTTGAAGCTGGTCAGGTTGACCCACTCTGAGCCTGCGGCGATGGCAGCGTCCCAGGTGTCGGCAAAGAAAGCGCCATTCTCCCTGTCTCGAACGTAACCGCCGGGGTTGCCGGTGCGGGTGTCGTCGTTCCCCGGCATCACCGTGCCGACAAAGACCTTGGGCTGACCCAGTTGGGCCGCCTTGTTCGCGACCTTGGCCGCCCAGCTTGAGAGCGTGTAGTGCACGTTGTTTGACCAGGCGATGCTGTACCCAAACTGGCCGTCAAAGACCTCCAGCAGGTCGAAGCTCAGCCCCTCCATGATCCAGATCGCCTGGTGGTTCGGGTCGACCTGCGCGCGGATGTCCGCCCACGCGGCGAGCGGCGTCTGTCCCGGCGAGAGCGCGACGGCCTCCGCTCGCCAGAAGAAGAACACCGGTCTGCCCTGGGAGCGCAGCCAGTTCGGTTTGGACGCCGCCTGAGCGTGGATGTTCTTCAGACCGCTGACCGTCTTGCCGGTGGTGTCGAAACCCGGCTTGTCCGTCTCAAAGGTGATGCTCACCCACAGCCCTGCGGCCGCGCCTTCGGACAGAAGCTTCTGCAGGTTCTTATCGGTGCGGTCGCCTGGGCCCAGCCAGGACATGACCAGCGCATCCAGTCCGGCCTGTCGGGCCTGCTGCACATGCCGCCGAATCGCTGCGATGTCGTCAGAGTTGTACGGTATGCTCGCCGCGTCCGCGGTCACGCCGGAGCTCCAGGTGTCGCTGTCGTACCAGGCGTAGTACTGGCCCAGGACGATGCGGCTGTCGATGCCCTGGGGCGAGAAGGCGGGCGTCACAACCAGCGTGCGAAAGTTGAAGGTTGATGACCATGCCACCGGCGCGCCGTCGCCCTGCACGCGCGGACGGGCCCGCCAGTAGTAGGCGGTGTGGTCTTCCAGCGGAAATCCTGCAGGGACGGCGTAGCTGTTCACCGGGTTGGTGACGCCGCCGTGGATCAGAGCCGAGTAGACCATCGCGGTTGCCGTGGCTGGGTTGGTGTTGAAGGCCGCGTCCTTGCTGAGCTGCACCTCATAGTAAAAGACGTCCGATCGCGTGTTGCTCCACCGCAGCGCCGGGGTGAGCGTGGATACGTTCGTGTCCAAAGCGGGTGACACAGCTCTCACGGACGTGCTGTTCACCGTGGGCGTGCGGAAGCTGCGCTGCGCCCAGGCGCTCCAGGACGGGTCGCTTAGCCCCACCGCGGTAGCGGCATCGGACACGCGCACGCGCCAGGTGTAGGTCATGCCAGGGAGCATCCCGTACCACTGCGGTGGCGGTGGGATCTGGAAGGAGCTGGCGCTGGAGCCAAAGTAGACGTCAACGCCAGGGCCGTCGTTGTTGGACGGTATGACCTGCAGGTGAACCTGGCGTGCGCCCGCGGGGTTCGTCCAGCTCAACGTCGGGCCGAAGGTGGACAGCGTCGCGCCCGCGGCGGGACTGCCGAGGGTGGGTGCGCCGATGGCGCTGAGGGAGCTCCCGTTCCCCGACGGGACACGCTCTTGGGCCAGGGCGCGCAACGGCGCCACAGCCATCAGCGCTATGAGGAAGACCGCGAGCAGGAGACGTTTGTTATGCTTCATTAGCTATAGCGTACGAGAATGAAGGACGCGTCCTCTATGACTTTTGACACATCCTTGCGTGAAATTTACGGGAAATCGGAAGCGTTGCCTGAGGTTCTCGAAGGCACCGCCACCGTTCGTTTTGGGGGCCTCAACAAACGCTGGCGAGGCAGCTAGCGCGCCCCCACCGCCACCGGCAGGTCGACCTGGTACTTCGCCAGCGTCTCCTGGATCTGCGCGGCGGTCTTCTCGTCCGGTTCCACCAGGGGCAGCCGCGGCTTACCGACGTTGAAGCCGATGGTGTTCAGCATGTGCTTGACCGGAATCGGGTTGGCCACCACAAAAAGCGCGTTCACCAGGGGCAGCAGATGCCGGTGGATTTTGGCCGCGCCCTCGGTATCACCGGAGAGGAACTTATCCACCATCGCCCTGACCTGCAGGCCCGTGATATGCGTCACCACGCTGACGATGCCATAGCCACCCATTGCGAGAATAGGGAGTGTGTCGCTGTCGTTGCCGCTCCAGACCCTGAAGCCGGGGCCGGCCCCGTCGATAATCTTGCTGATCTGCTCGTAGTTGCCGCTGGCCTCTTTCACGCCCACAATGTTCTCGATCTGGCTCAGGCGGATGGTCGTCGGCGCTTCCATGTTGCGGACGGTGCGTGAGGGCACGTTGTAAAGGACGCAGGGCTTGCTTGCCGCCGCAGCGATGGCCTTGAAGTGCTGATAAATGCCTTCCTGCGGCGGGTTGTTGTAATATGGCACGGTCAGGAGGAAGCCGTCCACGCCCACGCGGTCGGCCTCTTTGGTGAGGTGAACGCTCTCCGCGGTGTTGTAGGTGGTGGTGCCGGCGATGATGAACGCGCGATCGCCCACGGCATCCTTCACTGCCTCATACATCCGGAGCTTCTCCTGGTCGCTGAGGGTGGGAGACTCGCCCGTGGTGCCGGTGACCACCAGGCCCTCTGTGCCGGATGCCACCAGCGCCTGGGCCAAGCGCTGGGCCTGGGCATAGTCCACCTCGCCCTTATCATCAAAGGGTGTGACCATTGCAGTAAGGACCCGGCCTATCGTTTTCATGCCTCACCTCCAGGCTGTCTAAACCCAGGTATTCGGTAGTTTCCCATTGTAGCGCGCGTTCGCGAGGATGACCAGTAGGGGCGCAGCATCCTTCGGCACGCTCAGGACAAGTGCTGCGCCCCTACGTTTGACATCTCACAGCCCCAGCAGTTTGTCCAAGCCCACCACCATCTCGGAGCGATTCATAACCTCCTTGACGGCCATGAGCACGCCCGGCATGTAGCACTCCCGGTTCAGGGCGTCGTGGCGGATGCGCAGGGTCTGTCCCTGGCTCCCCAGGACGATCTCCTGGTGGGCCATCAGGCCCGGCAGTCGCAGGCTGTGCACCGGGATGCCCTCCACCACGCTGCCGCGCGGATGAGGCAGGGTCTCCTTCAGTGTGGGCGCAGTGACGAATTCCCTGCCCCGGGCCTCGGCCATCGCATGCGCCGTGGCAATCGCGGTGCCGGAAGGCGCGTCGGCCTTGGCCTCGTGGTGCATCTCGATGATCTCGGCGTAGTCGAAGAAGCGGGCGGCCACGTTCGCGAGGTGCATCATCACCACCGCGCCCAGAGCGAAGTTGGCCGCGATGACACCGCCGAGCCTGGCCGTGGCGCACAATGCCTGCAACTCTTCCACGTCCCGGGGCGCAAGCCCGGAGGTGCCGATGACCGGCCGCACCCCCGCGGCGATGGCCTGCCTGGCGGCGGGGACGGCGTACGCGGCGGAGGTGAAGTCCACCATCACATCCGGCTTGACACGGGCCAGGAGCGCCTCCAAGTCTTTCGAGAGGGGAATGCGGTCGCCGTCGGGCAGCGCCAGGTACTCTTCGGTTGCCGACTGGGAGACGGCTCCCACCGGCTCAGTCTCCGGGTCATTGACCAGCGCGGCCAGGACCTCCCGGGACATCTTGCCGGACGCGCCGGTCACCACCACTTTGATCGCTGCCATGTTTCACCCCCTCGAACGACTCTCCTCGTACTTTGACATGCAGAGCGCAGCGCGCGCAAGCCGTAGGGGGCAGGTGGTTACCCTCCCACGCGGTTGACGGCTCAGCACCCCTGCTTTATGCTTCTGGGCGGCGAGCCGACACGAGCCGCCTGCGACTGCGCACCGACGAACAGATGGAGGGCTGAGGCCCGGACACGTGAAGAGGCGTTATGAAGTGCACCTGGATGTACTCGGGTCCCGACGGGCGCTCCCATTTCACCGATCTGGAGATCCCTTCGACCTCGGAGATACTTGCTGCGCCCACCATTCGGTTCACCGAGACCACCGGGGGCCGCACCAACGACTTCCATCCGGCCCCCCGGCGTTACCTGATACTCTTTTTGGGCGGCGTGGAAGAGATGCAGTGTGGCGACGGCAGCGTGCGCCGCTTCGGGGCGGGCGACGTCCTGCTATGCGATGACACCACCGGGCAGGGGCACACCACCCGTGACCTGGAGGATTGCCGCCGTATCTTCATCACCATGCCGGACGGTTTCGACCCCGGCGCGTGGCGCGCGTAGTGGGCTGGTGATTTGCGCCTCTAGCGTCGGCGTTGAGGGATTGCCAAAAGGAAATGGGCCTCGTTAGAGGCCCATTTTTCATGCATAACTAGCTTTATCGGTTGAACGAGCCGCCGGGACGCCGTTCCCCTGAGCGGGGCGGGCCACCGCGGCTTTATTGTTCAGCCCCGCCATTAGGAGTGTTCGGTCATAGATTTTCGAGGGTGTGCTATGGGTTATGTTGAGTGGATGGAGAAGAGGGCACAACAGGAGATGCTCAAACGTGCAATGGAGGCCGCATGGACGGTATCTTGCTGCATAGGCATGGTCTTTGGCCCATTATGCACGGCATTCGAGGCGAGCAACGTTCCCAGGGAAGAGGTGGATGCTCTCATTGACCATTGGCGTGAGGCGTGGAAGGACGTGCAACACCTATCAGATCGTAACCTGGGCCGCAACCGGGAGCACTATTTTATTCGACCAAACGTGATGCTCTCGCCCATACTCATGCGGCTCGCTCAAAGTCTGGAGGCTATCCGGAACACGGCCAACTTGGATGCTCCGGCGGTCCTAGTGGCCCTGAAAGACGCGTACCTCTGCACTGTCTCAGAGCTGTACGAGTTCAATAAATGGGCCAAGGCTAGCGGCCCGACGATCGGCTTCGACGCGTCAAAATACGAGCCGGAAGCGGTCAAGCGCGGTCAGAGGTACTGGGAGTCCACAGTTCGAGATCTTAACCGGGCATAGGCTTGGGGCTAAGCTGAGCCCCCTGAACCCTAAGCAGTAGGCGCTTCGCTCACGTTCACCTGCCCGCGGATTCGACCTCAACGCGTGGCGCACGTGGCCGACTGGTGCACCCCCGACGACTTGGCAAGCTACAATCGCTTTCACCGCCTGGTGATCTGGCTCGCTCGGTGGAACATTCCAGACAGGTGTACGTCGTCAGGAAAGACATAGGCATGAATACGATTGAGGGGTTCTTGAGTCAGCTAAAACGGAGCGTTGATGGTACTTACCACCACGTGATTGCTCGCTATCTACAGGGGTAAGTAGATGAATTCAGCTTCCGCCACAGTTACCGACAAGACCGAGTACCGATGTTTAAGGGGATGTTAGACCAGGTTATCACTTCTTCTGACTACCGCTTTTAATGCTCTTTGCGGCCTTCCCCAAACTGTCCATTACCTCGCTCTTGGTGGCACCAAGCTCATTGTCTTCCAACTTCTTAGTTCCGCCCGATTTCACGGGTATCGTATATGTACTCGTACTAATGAAGTAATAGGGGCCCGTAACTTTAGCTTGCTTTCCCATATCTACACCCCTTTGTATGTCTTCTCATTGCGTCTGCGAATGTGAGTAACTATGACTAGCCTCTCCCCATCGTAAATGTTGTAGATGATTCTCCAATCGCCTGAGCGGATACGAAGCGAATTTCCTTTCAGCTTCTCTACGCCAAATGGTCGGGGGTTGTCTGCAAGAGAGCGTATGTCGGTGTCCAATTGTCCAAGCGTCTGACCATGCTGACGGTTTAGGCGCTTTTCCGCTCTTCGGTCCAACCTGATTTCATACGCTGAGTCCCCGCCGCCGCCTGTACTCGTCATAAGAAGTGAATGCCCCTCGCCCCTTCTCTTGCAAAGCCTTGTGTGATTCGGTAGCGAGTCTCATGTCAAAGAAATCTTCTTCCGAGGTCAGGTTGTTGCTTTCTGCTACCGAGAAGGGGACATCCGAGGCCGCAACCCATGTGTACTGATCTTCCAGCAAGCGAACGGTTGTCATAACATTTCCTCAAGTCCGAGACTGTGCAGCAGCTCTCTGGGAACAGGTATGGGGCCGACACCAGTCTCATACTGGCGAACGTGGCTGGCGATGATCAGGCTCAGAATCTTGAGCATCGGAGGACTTATCTTTACGACAGCCTTGACCTCTGGCAATTGGTCTGGCCTAATCTGACCTAAGTACAGTGTGCTACCATAAAGTTGCGTAGACACGTTGACCGAATCGACGTAATATTCATGAGCATCATTGGCAAGTTCAAACAGCTTCTCTTGTCTTTCGGCCATAGTGACCCCCTCGGAACATGGCAACATTGAGTGCAATGCAGTTGACTGTAGTAGTGAACACCGTCCATGATACAGTGTCAAGGTCTATGATCATAGCCGAGACAGATGTCCTAAATTAGACTATCGACATTTATCGGCACTCTGATACGTGCTTTCAGGGGAACACCGTCAAAAAGAAATGGGCCTCGAAAGAGGCCCATTTTTCATTCGATACCAGCCTTATCGGTTGAATGAGCCGCCGGGACGGCGTTCCCCTGAGCGGGGCGGGCCACCGCCCTGACGCGGCGGACCGCCGGGCCGATCGTTGTTGCGGGGTGGGCCGCCGCGGTTGCCAAAGCCACCGGGCCGGCCAAAGTCTCGGCGTGGCGGGCCGCCCGGGCCGCTGCGCTGCTCGCCCTCTCCCACGTTGCCACTTTCACCTCCGGGCTGTTCGTCATCCCCGCGCTCGCGTGCGGCGCCGTCCTCTAGCAGCGCGCGCCGAGAGAGGTTGATGCGCCCCATGCGGTCGATCTCGGTGACCACTACCATGACCTCGTCGCCCACCTGCACCACATCTTCCACGCTGGGCACGCGGTAGTCCGCCAGCTCGCTGATGTGGACCAGACCTTCTTTGCCGGGCAGGATCTCCACAAAAGCGCCGAAGCTGGTGGTTCGGGTGACCTTGCCGTTGTAGATGCCGCCAATCTCCACGTCCTTGGTCAGCCCTTCGATCATCTGAATGGCCTTGCGGGTCATCTCCTCGTTGTTGGAGCCGATGACGACCGTGCCGTCGTTCTCCACGTCGATGGAGACCTTGGTCTCCTCGGTGATGGCGCGGATGGTCTTGCCGCCGGGGCCGATGAGGAAGCGGATCTTGTCGGGGTCGATCTTGATGCGGGTCATGCGCGGCGCGTACTGGCTGACCTCAGCGCGGCTGGAGCTGAGGGTCTGGAGCATCTTGTCCAGAATGAAGAGCCTGGCCGTCTTGGCCTGGGCCATGGCCGCATCCATCACCTCAAAGGGCAGCCCTTTGATCTTGATGTCCATCTGAAGGGCGGTGATGCCCGTGGCGCTGCCGGCAACCTTGAAGTCCATATCGCCCATGGAGTCTTCCATGCCGGCAATGTCGGTTAGCACCGCAAAGCGGCCGCCCTCTCCCATGATGAGGCCCATGGCAACGCCCGCAACCTGTGTCGATATGGGTACGCCTGCGTCCATGAGGGCCAGGATGCTGCCACAGACGCTGGCCATGGAGGTGCTGCCGTTGGAACTGAGCACCTCAGACACGATGCGGATGGTGTAGGGGAAGACCTGCTCGTCGGGAATCGCGGGCGCAATCGCCCGCTCCGCCAGCGCGCCGTGGCCAATCTCTCGGCGGCCGGTGCCGCCCATGCGTCGCACCTCGCCGCTGCTGTAGGGCGGGAAGTTGTAATGGTGCATGAAATGCTTGTATTCCTCAGGAGAGAGGGAATCCAGCTTCTGCGCATCCCCTGAGGAACCGAGGGTCACAACAGAAAGCACCTGGGTCTGGCCGCGGGTGAAGAGGCCGGAGCCGTGGGTGCGGGGCAGAATGCCCACATCGCACCAGATGGAGCGTATCTCGTCGGTCTTGCGGCCGTCGACGCGCTTGTTCTCGTCGAGAATCCCGCGCCGCATCTCTCGCTTCAGCTCCTGCTGAAAGATGGCTTTCACGTCTTCGGCGGAGAACTCGTCGGAGAGGGTCTCCAGCAACGTTTCGTTGCCTGCCCCAAGCTCATCCTCACTCTCGGCTTTGCTGAGGCTGCTCACCGCTTCCGCCATGCCGTCCTTGAGCCGGGCGGCAATGGCGTGGGCTACGGAGAGCTCTATCTCCTTGGCTTCAGTGGCAACCTTCGTTTTCCCAACCGCGGCCACCATGTCACGCTGCAACGCGATGATCTCCTTGCACGTCTGATGGCCAAACTTGATGGCATCCAGCATGGTCGATTCCGAGATTTCCTTCGCGCCCGCTTCCACCATTACCACAGCATCCTCGGAGGCCGCCACCACCAGGTCCAGGAGGCTCTCTTGGAGCTGCGAGAAGGTGGGATTAACCACGAACTGGCCGCTGATGAGGCCAACCCTCACGCCGGCCACCGGGCCGCCGAAGGGGATGCTGGAGATGCTCAGCGCTGCAGAAGCGCCCACCAGTGCCAGGACGTCGGGGTCGTTCTCCTGGTCTGCCGAGAAGATCGTGACGATGACCTGCACGTCGTTGTGCAGGCTCTTGGGAAAGAGAGGGCGAATCGTTCGGTCGGTGAGACGGGCTGCCAGCGTCGCGTCGGTGGTGGGCCTGCCCTCACGACGAATAAAGCCGCCGGGGATCTTGCCGGCGGCGTACATCCTCTCCTCATAGTCCACAGTGAGGGGAAAGAAGTTCACGCCCGTGCGGGGATCGGGGCTCATACAGGCGGTGACCAGCACTAGGGTGTCGCCGTAGCGCACGGTCACAGCGCCATCGGCGTTGCCCGCAAGCCTGCCGGTCTCGATGGTAAGTGTTCTACCACCGATGTCGCGTTCGATTTTGTAAGACATCTACGGAGGTTCCTCCAAATTTCTTTCTACACCCGTTTGCCGGGTACTTGGAGGAGAATGGGAAATGCACCAGGGGCTTGCGTCAGCATGAAATGCCACGAACCCGGTAGCTATGGGGATGTCAGGAAGGGACAGGCCCGAACGAAATCGGGCTGCGTTTAGCGGCGCAGCCCGAGGCGATTAATGAGCGCCTGATAGCGGTCGACGCTGGTGCTGTTAAGGTACCTGAGCTGCCGGCGCCGCTGTCCCACGAGCATAAGCAAGCTGCGACGTGTGTGATAGTCGTGCTTGTGCAACCGCAGGTGCTCCGTCAGCCGGCTGATGCGGGCTGAAAAGATAGCCACCTGTACTTCAGGCGATCCAGTGTCGCCGTCGTGGGTCTTGTAATCGTCTATGAGGGCCTGTTTTTGCTCAACGGTGAGCATGTGTTGGTCTCGCTTCCTTCCTGTTAACTCCAGAGGGCCGAGGAATCAGCTTATGCAGATCTTCCTCTGGTGTGCTTTTTCTTTAATCTCCTCTTATTCACGTCAGAGCGCAGTATAACATATGGTGAAAGGCCGCGTAAATACGCGTATCGAGGCTGCTGAACAAGACGTGAAGCGGACACAGCGCCCCGACCCTCCATAGGTTTCGCGTTTTTTGCGGTTAGGTTTTTGCTTGCGTCATGCCTTTCCCGACACAGCCACCTGCCTTACCCACCTCTGCGTCATACTGCGCTCATTGTACGATGCTCCACCGGCATATCGCACGGGCACACCGCGGGCCTGTGAGGGACGTGGCAACCTCGGTAACGCTGTTCTTGTACCACGGTCACCCGGGCGGGAAGTACCCCGCTATTCAGTACCATGCGAAGATTCGAAACTTGCTCAAGACGGCTCACTGAAGACGTCAAAGTCGCTACCTGCTTTCAACCGCCTTTCCCGTGCACAGCATGCAGCACTAACTGGGTTTCCCAAGGAGAAATAGTGACCCTCCCCTTCTTGCCAGCATTGGCGGTGATGCTGGTAGGCGCAAAAACATCCGGCGCGCTGAGTCGCAGGATAGGGTTGCCCGCGGTATTTGGAGAACTGGTCACCGGGCTCATAGTCGGTCCGGTTCTTCTGGGGTGGGTAGTGCCGGACCAGTCCCTCTCGGACATGGCGGAACTCGGAGTGCTTGTTCTCATGTTCTTGGCGGGATTGGAAACGGACCTGCCCCAACTGCGGTCAGTCGGCCGGGACGCTACGCTGGTTACGGTTGGAGGAGTCCTGCTGCCAATGGCAGCGGGGGTTGGCTTGGGCTATTTCTCGGGCCTAGGTCTCGCGCCCAGCTTGTTTGCGGGCGCAATCCTCACCGCAACGAGTGTGAGCATCTCTGCGCAAGTGCTGTGGCAGTTGGGTCACCTTAACAGCAGAGAAGGGCAGAGCATCCTCGCAGCAGCAATTATCGATGACGTACTGGGGGTGATCGTCCTTACAATGGTCATTGGTTTTAGCCGAGGGACAGAAGTGCTGCTGCCCTTTGGGAAAATGGCAGCTTTCTTCGGGTTGGCTATCTTCATTGGACGTTATGCAATCCCCGCTTTCGTCGAGCGGGTACATCATCGCCTCTCTTCCGACACGACTATTGCAATCGTCCTTGCCATGGCGCTCGGCAGCTCTTGGTTAGCGTCAGAATTAGGCGGCGTTGCTGGTATTACAGGCGCCTACCTTGTTGGTGTGGTCTTTGGGCAAACTCACCTCCGCGGCAAGCCACTCGGTAGTATCACCGAGCTTGGGTTCGGTTTTTTGATTCCCCTCTTCTTCGTAAGCGTCGGAATGGCGGTACGCCCCAGCGACCTCTCCTCAGCGCCAATTTTCACCATACTCCTAAGTGTAACGGCCATTGTGACGAAAGTTGTGGGATGTTTCCTTGGAGGGACCATGGGAGGAATGCAATTGAAGCCGGCTTGGCAAGTATCTTTGGGAATGGTCGCACGGGGGAGGTAGCGCTGGTCATTGCCGCGATAGGCCTGAAAGATGGCCTTATTGATCCCCACTGTACTCTGCTTCAGTGGTCATGACCCTGGTGACCACCCTTGTGACCCCGTTATTCCTGAAGTTTGGCTTTGGGAGCGCACCCCAAGTGGCGTCGCCAGAGGAAGTTCTGCCACCATTGGAAGCCGCCATGATCGGTGAAGGTGAGGACTGAAGCACCCCAGAAGGGCGAACGCAGCAGGCTCCACGCTGCGTCCAATCTTTCTCCCCCATCCATGTGCCGAACGAAGGCGCACACCCGCACTAAGTTCATTATGAAGCCTGCGGTTCCTGACGTTTTGACAGTGCCATGTGTTTCATCTTTTGCCGGCTCAAGCGGTGAGCGGATCGCACATGATACATCCCTGAAACTAACTCTTAACTAGGGTGAAACTTCAAAGAAACATCTCGCCTGTAGATTGGCTATATTGCTCCATTGGAGTCTTCACATGATGGCCTCGAATCTCACAATAGACCGGAGCGCGTGGATAATTCGCTTTAACGGGCGAGAGCTGGCGCTTCCGTACCAGGAATTTCTTTTACTTGCCTTCCTGGCCGAAAATCCGGGCAAAGTGTTCAGCAGGAGAGAGCTAATCAAAGGAGCGCTGGCCAGCAAAAGAAATGTTACTGAAAGAGGTGTGGACCTCTATATTGCCCGGCTTCGCCGCAGGCTCGGTGAGGATGGCGAGCGCCTTCTCGTTACCGTTCGCAATGTTGGGTACCGGCTCGATCTGCCGCGCGAATCCTCGGGAACGTCGTGAGCGCGCCGCATGAGCCTCAATCCTGATTCCAACAGATTCGGTTCGCCCGGCTGACCCAGGCAGAGACTCGTGCACGACATACCCAGGAGGTGAAACGCAAAAGGAACTTTCGCAATAGCAGCTTTTGGGATTTTCTTCGTGATGTGGGTGGTTCTGCCCAGCAAGCTCCGTGCTCGGGTAAAAGACGACAGCGAATAGGCAATACTCAAGACATAAAGAGGCTAACAAAAAAGTCGGGCGTTTGAAAAACCCACCTTTCGGCCTTTAACATTTCCAAGCCAGAGGGTATGCTGGCGGTAGTCATGAGCGAGGTGTTGGTTATTGCCCCTGGGTGAGTTGAGCGCGATCGGTTCTGCGTTTCTGTGGGCGTTGAACGGCGTCCTGCTGAAACCAATTACCTCACGGATGTCCGCCATCCGAATTACCTCGCCCCTCTACTGCTTTGCCGCGCTCTACATCCTGCTGTTCGCTCTGAGTCAGGGAAAGATTCAAGAGGCGACCCAGATTCCCATCCTTCAGCTAGGAACTCTCATCATCGCCGGATTCATCGGCATGGGTGCCGGCGACACCTCCTACGTGCGGAGCATGACCTATCTTGGTGTCGCGAAGGCATTCCCCATCTCGACCGGCGGGTACATCCTCTTGGTCTTCCTCCTCGCAGCCATCGTCCTCGGAGAGGCCGTTACCCTGGCCGGACTCCTTGGAGCAGGTGTGTTGACGGCAGGCATCTGGCTCATCGTGCGTTCGACTGCGGCGGAGCTTGATGGCGACCAAGCGCTCGTAGCAGACGGGACCAATCTGAGGGATGGGCTCATTGCCGCGGGGATAGCAGGATTGTGCTGGGCGGTGACGACGACGATCCTCAAGCTAGCTCTGGTGGGGGTCGATGTGCTTGCGGCGAACGTGTTCCGCGTGCCGATGGTGGCCTTACTCCTCACAAGCCTGAACCTGACCCGCCATGGCTTCGAGTTCTCGGCGTACGACAGGCGGAGCATGGGGATCATCGCAATTGCGGGACTGGCGGGAGTCGCCATGTCCAGCATGCTGTTTCTCTACGCTATTCAGGAAGCAGGCGCGGCCAAGACTGCGGTGCTCTCCTCAACCTCACCGCTCTTTGCCACCGGCCTTTCACTGGTGTTCCTCAAGGAACGCATCACGCTGTCGGTGGCCGCGGGCACGGTGCTCTCCGTGGTGGGCGTGTGGTTGGTGGTGTAACGACCCCCTCCCTGAGACGGACCGAAGGTGGTGAGCTCATCGAGTCTGAGGACTCTTCAGAGTCTGAACGACCTGCGTACCAGGGGCTACGCTAGGGTCGCCTAGCGGGTAACGACCCCCTCGCAGTCTCCCCCCTGGTAGGGGGAGATATTGGTTCCCCTCCCTGACAGGGACCGAAGGTGGTGAGCTCATCGAGTCTGAGGACTCTTCAGAGTCTGAACGACCTGCGTACCAGGGGCCAGGGGAGGGTCGGTATTAGGGGGTTAATCAAACCCCCTCTGTGTCTCCCCCTGATAGGGGGAGATATTGGAGCGCAAGCCGTGAGCAAGCGAGAACAGCACCCCCGGATTCATCCGACCGTCCGAGAAAGGGCCAGGCAGCTTCGGAGTTCACTAACACCAGCCGAAGTTGTGCTCTGGCAGCATCTGCGCTTGCACCAACTGGGCGGGTTCAAGTTTCGACGACAGCACCCCATCGGAAGATTTATCGTCGACTTCTACTGTGCTGAATATAAACTTGCGGTAGAGCTGGACGGGGATAGCCATGCACAGCAGGTCGAGTACGACGCAACCCGCACAGAGTGGTTAGAACAACACGGCTATCGTATTGTCCGTTTTAGTAACCAGGATGTTATGAATAGCATTGAAGCGGTAGTGACGGAGATAGCCAGACAGTGCGGCCTCACTCTCACTCAAGAATAAGGCTGATGTAAAGGTTCCCCTCCCTAATAGGGAGGGGCCAGGGGAGGGTCTATCTAGCAGGGTAAACGACCCCCGCTCATTCTCCCCCTGTGGGGGGGAGAATGAGCGGCAGGTGCGCGCGGGCCGGATTCCCTTACGGCGTCCTGAAATTCCAGGTGGCGGACCAGTCCACAGCAGCGCCATCACCCTGAACTCGGGGGCGCACACGCCAGTAATAGGTGCTGGAAGGCTCAAGGGGGAAGGGTTTGGGCACCGTGTAGCTGTTTAAAGGTGATGTCACGCCGCCGTGACGCAGCTCCCAGTAGAGGAAATTGCTGCTGCCGAAGGCGGCATCTCTGCTAACCTGCACTTCATAGTAGAAGATGCTTGTTTCTGTATTGTCCCACCGCAGCGTGGGGGTGAGGCTAGTCACGGTGCCTCCGTTGGGTGGATCCGCCAGAAAGATAGTGCTGGATGCTGGCGGAGGAGTTTTGAACAGCATGCTGGGCGTCCACGGACCCCAGAGAGGACTGGTCTCGGTGAGGGTCACGTTGGCATAGCTCATCCGCACCCGCCAAGTGTAGGACATGCCGGGCAGCAGAAAATAGTTCCCCGACCCTATGACCGGCTGTTGAATTGTGTAGCTGCTCTCGTTATTGCGGATCAGGTTAATCCCCGGCCCGTCATTCCCAGAGGGCGCCACCTGCAACTGGTACTGCAATGCGCCGGGCACAGAGGTCCAGGACAGTGTGGAGCCAAGGGTGGAGAGCGTCGTGCCGTTCGGAGGACTGCTCGCTGTGGCCGTTTTGGTCAGCAGTATCGTGCTGATGGAGATGTTTCCTGAACCGCTGTTTGCGATGTAGAGTTGCGCCGACGCTTGGTTGACGCTGGCGAATATGGGAGCCGTCCCCACCTGCAGTGTCCCTACAATCGCGTTGCTACCGCCATCGATGACCGTCACATTGTTTGTGCCTCGGTTTACTGCATAGACCAGGTTGCCCCGGGCAAAGACCGCCACACTCCGGGGTGTGGTCCCCACATTCACCGTGCCAGTGACCGCGTTGCTCGCCGTGTCCACCACGGACACCGTGTTGCCTCGGGAGTTTGCCACGTAGAGACGGTTCGTGTCCGGGTTGAGCGCGATCCCCGTCGGAGCCGTGCCCACGCTCACGGTGGCGACTATCACGTTGCTAAAGCTGTTGATGATGGCAACGCTGTTGCTCCCCTGGTTGGCGACATAGACAATGTTGTTCTTGGCATTGAACACGATTGCGGAAGGGCCGGCATCCACAGCGATGGTGTCGGTCACTGCATTGGTATCGCCGCTGATTACGGAGACATCGTTACTGCCCTGGTTAGCCACAAAGATGGTATTCGTGACGGGGTTGCCGGTCACCGCAATAGGCAGCGCGCCGGTCGAAATGGTGGCCGTCACCGCGTTGGAGACGCCGTCGATGACGGAGATGTTGTTGCTGCCCTGATTTGCGACGTAGATCTTGTTTGTGGCCGTATTCACCCACAGGCCTGAGGGGCTGGAGCCTACCGCGACGGTTTTCACCACATTGTTGCCGCCATCGACAACAGACACTGTGCCTGCGGCCTGGTTCGTCACATAGGCAACATTAGTCGACGGGTTCACCTCGATTCCCCAAGGACTGGACCCAACGGTTACCTGGACAGCCGGCACGCTTGTGGCTCCACCGGTAGGCGTCGTCGCAGGCGTTGCCGTGGGCGTTGCGGTAGCGGTAGCAGTGGGCGTTGCCGTTGGTGACGCAGATACCGTTGCTGTTGGCGTCGACGTAGCCGTAGCCGTGGGTGTAGGAGTCGGCGTATCCGGTCCGAAAAATGCCCGTAACAAATTGTCGCCGCTCAGAATATAGAGCGTCCCATTCGCAATGGCCGGAGAGGATTGCGTCTGAGCCGTCAAGCCATTCCACCTGATGACTCCCGTGACAGCGTCCAACGCATAAACCCTCTGATCATAGGCCGACACAAAAACGATGCCATTGGCAACGGCAGGCGAAGAATAGACCGCATTAGGCAGGTTGTTACGCCAGCGGAGAATACCGGTGGAGACGTCCAGCGCAAGCACAGACCCGTCAATTGCCGCAACATAAACCACACCATTTGCCACCGCGGGAGAGGCGGCGATGGTAACGCCAGCCACAGAGAGACGGTCTGGCCCGATGAAGGCCTGCTCAGTATTGTCAGAAGGAGCTTGATTTGCGGCCAAGACATATTTCCAGACAAGGGTGCCGTTGGAGGTATTGAGCGCAAGGGTGCTCCCATCATCGGCGCTCACAAAGAGGCTGCTGCCCAGGATAGCGGGACTGGTGCGGATGACAGCGCCCACCAAATATGTCCAACGGAGGCTGCCATTAGTCGGATTGATGGCATAGACTATGCCGTTAGCAGAACCAAAATAGATGGAATCGCCTGTCAAACTGGGTGAGGAGGTAATTGCGCCGTTGGTAGCATATGACCAGGCAAAGTTTCCGTTCGTCGTGTCAATCGCGTAGAATCGCCCGCTGTCAGTCCCAAAGTAGACCCGGTTGCCCGCCACCACTGGGGAACTGTTGATGGGACTGGCAGTGCTGTAGACCCAACGCGATATACCGGTAACAGCATCAACCGCATGGAGGCTTCCGTTGTTGGTTCCCACATACACCACGCCGTTGGCCACGGCGGGCGTGGATTGGATGCTTGTGCCGTTGGTCTGAAAGGACCACAGCAGCGTCCCAGCGCTAACATTAAATGCGTAGAGGCGTCCGTCATTCCCGCCGGCATAGACCATCCCATCGGCAACGACCGGGGAGGCTAGGCTCTGCGTAGACGTCGGCAGAAACGCGGTCCACTTTTGCGTGAGCGGCAGCGTGAGGCCTGCTTCATCGATGTTGTATCCGGAGCGGTCAATAGTGCGGCGGAACATGGGCCAGTCACCCGCCTGGGCAGCAGTAGGCGCCGGAGTCAAGAGCCGCAATGAGAGAGGGCCGACGAAAAGAAGCAGCGCAGCCACGCCCCAAATTACCCACCGGTGTACTCGCATGAGCTACCTCCTTGTGCGGCAACCAGATCTGGTCGGAATTACTCCAGGGTTCACAGATCGCTCGAACTGAACATGGCACACTTACACCACTACATACTAGATATTACAGAAGAATGCAAGATAATACTAGATGTTGTATAGACAGGCGGACGTGTTCCGCCCGGCGCACGTACAAACTTGCTGTCGAAGTGGACAGCGATGGTCACACTGAGCAGGTTGAGAACGACGCAGCCCATTCCGACTAGCTAGAACAGCACGGCTATCGTATTATCCGTTTTAGCACCAGTGATGTTTTGCACGACATCGAGGGAGTCCTGGCGGGGATAGCGCAAATGTTCCCCTCCCTTTCAGGGAGGGGCCAGGGGAGGGTCGGTACTGGGGGTAAATCGAGACGCCGCGTCCCCCCCCCCCCCCCCCCCCCCCGCGCGCGGGCCGCGCCGCCCCGGCGCGCCGCGCCGCCCCCCCGCGCCCCCCCCGGGCGGCC
>Ga0082335_1003208_pt1 | contig 27493 bp, 25 predicted proteins | sample Subgrocontami58m_FD_72375 | JGI IMG/M metagenome (GOLD analysis project Ga0082335, IMG submission 72375) | Subsurface groundwater microbial communities from S. Glens Falls, New York, USA - GMW37 contaminated, 5.8 m (SPADES assembly) (version 2) ...
AGAGCTGCCTCGGCTGCGCGCGCACGATCGCGTTCGTCCTCGAGCCCGCCACGGGGCGCTACAGCGCGCGCGCGGGTTTCGGCACGCCGCAGTTCGGCGAACTCACCTCGCTCTCGTTCGAAGGTGGATTTGCGCCCGACGTGTTCCATCTCACGCTGTCGTCGAAGAGCCCGGTCCACATCGAGAACACGGCCGACGTCAAGATCCGGCCGCGCATCCCCGCGTGGCACCGCAACGCGCTCGACAACGCCCGCTCGCTGATGCTGCTCCCGGTCGTGGTGAAGGGCCGCGCCGTCGCGCTGCTCTACGCCGACTGGACCGCGGGCGAGACCACGCAGCTCACCGCGAAGGAATCGCAGCTGCTGAAGGCGCTCGTCGCCGAGATCGAGGCCGCCATCCAGCCGGCCCAGCCCTCCGGCAACGGGGGCGGCCGGTCCTGAGAGGCCGGAGACAATCGATGAGAGGACCCGCATTGCGCAGGACGACTGCCGAACGCGTGACAGTCGCGGTCATCGCGTCGTTCGCCTGGATCTCTGCCGTCGCGAGCGGCCCGGACACGGCGGCGATGACGATGAGCGCCGATGCGCAGCTCGAGCGCGCGATCGCCGAAGTGCGCAGGGGTGCGCTTGGGAGCGCGCTCGGCGACATCGACAAGCTGATCGAGCGCTATCCCAATTTCCGCCTCGCGTACCTCGTCAGAGGCGATCTGCTGCTCGCGCGCGTGCGGCCGATCGCCGGCCTGGGCGACGCCGCACACGCCGCGCGAGATCGGCTGGAGGATCTGCGCGCCGAAGCGCGGGCGAGGGCGCGGGCCGGCCGCGAGGTGCCGCAGGCGAACCGCATTCCACGCTACCTGCTCCAGCCCGACGCGAGGCAGACGAACGCAATCATCGTCGACGCCGAGCGCTCGCGCGTCTACGTGTACGATCTGCGCAGCGGCACGCCCCGGCTGGCGCGCGACTTCTACTCGACGATCGGCAAACTCGGTATCGGCAAGGAGCGCCAGAGCGACAAGAAGACGCCGATCGGCGTCTATCACGTCACATCGTGGATTCCCGGCCAGAAGCTCCCCGACCTGTACGGCAGGGGTGCGTTCCCGATCGATTACCCCAACCCGCGCGACCGTCTGCTGGGGCGCACGGGCTACGGGATCTGGATCCACGGCGTTCCCGCGAGCACGTATGCGCGCGCGCCGCGGGCGAGCGACGGCTGCGTCGCGCTCGCCAACCCCGACCTGGAGGCGCTCGCCCCCTACGTCCATCCGGGCGTGACTCCGGTGGTCATCGCGCGACAGGTCGAGTGGGTGACGCCCGAAGCCTTGCGCGCCGAGCGCGACGCGTTTCTCGCGTCGCTCGAAGCGTGGCGGCGCGACTGGGAGAGCAATGACCTCGACCGTTACCTCGCCCACTACGCCAGGGACTTTCGCACCAGCGACAAGGATCTCGCGGGCTGGAAGGCGCACAAGCGACGGGTGAGCGCAGGCAAGTCGTGGATCAAGGTCGCGCTCGGGAACGTGAGCGTGTTCCGCGACCCCGACGCGAGCGATCTCGTCAGCGTGACTTTCGACCAGGACTACCGTTCGAGCAACCTGTCGCAGCGCACGCGCAAGCGCCAGTACTGGGCGCGCGAGGCCGGGCACTGGAAGATCGTCTACGAGGCGCCGGAGCGCGCGCCCGTGCTGGTGCTGCCGGAGTCCTATCCCGCGGGCGTGCGCGCCGCAACGACGCCCGCCAAGCACTCGTGAGAGCGGCCCGACAGCGGCCTTAACATACCCTACCCAGGTACTTGACATATACCCATAAGGGGTATAGATTGGCAGCGTCGGGCGGCCTTGAGCGGACCCGACGACGGCGACGAGGGCGCGGGCACCCGCACCCTGGCCGAGTTTGCGGCTGAACCAGCCGCCTGACCGTGTCGGGAGAAATCATGGAATGGCTGGCGCAGAACTGGATCTGGGTGGCGCTCGGCATCGGCGCCGTCTTGATGATGGGCCGGGGCGCCCGGGGAGGAGGGGGTTGCTGTGGCGGCCATGGGGGGCACGATCAGGGCAAGGCGGATGCGCCGGACACCAGCGAGTCGAGTGCGCATCGCGACCACGGATAGCCCCGAGCGGCGATGGCAACCGACCCTGTATGCGGTATGACCGTCGAACCCGAGCGCGCCGCCGGGACTGCGGTGCATGAAGGCAAGACTTACTATTTCTGCTCGGCACATTGCAGGAGCGCGTTCGAGCGCGACCCCGCCAGGTACGTTGGTTCCAACAAGGCAGAACACGCCGGCCACGCGGGACACGGCATGGCGCTGCCGGCCGCGACCGAGGCGGCCAGCACGATTCAGTACACCTGTCCGATGCACCCCGAGATCGTGCGCGCGCAACCCGGCAATTGCCCGATCTGCGGCATGGCGCTCGAGCCGCGCACGATCGGCGGCGCGGAGGAGGACAACGCCGAGCTCAAGGACATGAGCCGCCGGTTCTGGGTGAGCACGGCGCTCGCGCTGCCGCTGTTCCTGCTTGTCATGACTGCGGAATTCGCGCCTGAATGGACCGCCGGCCTCATCCGACCGCGCCCGCTGCAGTGGCTGGAATTCGCGCTTGCAACGCCGGTGGTGCTGTGGGGCGGGTGGCCGTTCTTCGTGCGCGGCTGGCAATCGCTCGTGAACCGCCACCTCAACATGTTCACGCTGATCGCGCTCGGTGTCGGCGTGGCCTGGGTCTTCAGCGTGGTGGCGACCGCGATGCCGGAAATCTTCCCGGCGACGCTGAGGACCATGGGCGGCCTGGTTCCGGTCTATTACGAGGCGGCGGCGGTGATCACGGCGCTGGTGCTGCTGGGCCAGGTGCTCGAGCTGCGCGCCCGCAGCCGCACCAGCGCGGCGATCAAGATGCTTCTGGGCCTCGCCCCCAAGATTGCGCGCATCGTACGCGACGACGGCCGCGAGGAAGACATTCCGCTCGACCAGGTCAAACCCGGCGACCAGCTCCGGGTGCGCCCGGGCGAGAAGGTGCCGGTGGACGGCGCCGTGCTCGAGGGCGCGAGCGCGGTGGACGAATCGATGGTGACGGGAGAATCGATCCCGGTCGAGAAGCACCAAGGCGACCGCGTGATCGGTGCCACCGTGAACGGGACCGGCAGCCTACTGATGCGCGCTGAGCGCGTCGGCGCCGAGACGCTGCTCGCGCAGATCGTCCACATGGTTTCGGAAGCACAGCGCAGCCGGGCGCCGATCCAGCGGCTCGCGGACGTGGTATCGGCGTACTTCGTCCCGGCGGTCGTTGCGATCGCGCTCGTCACGTTCGCCGTGTGGGGCCTGTGGGGGCCTGAGCCTCGCCTCGCGCACGCGCTGATCAACGCGGTGTCGGTGCTCATCATCGCCTGCCCGTGCGCGCTCGGCCTGGCCACGCCGATGTCGATCATGGTCGGCACAGGGCGCGGCGCCAGTGCGGGCGTATTGATCAAGAATGCCGAGGCGCTCGAGATCATGGAGAAGGTGGACACGCTGGTCACCGACAAGACCGGAACGTTGACGCTGGGCAAGCCGAAACTCATCGAAGTCGTGCCTGCCGCGGGGGTCGATCCCGACCGGGTGCTCGCGCTCGGCGCGAGCCTGGAGCGCGCGAGCGAGCATCCGCTCGCCGCAGCGATCGTGGCCGGGGCCGAGGCGAAGGGCGTGAAGCTGCTCGCAACGGACGAATTCCGGTCGCTCACCGGGCGCGGCGTGACCGGCCGCGTCGACGGCCGCGGCGTATCGATCGGCAATCAGAAGCTGTTCGATGAATCGGGCGTTGCGATCGGCGACCTGGTGCAGCGCGCCGAAGCGATGCGCGCGGACGGCCAGACCGTGATGTTCGTCGCGATCGACGGCAAGCCGGCCGGGCTCATCGGCGTCGCCGATCCGGTCAAGGACACCACGCCGGAGGCGATCCGCGAGCTGCACGCGGAGAAACTGCAGGTCGTCATGCTCACGGGCGACAACCGGACGACCGCCGAAGCGGTCGCGCGCAAGCTCGGTATCGACCGTATCGTGGCCGAGGTGCTGCCCGAGCAGAAAACCGCGGCGGTGAAGAAGCTCCAGGGGGAAGGCCGCGTCGTCGCGATGGCGGGCGACGGCATCAACGACGCGCCGGCGCTGGCGCAGGCGCAGGTGGGCATCGCCATGGGGACGGGAACCGACGTCGCCATGGAAAGCGCGGGGATCACGCTGGTCAAGGGCGACCTGCGCGGCATCGTGCGCGCCAGGCGCCTGAGCCGCGCAACGATGCGCAATATCCGGCAGAACCTGTTCTTCGCGTTCATCTACAATGTGCTCGGCGTGCCGATCGCCGCGGGCGTACTGTATCCGTTCTTCGGGGTGCTCTTGTCCCCGATCATCGCAGCCGCCGCGATGAGCTTCAGCTCGGTGTCGGTGGTTAGCAACGCGCTGCGGCTCAACCGCGTGCGGCTGTGAGAGGGCATTTCAAACGCCGGATCGAGTGCCGGGGTTGAGTGCGCGGTGGACGCAAGAAGGATCAATCTTCAGACAGGAGGTTCGACATGTGGGGCGGAATGGGCGGTTACGGCTATGGATGGGACGGCGGCTGGCTGGGAATGGGCATCGGAATGATCGGCATGCTGCTGTTCTGGGTGCTGATCATTCTCGGCATTGTAGTGCTGGTGAAGTGGCTGGCGGGTTCGTTGACCTCCGCCGGGGCGCCGCCGGAGAAGACCGCGCTCGACATCTTGAAGGAGCGCTACGCGCGCGGTGAGATCGACAAGGAGGAGTTCGAGCAGAAGAAGCGCGATCTCGGCGGGTGAAGACAGGCGTCACTGCGGAAATTCACATGCCGCCAGCATCGGTGTCCGTCGCCGTGAAGCGGGTTACAGAGGTCGTGCTAGGCTGGGTCGCGCTATCGTTGGCGCTGAATCTGGTTTGGGAAATCGCGCAATTGCCCCTTTATACGATTGTGCGTACCGAGCCGCTTCCGCGGATCGCGTATGCGGTTCTTCACTGCACCGCCGGAGACGCCCTCGTTGCGCTTGCCTCGTTCATGGTCGCGGGGCTCGCAACGCGGCATCTTTATTGGCCTGTGATTTGTCCATGGATCGGCGGCGGGACATCGACCTCGCTTGGCTTGTTCTATACCGCGTACAGCGAGTGGCACAACGTCTACGAGACCGGAGCGTGGGCTTACGCGGAAAGCATGCCGCGGATTTTCGGAATCGGCGTAACGCCGTTGCTGCAATGGCTCATCATCCCGGTGGCACTGGTGGCGATTTTCCATAAGAGGTGGCGCGCCCATGCCACCGTACCGCGGGTACTGACAAACGCATAAGGATAATCATACCGATGCTTGCTCGATCCCGTCTTGCGACCGGGCCGGACAGGGGTCCCGCAAGGTGGGCGGCTGGACTATCTTTCGCGCGCTATCGTTTCAAGCTTTCGCTCCGATTGAAAGCGTGAAGCGCACACTGCCGTTCTCGGAAGATACGGATATGCTGCCGCCGTGTGCTTCAACGATCGATTTGGTGATCGCAAGGCCAAGGCCCGCGCCCTCTCCGCCTCGCTGGCGACACGCGTCGACCCGGTAAAAGCGGTCGAACAGCCTGGACAGGTGCCCCGGCGATAGGGCCTCGCCGGGATTCTCCACGGCGAGGCGGATGCCATCGTTCCCCAAGTCTCGGATCTCCGCCTTGATCAAGCCGCCGCGCGGGCAGAATCGGATGGCGTTGGAGAGCAGGTTGCTGATCGCGCGGCGAATCATCAGTCGGTCCCCGGCAACGCTGCCGGTGCCGATCCGAGACACGCGAACGCCCCCTTCCTCCGCGAGGGCCTCGTAGAATCCGATCAATTCATCGACCTCCACCGCCAGATCGACGCGCTCCGTGTGCGGCACGATCAGGCCGTTGTCCGCCTTCGCGAGAAACAACATGTCCGCAATCATGCGCGCGAGCCGGTCGTACTCCTCGAGGTTCGAATAGAGAACTTCGCGATATGCCTCCGCGGATCTCGACCGGGAGAGCGCGACCTGGGTCTGGGTCATCAGATTGCTGACCGGTGTGCGCAGTTCATGCGCCAAGTCGGAAGAGAAATCCGACAGGCGCCGGAACGAGTCTTCCAGCCTGTCGAGCATGTCATTGAACGAAATGACGAGGTCGGCGAGTTCCGCAGGTACGGATTCGCGCGGCAGGCGTTCACCGAGGCGGGTGGCCGAAATGCCCTTGGCCACCCGAACGATGCTGCGCACCGGAGCCAGACCGCGCCGGGCGGCGAACCAGCCCAGCAGGCCGGTGAGCACAATGCCGCAGGCGACAATCGTCCACAGGGTCTCGCGAAATGCCGCCATGAATACGCGGTGGTGAGAAATATCCAGCGCCACAGCGACAGTGAAGGAACCTGCAGTTGCCGCTCCCGAAGGCACTGACATGGCGACGCCGCGGTAGGCGCGTTCCCCGCTTTCCCATACCAGCGGTTCGGACTGTTCTTTTCCCGGCGCGCTCGGCTGCGCCCCTGTCAATTCCTTCGGAAAATCGGCCCCGGCGGTTGCGAACAAGCGGCGGTTGTCCGGAGCGAACACGGCTACCGAAAGCCCACGATGGCCGATGAGCGCGTCCTCGAGGTGTCGCGGGATGGCATCGATTTCGGCGGGCGTGCGCGCCTTGGCAATCGCGTAGCGAATGAGCTCCAGCTTGCTGTTGATCTCGGCCAGATCCTGCTCCTTCAAATGGGCCTCCACTGACCTGCCGATCAGGGTTCCCAGCGCGACCAGCACGGCTGCCGAGACCGCGGAAAAGAGAAGCGTGATGCGAAGGGTGATCGAATTGCGCCACATCACGGGGATTCCTGCGTTTCGAGGACGTAGCCCATGCCGCGCACGGTCCTGATCAGCTTGGGCTCGAAATCGTCGTCTATCTTCGATCGCAGCCGGCGGACGGCGACTTCGATGACGTTGGTGTCGCTGTCGAAGTTCATGTCCCAGACCTGGGAGGCGATCAAGGAGCGCGGCAGCACTTCGCCCTGTCGCCGCAGCAGAAGTTCCAGCAGCGCAAATTCCTTGGCGGTCAGGACGATCCGCCTGCCCGAGCGCGTGACGCGGCGGCGCCGCAGGTCGAGTTCCAGGTCGGCGGCCCGTAGAACCTCGACCTCCTTGGCAGTGCCACGCCGCAGCAGCGTCCGGACCCGGGCGAGTAACTCGGAAAAGGCAAACGGCTTGACGAGGTAGTCGTCGGCGCCCAATTCCAGCCCCTTGACACGGTCGTCCACATGGTCGCGAGCGGTGAGGAAGAGCACGGGGATGTCCTTTCCAGAGCGCCGTATTTCCTGCAGCACCTGCCAACCATCCAGTCGGGGAAGCATTACGTCCAGCACAATGAGGTCATATGCCTCGGTCAATGCCATGTGCATGCCATCCATGCCGTCGCGTGCAATGTCGGCGACAAAGCCCGCCTCCGTGAGGCCTTGCTTCAGGTAGTCGCCTGTTTTTTTTTCGTCTTCGATGATGAGGATTTTCATATTGTCCCTCGCGGCAACAGTCGTGATCCTTGATTGTGCATGATAAGAATCCGCCGTCCCCGTAGATTACAGATTTGTAATCGCACGGTCAGCCTCAAGTGGGTCGCCGCGAAACACCATGACGGTCGGACCTCGCGTAGAACATTGAATTCAATCCGGAGAAGACCAGAAGTGATTTGTACAATCGCGCCCGTTGTTTGTTAAACTTGACCCCGACATGTCGATTCGAATCCGCCATCTAGTGCTGTACCTGCTGCTCGCGTGCCTGCCGCTGCAAAGCGTGGCCGCGCCGGCGCACAGGCTGTTCTGCGACGACGCGACGCCGGCCGCTGCGGACGGGTTGCATGTTCACGATGATGGCGATGAGCATCCCGCGCATGATGCGCCGGCCGGTCCGGGCGGGGGCTCCTCGCATGATTGCTGCCAGCATTATTTTTCCGGCGTGGTGCAAAGCGCTTCGCCGGATGCCGGTCCGTCGGGGCTCGTGTACGTTCCGGTCAGGCTTGCCAGCTTCTATTCCTTCTTCCCCAGGCGCCTCAAGCGCCCACCTCTAGCAGTCCTCGCCGTCTGATCGGCGAGTGGTGTCTCCTGCCCCGAGACCGGGGCTGACCCACCGTCTGACGCGGATGCGAACGGCATCCGCTCGCGCACTGCGCCGGCGTGCCGGCCCGGGGCAAATCTTTGGGGATTGCAATGAGATTTCTATTGGCAGCAGTTGCCGGCGTCGCAGTGGCGCTGCCGTGTCATGCGCAGAGCCTGCACGATGCGGTCGAGGCGGCATGGATGCGGCAGCCGCTCGCGCAGGCAAGGCCGGCGCGCGCGGAAGAATTCGCGGCGAAACGCGACGCCGCGCAGGCCCTGTTTCCCGAACCGCCCAGCCTGGTCGTCGGTAACCGCGATGACCGCTTCCACCGCGACCAGGGGGCGCGCGAGTTGAGCGCCGGAATCGCTTTGCCGCTGTGGCTGCCCGGGGAACAGGGCCGCCAGGGCGCGATCGTCAGCGCCGAGCGCGATCAGTACAACGCCGGGCTCGCCGCGGCGAAGCTGAAGGTTGCCGGCGAAGTACGCGACGCATATTGGCAGGCACGGCTCGCGGAAAACGACCTGGCGCTCGCGCGGCGCAAGGCGGAGGAAGCGGCGGCGCTCGCGGCCGATGTCGGACGGCGCGTCAAGGCCGGCGACCTGGCGCGCGTTGATCTCAACCAGGCGCAGGCCGCGGAAAGCCTGGCGCGCGCCGCGCTGGCCGAAGCCGAGATCAAGACATTCAAGGCGAGGCAGGCGTTCAAGGTACTGACAGGGTTGAGCACGTTGCCTGGCGGCGAAGAGATCTTCGCCACGCAGGCCGTTTCCCTTGACGATCATCCGCTGCTCGCGCCGCTGCAACGTGCGGTGGTCACCACGCAGGCCAAGCTCAATCAGGCTACGCGGAGCCTGCGCAGCAATCCCGAGCTGGAGCTTGGGCTGCGGCGCGAACGCGGGCTGTCCGACGAGCCCTACGCCCACTCTCTTGAATTGCGCTTCCGGTTGCCGTTCGCGACCGATGCGCGCAACAGACCGCGGATTGCCGCTGCAAACGGGGAAATGATCGAAGCGCAGGCTGCCTACGAGCTGGAGCGCGCCAAGGTTGCGGCCGAGATCGAGGCGGCGCGGCGCGAACTGGAGCAGGCACGCACCGTAGTGCAGCTGACGCAGGCGCGCTTCGCGCTCGCCGCGGATACCCAACGCCTGCTGGCCAAGGCGTTTGCGCTGGGCGAACTGGATCTGATCAGTCGCCTTCGTGCCGAAAACGAGCGTTTTGAAGCGGAACTGAATTTCACTCGCGCGGCGCTCGAGGCGTCGCGCGCCGTTTCCCGTTTGAACAATGCACTGGGTTTACTGCCATGACCGATCGTATCGCTCGACCTATCGTTGTTGCGGCGCGCAGGCTGCTTTGGGCGTGCCTCGCCGCGCTGCCGCTTGTCTTCGGTTCTGCGCTCGCGCACGAGGGCCACGACGATGCTCCGGCCGCGCGCGCGCCGACGCCCGGGCTCGTGCCGCGGGTCGCCGCCGCCTCTCCCGATATCGAGCTGCTCGCGGAATTGCGGAAGGACACGCTCCTCGTCTATCTCGACCGGTACGCGACCAACGAACCGTTGAGCGGCGCGACGCTCGAGGTCGAAGAGGGCGCGAACCGCGGCACCGCCGTGCCCGCGGGAGAAGGCTTGTACCAGGTCACCGCGCCGTGGCTCGCGCGGCCGGGCAAGCATCCGCTCGTGTTCACGGTGCATGCGAAGGATCTCGACGACCTGCTGAACGGGACGCTCGAGGTGCCGGAGGAGCACGGCGCCGATGACCGGGACCTGGCCGCCGGGAGCGGCTTCACCACGCGGCGGATCGTGTATGCCGCGGTCGCCGCGGTGTTGCTGCTGATCGCCGGCGTCGTCATGGCGCGGCGCAAGCGCTGACAGGAGAGAGAGATGACCAAAGGATTGCAAGCAGGCCTCATCTTCACGCTCGCGCTGCATGCGCAGATCGCCGGGGCGCACGGCGACGAGGACCACGACGCAAAACCCGCAGGCGCACCGCCTGGATACACGGCGGGCACGGCAGCCGTGGCGGCGGGCGGATCCTCGCCGGCGAGGCTGCCGGACGGCTCGGTGGTGGTGCCCAAGGGCTCGCAGCGCCAGCTCGCCATACGCACCGTCGTCGCAAGGCTCGAGGAGCACGCGCAGTCGGTCGAGCTGAACGGCCGCGTGACGGCGGATCCGAACGCCGGCGGACCCGTACAGGCGTCGCAGTCCGGGCGCATCGAGCCCGGGCCGCGGGGGCTCCCGGTGCTCGGTCAGGCGGTCGCCAAGGGGCAAGTGCTCGCGTATCTGCGTCCGGTCGCAAACGCGATCGAACGCGGCAACCAGCAGGCACAACTCGCGGAACTGGCGTCGCAGCTGGGCCTCGCCGAGAAAAAGGTCAGGCGTCTGGAAGAGCTCGAAGGCAGCGTGCCGCGCAAGGAAATCGAGGCGGCGCGCGCGGAATTCGTGAGCCTCGGACAGCGCAAGGCCGCAGTCGACGCCAGCCTGAATCAGCGCGAGGCACTGGTCGCGCCGGTGACGGGAGTCGTGAGCGCCGCCTCCGCGCTGGCCGGGCAGGTGGTCGAGGCGCGCGAGACGCTCTTCGAGATCGTCGATCCGAAGCGCCTGCTGGTCGAGGCGCTTGCCTATGACGCGGCCGTGGTGGCGAACATCGCCGGCGCCAGCGGCACTACGCGCGCGGGAGCGCTCGAGCTTGCATATCTCGGCAGTGGCGCACAGTTGCGCGCGCAGGCCTTGCCGCTGCAGTTTCGCATCAAGCCGCCGCTGCCCCCGCTGGCGGTGGGCGAGCTGGTCAAGGTGATCGCACAGTTCAGGCAGCGCATCAAGGCCGTGGCCGTGCCGGTCGGCGCACTGGTCAGGAACACGAGCGGCGAGACGGTCGTCTGGGTGCACGACGAGGCCGAGCGTTTCGTGCAGAAACGGGTGCGCTCACAGCCGCTCGATGCCGCGCGCGTCGCCGTGGTCTCGGGTATCGCCGAGGGCGAGCGGGTCGTGACCAGCGGCGCCGCGGCGCTCGCGCAGGTGAGATAGGGCGAGCGCATGTTCGACGCGATCATCAATTTCAGTCTGCGCCAGCGTTTGTTCGTGCTGGTGGCGTCGCTGCTCGTGATCGGCTACGGCGTCCTCACCTTGAAGACGATGCCGGTAGACGTGTTCCCGGACCTCAACAAGCCGACCGTGACCCTGCTCACCGAAGCGGGCGGCATGGCCCCGGAAGAGGTGGAGCAGTTGGTCACCTTCCCGATCGAGACCGCGATGAACGGCATGCCGGGGGTGACGCGGGTGCGCTCGGTTTCGGGCATCGGGCTGTCGGTGGTCTACGTCGAATTCGATTGGGGTACCGAGATCTACCGCAACCGGCAGCAGGTGGCCGAACGGCTATCGCTCGTCAAGGAGCAGCTTCCCCAGGGCATCACCCCGCAGATGGGGCCGATCTCCTCGATCATGGGCGAGATCATGCTGATCGCGCTGCCCGCCGGTCCGGCGCGGGCGAGCCCGATGCAGGCGCGGGAATTCGTCGACTGGGTGATGCGGCCGCGCCTGCTCACCATTCCCGGCGTGGCGCAGATCATCCCGATCGGCGGCGAGGTGCGCCAGTACCGCGTCGAGCCCGATCTTTCGCGGATGCAGCGGCTCGACATCGATCTCGAGCGGATCGAGGCGGCGCTGAAGGGCTTCGCCGCCAACACCAGTGGCGGGTTCCTGGAACAGCAGGCGAAGGAGTACCTGATCCGCAACATCGGCCGCACCTCGCGCCTCGCCGATCTGCAGAACCTCGCGGTCGGTACGAAAGACGGCCAGCCGATCCTGCTCAGGCAGGTCGCAGAGGTGAAGTTCGCCGCGGCGGTGAAGCGCGGCGACGCGAGCTACAACGCGGCGCCGGCCGTGATCATGTCGGTGCAGAAGCAACCCTCCGCCGACACCGTGAAACTCACCCGCGAAGTGCAGGCCGCGCTTGCCGATCTCGCCAGATCGTTGCCCGCCGGTCTGGCCGCCCCGCAGGTCATTTTCAAGCAGGCCGATTTCATCCAGGCCTCGATCTCTAACGTCGAGGAGGCGCTGCGCGACGGCGCGATCATGGTGGCGGCGGTCCTGTTCCTGTTCCTGCTCAACCTGCGCACCACCCTCATCTCGCTCATGGCGATTCCGGTGTCGGTCCTGATGACCGCGCTGGTGTTCAAGGCGACGGGGCTGTCGATCAACACCATGACGCTCGGGGGTCTCGCGATCGCCATCGGCGCGCTGGTGGACGACGCCATCGTCGGCATGGAGAACATCCTGCGCCGGCTGCGGCGCAACGCCCTTGAAAGCACCGGGCGTCCCGTGGCCGAGATCATCGCCTCGGCGACGAAGGAAGTGCTCTCCGGCATCGTCTACGCGACCGTGATCATCGTGCTGGTGTTCGTGCCGCTGTTCGCGCTCTCCGGGATCGAAGGCCGGCTGTTCGCGCCGCTCGGCACAGCCTTCATCGTTTCGATCCTCGCCAGCATGCTCGTTTCGGTCTCGCTCACGCCGGCGCTGTGTTCCTTCCTGTTGTGGCGCGAGGCCGAGCCGGCGCAGGCGGTTGCGGCGGTACAGAGGCGCCAATGGTGGTGGCCGTTCGGCGGCTCGAGCGCGACACACGGCCCGGACTACAGCCCGCTCGTCAGAAGGCTGAAAGCCTGGGATGCGGCGCTGCTGGAGTGGTCGTTCGACCACGCGCGGCTGCTGCTCGGTATCGCGTTGCTCGTCGTGGCCGCGGCCGCCGCGGCCGTGCCGTTCTTCGCGCGCTCGTTCCTGCCGCCGTTCAACGAAGGCACGCTGACCATCAACCTGCTGCTCAACCCCGGGGCTTCGCTCACCGAGTCGAACCGCATCGGCACGCTCGCCGAGAGGGCGATCCGACAGGTTCCCGAGGTCACGCACGTGGGCCGCCGCACCGGCCGCGCCGAAATGGACGAGCACGCCGAAGGCGTGCATTACAGCGAGATCGACGTGGACATGAAGCATTCCGCGCGTGGCCGCGAGGTGGTCCTGCAGGACGTGCGCGGCCGGCTTGCGTCGCTGCCGGCGGTGGTCAACATCGGCCAGCCGATCTCGCACCGGCTCGACCACCTGCTCTCCGGCGTGCGCGCGCAGATCGCGCTCAAGATCTACGGCGAAGACCTCGATACGCTGCGCGGCCTGGCGGCGCAGTTTCGTGACCGGCTCGCCGCGATTCCCGGGGTGACCGACCTGCAGATCGAGAAGGCGGTGCTGATCCCGCAGCTCAAGATCCGGGTCGATTACGAGAAAGCAGCCGCCTTGGGCGTCGCGCCGGCCGGCGTGCTCAAGGCCCTGGAGACGCTCCTGGAGGGCGATCGCGTCGCACAGATCATCGAGGGCAACCGGCGCTTCGACCTGGTTATCCGGCTGCCCGACAGCGCCCGCGGGACGCAGGCGCTCGATCGCCTGCTGGTCGAGACCCCCAACGGACAAGTGCCGCTCTCGCATATCGCCGAGATCGAGGACAGCGACGGCCCGAACCAGATCAGCCGCGACAATACGCGGCGCCGCATCGCGATCTCCGCGAACTCGGACGGCACCGATATGGCGCAGATCGTCGCCCGCATCCGCGGGGAGATTGCGGCGACGCAACTGCCGGCGGGCTATTTCACCAGCCTGGAGGGGCAGTTCCAGGCGCAGGAGGAGGCGACGCGGCTGATCGGAGCCCTGTCCCTCGTATCCCTCGCATTGATATTCCTCGTGCTCTACACGCGCTACCGCTCGGCGGTGCTGTCGTTCCTGATCATGGGCAACATCCCGCTCGCCATGGTCGGGAGCGTGATCGCGCTATGGCTGGCGGGGCAGCCGCTTTCCGTCGCTTCGCTGGTGGGTTTCATCACGCTCGCCGGCATCAGCACCCGCAACGGCATCCTCAAGGTCAGCCACTACATCAACCTGTGCGCATTCGAGGGCGAGGTGTTCGGCAGGAAAATGATCGTGCGCGGGTCGCTGGAGCGGCTGACGCCGGTGCTGATGACCGCGCTCGTGGCGGCGATCGCGCTGGTGCCGCTGCTGCTTGCCTCGGACGAGGCCGGCAAGGAGATCCTGCACCCCGTGGCGGTGGTGATCTTCGGCGGACTGGTGAGCTCGACGCTGCTCGACACGCTGCTTACGCCGGTGATGTTCTGGCTCTGGGGCGAAAAGCCGCTTGCGCGGCTGCTCGAGCGGCGCACGCAGGCAGCATTTTGACGGGAGAACCTGATGAAAGCACTGAAAATCGCACTCTTGTCCGCCGCATTGATCTTGCCCGCCGCGGTTCTTGCGCATGGCGACAAGACCGGGCCGAACGGCGGGGTCGTCGAGGATGTCGGCAAGTACCACGTCGAACTCCTGATGAAGGCCGGCGAGTTGCGCGTTTACGTCGCTGGCGCCGGCGGCGCCAAGGTCGATACCAAGGGGGCGGAAGCGAGCGCGACCGTGCTTGCGGGCCGGGAAAGGCTGACGCTGAAACTTGCCCCGGCCGGCGGCAACGCGCTCGCGGCCGCGGGCAAGTTCGACCCGCGCGCCGGCGCCAAGGTGGTTCTGTCGCTCGCGATGCCGGGTCAGCCCGTTGTCTCCGGCAGATTCGGCATTCCCGCGAAGAATTGATCGCGCGACGGCTTCCCCTTTCTAAGCGAATACGAAGCAGACGGAGAAGGCCCCTTGATCGCGCCAATGTAATCTTCGCGACACCTTCCCGTCAGTGTCATTCCGGCATAATGCGCGCGGTCGCTGGCGCGCCTGACGCCGGCGCGTCTGAACTGTTTGGCGCCTGCAGCCAAGGAGGAAGTGCGTTTATGCGTATACGATTGGTTCCACTCGTCGCTGGGATGGCGCTGGCGCTGTCCGGGATCGGCTCGGCCCAAGCCATGGGGGGCGCCATGATAGGCCTCGGCGCCGCAATGATGATGGGCGGCATGTTGTCTTGGAACAGCATGATGCACCAGGGAACACACGGGGCGGAGACGTCCGATCGCGATTCCGAGGGCTCTGGTCACGGCCCGCACGATCGCGCAATGAGCAAGTCCGAATCGGGGCACATGTCCGGTGACGCCGAATACGAAGAACAACGGTCGGCCACCATTGCGCCGCAACCCGTCCGGCCGGACCCAAGCGTTCGCACTTCTCCAGCGGCGGATGCGCACGGCCCCCACTAACGTGAGCGCCCGTCGTAAAGGGTGTTTCCCTGGAGCATCCATCTGTTCGTAGGCGTTCTGATCAACCAAGGAGGCGATGAATCGCATGGAGCCGGTAAAGGGAAGCCAAGGCGGCGGGACAGCGCCCGTCACTGCCGGTTCGCATTCGTTTCAGGAAACGGCGCTGGGCCTGCGCGCCTATCGCCAGCAATTGATCGCTTCCAACATCGCCAACGCCGACACGCCGAACTACAAGGCCGTCGACATCGACTTTCGCGCGGCACTGCGAATCGCTCAGGCGGCGATGGCTGCCGAACCGACCCGCCTGTTGACAACCAGCCCGCGCCATATGCCGACACAGGCGTCGAACGCGATGCCCTCCGTTCCGCTGAAGTACCATGTGCCCAATCAGCCCAGCATTGACGGCAACACCGTGGACATGGACGTGGAACGCGCGAAATTCGCCGATAACGCGATCATGTACCAGTTCACGCTCGACCGTGTCAGTGGCCATTACAAGCATATGATGGAGCTGTTCAATAGCCTGAAAGATTAGAATGCATTGCGTTTAGACGTACCTTTGGCCGACGGGATTGAAGCGACCCCGGGCAAGAAGCGCGCCTGGAAACCGAATCGACCTCGTCCTGCGCTGTCTCGTCGCTTGTAGCGCCGAACCCGCCGCTCTTCTTTCCTTCGTCCTCTACTCGGAATCCACGGAATATCGCGTGCCAGCCGCGTTTACGCGAATGTAATTCCGGCGTCACTGCCCCGTTCCTGTCGGGCTTTCATACTCAAGTCAACGTCGCATCACAGGTGCTGCCCCTGTCGGAAGGCTCGCGACAGACGGCGACGAAACTGATGGTCGACTGGAACCCGAATAGGAGCTCGAATCATGAACGTCAAGCGCAACCTTCTCATCGCTATCCTGCTCTCTGGCCTTTCGGCCGCTGGCGCCGCCAGCGGGGCGCATGCCAATTCGTGGTGGTTGGAACACGGGTTCTTCGGCAGCCCGACGCGAGACAGGCCGGATGTGACGATCAAAATCGGCAGCACGACCGGGAGTATTTACGTCGATCATTTCGCGACGGCCATGATCGAGAACGACAAGGGCGAGAGTTTCGTCTGGCGGTTTGACTCGGAACTGCGCGAGTCCAGCTTTCCTCTCAAGACGATCGCACCTCACGGCTTCGATGCCGGCAAGACCTGGGTGATCATCAGGCATCCGGCCGGACATCTCCCGTCCGAGGGGTGACCTTCATGCATCCGCGGCAGTCTCTCCGCCGAGTAATCGGCGCGACGCGGTTGCCGCCGACTGCGTCAGGCGGCGTTTCGGCTTCAGCGTCGATCTGATTCGATCGGTGCGAGAGGGCTGGCGATTCGTCCCAAGATGCTGTTCATGCACGGGCAGCCTTGTCCGCTGACAGGAAATGCTCTGCAACCCGCAACCGAACGCTCCGGCGCAACGCCGCATCGTCGCGCGCGTTGATCTGCCCGTGAAGCTCGGCGGCAATCCCCCGGAATACATCCAGTAGCGCCGGGTCGAAGTGCGCGCCTCGGCCACGCTCCAGAATGGCCATGGCCTCGTCGAATGGTACGGGCTCCTTGTACGGCCTCCGGGAAGTGAGTGCGTCGAACACGTCAATGATCGCGAAAATCCTCGCGCTAAGAGGGATTGCCTCGCCCGCGATCCCCTTCAAGTACCCACTACCGTCGAATTTCTCGTGGTGAAACTCCACCACGTCCCGTGCTCCGCGCAGCCAGCCCGAGTTGGCGACGACGGCCGCCCCATGGGAAACGTGGCGGCGCATCGCCTCCGCCTCCTCGTGCGTCAATGGACCAGGCTTCAGGAGAATGGCGTCGCTGACGCCGATCTTGCCTGCGTCATGCAGGAACGCGCCGGCGATCAGGTCCCGCAGTTGGCGAGCGGGAAGCCGCAACGCTTCGCCCATGCCCATTGCATACACCGTCACCCGGTAGTTGTGCACATCCGTATTCGAATCCCGCAGTGCGATGGCGCCGCCCAGGACTTCCATGAGCTCGATGTTGCTCTTCAACAAATCGGAAGAGAGGCTGATCAGGTTCCGGTTAAGCGCGGCGATGACCGAGTACAGGACCGCGGTCGTCACCAGTACGATGCCCAAGGTCAGCACCAGGCTCGTCATGAGGCCGGTTCTTATGTCCCGGAGGCTGCCGGAGTTGACTTCGTACACGCCCTCGAAATACCCGCGCACTACTCCCTTGCTATCCGAGACCGGCAGGACCACCTCCATCAACAGCCCTCCGTCTGACCAGAGCAGGTGGTGATGATCAAGTTCGCCGGGCGCGAGGTCGCGGATACGCCCCGGAAGCCTGGGCCGCGAACTTTCCCTGCCCGGATCGAGGGTTTCGAGAATCATCTTCTTGTCCGTGCCGTAGAGCCGTAGCGCAATGAAGTCGCCCTTGAGAAATTCCCTGGCCTGCTCTTCCAGCACTCCGACGTGCTCCGGCCCGATCGCCTCGATGTGCTCCGTGAAGCGCTTCGTCTCACTTGTGGCCAGCCCGTGCACAATCCGGTCAATGCGCCCCAACTCAATGTGGAGCGCCACCGCACCCGCCAAGAGGCCGAGCGCGGCCCAAGCCACAATTACGCGGGTGACGACCGTCCTGCGGACGTTTGCCGGCACGGTCTTCATGGCTTATCGCAAATCGGGCCTTGCCTGCGTGCCCGGATGTCCAGGGCGCGGGTGGCGACCCTCGGATTTCCGCGGGCCGAGCGAGTTCTGCGGGTACCTTCGCGGCTCAGAAGCTCTGGGAGTACTGGACGCCAAGGATGTTGACGTCGCTGTCGTAATTGCCGACCAGGCGGCCCTTGGCCGCCAAGCTGCCGCCGTCATTGTTAACCGATGGCTCCCTTACCCAAAGGTGAGCGTAGCCGAAATCGATGGCCGAGGTCGGCGTCGGCTTGTACTGCGCCCCAACCGACATCCAGGTGCGATTGTTGTCAGGCAGGCGCGCATTGCGGTACTGATCGCCCACCGGCGACTGGTCGTAGGCGATCCCCATACGGATCATCCACTGGGTGGTGTACCTGTAGTTGGCGCCGAGCGCAATGCGGTACGTGTCGCGCCACTGCAGCTCCTCTCTTGACAGCAGCGTTCCGCTCGTCCGGTAGATTTCGAGCCGCGGGATCTTCGACCAACCGGTCCACTGCAGGTCGCCGAGCACTTCCCACTTGTCGGTCAGTTGCCGGTACGCGCTGAGCGTCAGGCTGTCGGGCATCTTGATATCCACTTTCACCGGACCGTTCGGTGTCGCAGCGGCGATCGCGGCGTCTGCCGCGCCAACGCCGGTGACCGGGCGGTCGAAATTCACGTCGCCCGACACATTGAACTTGATCGCCGAGCGGTAGGCGATGCCTACGCGCGTCGTCGGCGATACCTGGAAGATCGCGCCAAGGTTGTAGCCCCAGCTGCTGTCGTCACCCTTGACCTTTGCCCTGCCCTCCAACCCTGGAATTACGGCCGAAAAGTTCACGGCGTTGCTGAGCTCCGCCTGGAAGCGCTGGTAGTTCAGGCCGGCGCCAAGGGAGACTATGTCGTTGACCTTCCACGCGACGGACGGGTTGACATTGATCGTCTTGATTTCGGACTTGATGGCATGGAAACGGCCGATCCAGTTGCCGTCGTATTCGGTCTTGGGGCCGAACGGCGCGTTGAGACCCAAGCCAAGGGACAGATTGGGCGCTATCGGCATGACGAAGTAGGCGTCCGGGATAAGCGCCCAGTCGCCGGCATCGCCGCCGTTGCCGTTGCGTGCCGTAATGCCCGCCGGCATCGCCGTACCCCTGTCGCTGAACTTCACGGATGGTCTGACCGCATCGAGGCCAAGCACGACCTGTTTGCCCTGCACGTAGGTCATGCCGGCGGGGTTGAAGAACACGGTGCTGGCGTCCTGTGCTGCGGCGGCGGTTCCGGCAAAGGCGCTGCCGATGCCGCTCGCATTCTGTTCGAGCAGCGCGAACCCGGCGGCAGAGGCGGTGCCGGAAAACAGGCCTGCCACCAGCAGCGCAAGCGGGCGGACACAGAGCATGGATCGCGGGCGGCGTTGTTTCACGGTCATCTCCTATCTCGAAGTCGGGACGGTTTCGGCGCGGCCCGACACATCACTCAAGCCGGCCACGTCCGAAGCCTGGCGCGGGCAACCGCTCGCACAGGGATCACGCAATCGCGCTTTCTTGTCTGCGCCACGCAAGGATCATATGCCGCAGACGTTTGATGATGGCGCCGAACGCTAAGATGTAATCCGGGCGTCAGCGCCCTGTAACCCGCGCGGGATCTCGAGAGCCACGGGCGGCTCAGCAGGGGGCATTCGATGGTCCTGCCGGCGGAAATGACGGCGCGGTTACTGGAAAGTAATTCCGGCGTCACCGCCCTGTTATACAGCAGTTATCAAAATCAGATGGTTTTTTGCTCTAGGGCGTCGCCCGGCCGTTTCAGCAGTCGCGACGCGATGTCCCGCCCTTAGCGAAGGAGAAGACGGGCGGGTTGGCGGACTGATCTTGAGAGGAGGGTCCCTGATGAATAAGAACTTGGTGGTACTTGCCCTGGCCGGCGCTTTGGCCACCCCCGTAGCCGCGTTCGCGCAAGCGAGCAGCGTCCAAATTTACGGCCGCGCCAACGTCGGCCTGGACAACTATGCGGCCACCGGCGCCACCGCGGGTTCGGCTTTCGATTTCAAGGGCAGGAATCGGATCTACGACTCGTTCTCGCGTCTGGGCTTCCGCGGCTCCGAGGATCTGGGCAATGGCTTGAGTGCCATTTTCCTAATCGAAAGCGGAGTCAACTTCGACACCGGCAGCGGCAACGGCCAGTCCGGTCAGCCGAACGCTGCCACCGGCACCTTGGGTTCGCGTCTCGGCCACGTCGGCCTGGCAAGCAGGCAATGGGGCCAGTTGACGTTCGGCAAGAGCAACGTTTTTTGGGTCAACGGCCCGATTGAGCAGATCGGCGCCAACTACGTCAACTTGAGCGCCTTTGTGTCGTCCGGCATCTTTGGCCGGGGCATGGCGGTCGGCGTCGCGCGCCAAAACAACGTGATCCAGTACACCAGCCCCGTGATGAGCGGCTTCGACGCCGTGATCAGCTACATGCCGAACAGCGAAGCGCAGCCGGCAGGCCAAGACGCCGACGCCAAGATTTGGGGCGTGACATTGCAGCGTCACGCTGGGGCTTTCCCGGTCGGCTACGACTTTGCGAGGAGCTGGGGGAGTACTCCGGCCGGCGGTAGCCAGCCGGTGACGACCGGGCACAAGCTTCGCGCCGGCTGGGCATACCAGCCCGGGGCCATGTTGGGCGTCCTCTGGCTGAAAACGGTGAAGGACAACGGCGCCGCCGGCGCGCAGAGCGTCGATGCGGCATCGCCCAGCCTGAGCCAGACCGCCTGGGGCGTGTCCTGGGAGCATTATTTCGGAAACGTTCAGGCGCTGGCCCAGTGGTTCAAGATCCCCAACATCAGCGGCTGCGTGACCGCGGGCGCGTGCTCGAACACCAATGCCGTCCAGTGGATGGTCGGAGGCCGGTACACGTTGTCCAAACGTACGAACGTGTATGTGACTTACAACGCAGCGCGAAACGCCTCGAACTATAACCTGGACTACGCAGTCGCAGGAATGTCATCGGCGGCGGCAGGCGGTCTTGCCGCGACGAGTTCAGGTGCCGATCCGCGCGTGTGGGCGGTCGGCATGATGCACAACTTCTAGCGTTGGCCTGAATAAATGTGCGGATGGCGAAGGGACAAGGGACCTTCCCACCCGCCCGGTGCCACTCCTCTGACGCAGTGAGAGCTCTGATTGGACCAAGCATTTGTCAGGGCCTCACTGCTTTTTTTAAGGGACTAAAATGAAAAGACGAGTTCTGGCTACGGCTGTTGCCGCGCTATCCGCCGCCCCGGTTGCGGCATGGGCGCAGACTGGCACCGTGCAGATCTACGGCACGCTGAACGCAAACTTCCAGGTCACCGAGCGCAGCGGCGCCACCGCCGCCGGCACGACCGGGCTGGCAACCCTGGCGGCGACTCCTACCGGACTCAATGCCAAGAGCCGCAACGCGATGAGCGTGGACTCCTCCAACCTCGGCTTCAGGGGCACGGAGAATCTGGGCAACGGCTGGAAGGCCACTTTCCAGATCGAGACATCCGCCAACATCGACGGCGATAATCAAACTCCGCTGGCCAACCGGAACAGCAAGGTCGGGTTGGCAGGCCAGTTCGGCGAGGTCTTCTTCGGCAACTGGGATACCCCTTTCAAGGCCGTGACCTATGGAAACCTGGTGCAGGATCCGTTCCGCATGACCGACGTGTTCGGCTACCAGAGCATCATGAGCAGCCCTGGCTTCAACCAGCGCAGCGCTGCGTATTCGAGCCTAGCAAACAAGGCCTCGTTCGACAACCGCGCCAACAACACCCTTGCCTACTGGACCCCGGCGTACAACGGTTTCAGCGGCAAGATCGCCTATTCGGCGAACGAGGGGAGGACCGCCACCCTGAATCCCAGCCTGTGGTCCGCGGCGGTGAACTACAACAGCGGCCCACTGTCGTTGCTTTATGCTTATGAGGAGCATAAAGACGCCTTCGGCCTGACGGTGATGCAGGCGGCCAGCACGGGTACCGCGTCCAAGGACAATGCCCACCGGTTCGGCGCGGGCTACCAATTCGGTGGCACGACGGTCAGCGCCGTGTGGGAGCGGCTCGATTTCGAAAACTCGGGCGCCGTCGCCGGCGTGACCAGCTACAAGCGCGATGCGTGGCAGCTGGGTCTGCTGCACCGCGCGGGCAATCACGAGTTCAAGCTGCGCTACAACAAGGCACAGGACGGCTCGTGCAGCAACGTCGCCGGCAATTGCTCGACCAGCGGGCTGGGCGCGAAACAGTGGACCCTGGGCTACGGTTACCACTTCTCCAAGCGCACCGAAGGCTACGTGTTCTACACCAAGCTCGCGAACGATCGGTCGGCCTCCTACACGCTCACCATCGGCGGCGCGGCGGGCGTCATCAGCGGCGCCGGCGTCGGCTCCGATCCGAGCGCGGCGGGTCTCGGGATACGCCACACGTTCTGATGCCGCAACGGCGATGGATCCAGGAGTGCGCCTCAAGGCTGGCGCACCTTTTTTGGTTCGGAGACCACGTCAGTGCGTGGGATGTCGTAGTGAACGTTGCAGGGACAGCTAAGTGGTGACCGGATTCTCGCCATGACACTGAACTCGATCGGAATCATTGGATCGCATCGTAGCGAACTTACTGTGAGGGACTCATGAAATCGCTGACTTTTCTGCCGCGTGGCTACGCAGCTTCCCTTAACTCAATCAAGTACGCCGCGCTCATCGCCGCAGCGGGCGCGCTCGCAGCGCTCCCTGATGCGGTGCAGGCCGTGCCCAGCATGGCGCGCCAGACCGGCATGCAGTGCGCGGCCTGCCACACGGTGTTCCCCGAACTGACCGCCTTCGGGCGCCAGTTCAAGCTGCGCGCCTACGGCATCAGCGTGCCGAAGGACCGGAGCGACTCGATCTTCGGAGGCGTCCCGATCGCGGCGCTACTACAGGTTTCGCGCAACACGACCAAAAACGTCAGCACGCCGGGCGCCGAACCCGGGCAGTTTCCGCGCGACCGCGAGACGATCGTGCAGGCCGCGGGCCTGTACTACGGCGGCAAGATCACGGAGAAGTCCGGCGCGCTGGTGCAGTACTTCTACGACGGCATCGAGAAGAAGTGGACGACGGAGATGTTCGACGCGCGCTGGGCCGACACCGCGACCGTCGGCGGCAAGGAGACCATCTTCGGCTTCACGCTGAGCAACAACCCGACGGTCACCGACATCTACAACAGCACCCCGGTGTGGAGCTTCCCGCACACCGAGACGCCGGCGCTCATGTCGAATGCGCAGGCGGCGACCGATATGCGGCTGGGGGGCCGGGTGGGCGGCCCCGGGGTATACGCGATGTGGAACGACCTGCTCTACGGGGAACTGGCGCTATACCGCACCACGAAGACCGGCGCCTTCCGTCCGCTCGGCTGGGGCGTGGAGAAGGACGACATCGTGGAAGGTACCGCCCCGTACTGGCGGGTCGGTGTGCAGCGCGATTTCGGCCCGCACTCCTTTTCCGTGGGTGCCTACGGCCTATCGGCGCGCATCTACACGGACGCCGTGGACCAGGGTCTCGGCACCGACCGCTTCCGCGACTTCGCGATCGACGGGGAATACCACTACACCGGGGGCGATCATCTCGTCTCGGCGCACGCGACCTCGATCCGGGAGACGCAGACGCTCGACGCCGCGTTTGCGGCGGGCCTTGCGTCCAACCCGACCAATACGCTGCGCACCACGCGGGCCGATGTGCATTACTGGTACAAGCGCACGATCGGCGGCGGCTTCGGGGTGTTCTCAACTGCGGGCAGCGAGGACCAATTGCGGTACAACACCGGCGAGGCCGTGATGGGCAGCAACAACGGCAGCCCGAATACGCGCGGGTGGATGCTCGATCTGAACTATCTGCCGGTGCAGAATGTGAAACTCGCGCTGCGCTACACGTCCTACTCCAAGTTCAACGGCGCGGGCACCGACTACGACGGCTACGGGCGCAACGCGAAGGACAACAACAGCGTATATCTGCTGAGCTGGTTCCTCTTTTGATGACTGAAGAGAACGAATCGTGAAGACGCTGATTATGGCTATTGCGGCCGGCGCGTCGGCGCTCGCCGCGTCGGCGGCCTTTGCCGCCGACGGCAAGGAGATCTTCGCCAAGGCATGCGCCGTTTGCCACCTCGCCATACCGCCGAGGCTCGGCGACAAGGCCGCGTGGCAGCCGCACATCGAGCACGGCACTGAGGCGCTCGTCGCCGCGGTGATCAAGGGCAAGGGAGCGATGCCGCCGCGGGCAGGCAACAGCGCGCTTTCGGACGTGGACATCCGGGCCGCGATCGAGTACATCGTCTCGCAGTCGAGGTAACCGGGCGCGCAAGCCAGGCAGCGACAATGCGGCGATTGTCCAGACGCCCACGCGGCCGAGGGAGCGCCCCAGGATCCTCCGCTATTGCGCGATTCCGCGGATACGGCAGGGTGAGGTAATCGCGAGCGCATCGCTCAGGCCTTTGCGCGGGCGCAGACAGCCGCGATCGCGACCCTGCGCTCGGAACAGCCCCCTGGTGTCCGGTTTACTTTGAGGGTATGGGCGCGAAAGCCAATATTGCGCGGGTTTCGAGGCAGCGGGGGTGTCTTCGACTTGGATCGGTTACGGCCCCTTGCGCTAGGGTTCGGCCTTTATTCAGCCCGCAGCCGGTACGTATTTCGCTTACGGATTGAACAACGTGTTCCTGGGCTGGATCGAATACGCCACGACCCGCCTATCGATAGGGATCTTCGATCGAGCGTTCGCCCCCACAGCGCAGGCGACGAAAATGGACTTGTGCCTCAACAGGGCAATTTCCCCTCTTGATTTACCTCTCAACACGCGGATCGTGGTGGCATGATGAAAGCCGGCAGGCGACGAGAAGGTGACGCACCAGTTACGTTCTCGAAATCGTGCCGTCATCAAACGCGCCGGCGGGCGGGCTGATGAGACACGGGCTCGACCATCCGTCAGTCGCCTTGCGATGAGGAATCCTCGTCACCTCCACCCGACGTGCTGTTGTCTTGCTCGATCTAAAGAGCGCGTTGTCTCTTTGGTCGACTCCATTGCTTTCGCGATCTGCGTTGCCATTCTTCTTTTCCGCATGTACACACGGAACGGGCCGGAGGCCGTGGAATTCAAGCGAGTTCGACCCGCCGCGATTACGGAAACGTAATCGCGGCGTCACCGCCCTGTCCCTCCCCGCCTCTCATACTCGAATCAGCAGCACACATGAATGTGTTGCACCCGTCAGAAGGCCCGCCACAACCGGCGATGAACCTGATGGTTCACTTACACTCGACCAGGAGCTCGAATCATGAACGACAAGCGCAACCTCCTCACCTCTGTCCTGCTGTCCACCGTGATCGGTGCCGGCGCCGGTGCTGCCGGCGCGGTCGACTACTCCCCATTGGTTAAACAGGGCTTCTTTGGCACTCCCGTACAAAGCAGGTCGGATGCCACGATCAGGCTCAGCAATGCGACGCGACAGATCTACGTCGATCATTTTGCGACGACCAAGTTCGAGAACGACAAGGGCCAGAGCTTCACTTGGCGGTTTGACTCGACGATGGCAATGTCGGCTTTCCCGATCAAGACGATTGCGCCGAGCGGCTTCGACGCCGGCAACACTTGGGTGAACGTCATCCATCCGAGTGAGCATCTCGCCCAATGATCGGCAAGACGCGGTCGCCACTGTGTAGCTCAGCCGGCGCCCTAGGGCGTGTTCACAATCAGGTAAGCCATACGCAAACACAGGCGAGCATGATCATGGCGGCGAAATGACGATCGAGTTTTTCGTATCGTGTGGCGACGCGTCGGAATTCCTTGGGCCGCCGGAACAGCCGCTCGATGAGATTGCGCGCCTTGTACAGCCGCTTGCTGTAGCGCCGAGGCGCGATGCGATTGGACCGTGGCGGGATGACCGCCTCGGTGCCCTGGTTGCGCAACAGTTCGATGAGCGCGTCAGCGTCGTAGCCCTTGTCGGCGACCACGGCAGCGGCCTGCTCGGCGCGGGCGATCAGCGTGGGCGCTTCGGTAACGTCGGCTTCCTGCCCGCCGGTGAGGGTGAAGGCGAGCGGGTTGCCTTGCCGGTCGGCAAGCATATGGAGCTTGGTGCCCCAGCCGCCGCGGGAGTGACCGAAGTTTTGCGCGCCGTTTTTTTTAGCGCCCCGGCGGCATGCGGATGGGCGCGCACGATCGTGCTGTCGATGAACACCGCGCGCAGCTGCGGATCGGCGCTCACATGTTGCAGCAGCCCATCCCAGCGTTTCGAGCGTGTCCAACGGCGAAACCGCACGAAGGTGGTGTGCCAGTTGCCCAGTTCGGCGGGCAAGTCGCGCCAAGGCGCCCCGGTGCGAAGCACCCACAGCACCGCTTCGATGAACAGACGATTGTCTTTGGCCGGGTGTCCCGGGTCGCCGGGTTTGCCAGGCAGCAACGGCTCGGTGAGCGCTCATTGGGCGCCAGTCAGTAGTTGGCGGTTCATCCTGATCGGCATCCAAAGAACAGGATGTAAACAGATTTTGCGTCAAGTTAACAGCCCCCAGCACCGGGTTTGATTGTGAACACGTCCTAAGCGCCGGTTCAACCCGCCCAGGGCGCCGGTTGATGGCGGGGAAAATGTAATCCGCGCGTCAGCTTCTCGTTATCCGCCGGTCTTTACCATAGCATCGCTGTCGGGGCGTTTATGGATTGCTCCTGAGGGAGCGAGAGGAGTCCGGAGCGGTCCACGCGAGTGCGGGAGCCCGCTTCGGCGGGTTCCCGGATGAGAGCGGGAGTCGAATCCACCACATCGAGTGGAAACGGCGGCTGTTTGGTGTTTACAAGTTGCAATCCGCGACACCAGGAGGAGAGGCAATTGGTCAGCCGCGTGGCATTGCCTATCGTCAGAGAAGCCAGATCGGGGAATCCGGCGGCGCAGCTTGCTCTCGGTCGGACTTATCTCGAGGGCCGCGACGGCGTACGGCGCGATGAAACCGCTGCGTACTACTGGCTTAAGAAGGCCGCAGCGAACGGCGTTTCAGAGGCGGCGCGCCTGATTGGAGCGGAGATTCCCGAAGCGTCGGTGACTGATCCGGCCTCTGCTGTGCCGCTCTATGAGCAGGCAAGCAGGAGCGGGGCGACAAACGCGAGTCTCACGCTTGCCGACTGGATCGTTGCCGGCGTTGTCGAACGCGGCAGCGGAAGCGAGGCGTTCGATCTGATTCTTCAGGCCGCCGCGCAGGGAGACCGACGCGCTCAATTGCGCCTGGCCATGTTCTACGATCATGGAGACCTCGTCCCTTCCGACGCGCGACAGGCGGCGTACTGGTTCGAGCGGGCGGCGGAGCAGGGATCGTTGGCGGCCCAAATGGCGCTCGCCGACTATCTTTGGAGGAATGGAGATCCAACGGCCGCAAAGTGGCTGGAGGTGTTGGCCCCAAGAGGAGACCCGGAGACGTGCTTTCGGTATGGGTCGGTTCTGTTAGCCGACGGCCGGACGAACGAAGCGACTTTGTGGCTGCGACGTGCAGCCGATCATGGGCACCCGGAAGCACAGCTAGTGTAGTGCTTCGTTCTGTTTGGAACTTAAACGGCTGTTGGCGCGAATGACCTTGGCAAGGATGTCATTGGCCTTGGCAGTCCAAACGAAAGGCTTGGGATTTTTGTTGTGCAAAGC